>Ga0209711_10000408_pt1 | contig 43668 bp, 53 predicted proteins | sample ArcticOcean_MG_C_7_FD_187441 | JGI IMG/M metagenome (GOLD analysis project Ga0209711, IMG submission 187441) | Marine microbial communities from western Arctic Ocean - ArcticOcean_MG_CB11_88 (SPAdes) (version 2) | ecosystem: Environmental > Aquatic > Marine > Oceanic | place: Arctic Ocean... | reverse complement strand
ATGTCAATGTTTACCAGCTGTATTTAGAAATAATAAAGGACCAGTGGTGGTAATTGATGATGATGGGTGTCCTTGTGCAGATGGAACTTTTGACCCTATTTGTTGTGTAAGTACTGGGGGTTGTCCATGTCCAGATGGGACCTATAGTCCATCTTGTTGTGTTGGTGACCCTGGTGCCGGAGAAAGTATATGTGGTCCCACACCTTCTGCTGGACAACCTGGATTAAGAACAACACCACATGAGTCTCCAGTAGCGAAAAGACAAGGAGCACCAGTTAGTGGTGAATCATTAAGGACTAATTTAAATATACAACAACAAGTTAATTTTGAAGCGACCTTACACCAGTTTGCATATATGGAAAATGGGGAACAAAGAATAGACTATGATGTTGAATTTAATAGTATTTCTACTGTTAATGGAAGTTTAATTAAAGAAAATCAAGGTGTATTCTACTGGAAAGTAGACGACGGTGTTTCCTCTTATGACAGCAAGGGAAACCCTATGACTAGACCTTGCCCTCAACTAGAATGGGCTTCACTAAATCAACGATACTCAGCTAGGGGAGCTTACCCTTTTGTGTTTTTAAACTCTTATAGAGACTCTACCCCTACGAATTGGAGTCACAATAAGGAAGAGTATTGTGTAACACTTGGTGTTCACATTAATAACCAAGTAATGATGGTAAATAAGAGAATAAGAATTAGTGGGGATAATATGTATGGTTGGCAGTTAAAAATGTTAACATAATAATTAATTATAGTTTACATTCAGGAATTGGAATTTAAAATAATTATATAATATAAAAAGAAAGTAAAATGGGATATATAAGTAGTGCTACAACAACGGCTTTAGATTTACATATGACCTCCTATGGTAGAAAGTACCTTTTAGAGGGGAGTATATCTGATGCCATAATAAAATTCGCTTTGGGTGACCCAGACGCAGATTATAGAAATTCGGTCAGATTACCTTCAGGCTATGTTCCAGATGTTACTGGTTCACATTTAAATTGTATATTTGAAGTTAATGATGGGTACGAAATAAAAGATAAAATAGTCTATATAGAAGATAACAGTTCGTTAAATTCTATACCTAGAGAAAAAACTACCGTTATTGGGTTTAAAAACAAGACAGGTGATTATGACTGGAGTAGTCGTGCATCGGTTAATGTGTACTTACATGATTACTTAGCTTTAACTGTTGGAATGGCACAATCTCAGGCAGGTCACCATAAATTTGGTAACTTCTCAGCTGCAACCCAAACCAGTTACTTCAATCAAATAAAAAATACATCCAACCAGTCCTACTCAAAAAACATGCCAGGTCTATATGCGGATTTAGAAAACCAAGGAAGAAGTTTAATAACAAACATATTTGACCAAGTAATGGTTAAGACTGGTGGTAGATATTCCCCAGCTAATATTTCTTTAAGGTTTGTAGCACAGAAAGATAAAAATATGTTTGAAAAACTATCCGGAGCAGCCTGGATAGATTCAAAAAACCAACCAGTAGTCGGTAAAACTGGAGCTGAAAGAGGGGTTAGAAAGAAAAAACAAGTTGCCTCTCCATTTACCTTTATAAATAATACCTATACCGATACACAAGGAAGGTCTTACATGGGAGCTTCTAACTTTGGGTTTGGTTTTGGTAGGTATGAATATGGTTACAACGTATCAAATGTAGTGGACCCTAATGTTCAGTATTACCCTAGTTATGGTTTTAATAATACTTTTGGTGGTCTATATTCACAATATTTAGTAGAAAATCCATCATTTAATAAGCAACTAGAAAAAACTAATTTAAACTCTATTATACCAGCCGCTAAAATAAATCTAAACAATAATATCAACACTAATGCATATTATATATTACAAACCAACCAATTAAGTACATTAAATAAAAGTGATAACTTTAGAGCCAACCCAAATTCCAATAGAGTTGGGTCTACAATAACGGAATCTAGTTTTGCTTTAGAAACGTTCTTATCTTTTGCTGCTGGTACAGCAGAATACCAAGTAACTAACAGTACTAGAGGGTACGATAAAGGGTTTGAAAAAGTACAACCTAACACAAACTATGAACCATACACTATGGTAACTAGATTAGTTAGTGAAACGATAGAGTTCTTTAGTGCATTAAAAGAAGATAATACGGTTGGTAAATTTATAACAAAAAGTGGTAGTTCATTGACTGATACCACATACAAAATACCTATGTCTTTCTTAGTGGATAACACAGGTGACCCATCATGTAAATCAGCAACACTAAACGTTAACTTTATATTTAGTGTACCAGCATTATTAGAGAATGTACAATATGACGCAGCCACACCAACAACACCAGCAAGATATAGGATGTATGCCGAAAACAAAACCACACCAAGATTTTTTGGTGGTGATTACACAATGATGGGTGGGGCGTACACCATAAATCCAGTAGACGACGCTACACCTAGTGGTTCGTCAATATTTAGAACAACAACATTAAATTAAAATATTATGGCAAATAACACATCACAAGCTTTAACAGACATGAGGAGTAACTTCCCAGATAACTTTTTTAGTACAGTACCAAACGGTAAAATAAAATATCAAAGAGGCATAGTATTTAACGATATATCTGTAAGTAATACTGCAAGAACAGTACCTACTAATGATAATACTCCAGGTGAATCTAATACAAATATGGCTTTTTCTAAATTTATTTCTGTGACTAACCCGACTTACGATACCTCATCAGGAGGTAAAATAATGTTATGTTATAGTCCAGACGCGATAAATTACCAGAGAGATAACAATGGGGAAATAACAGATGCAAGGGTAAATAGAAGATTCTTTTTCCCTGGTGTGGCTTACCTAAAAATAAGTCCAGACGGTAGTTCTTTAACCAGTGCAGGTGGAGCAAGAACTATTACACCACCATCCACAACAGTAACTAGTGCTAGAAACGTAAATGCTTCATTAGGTGGTGGAAGTGGAGGATACTAATAAAAAAATATATTAAAAACAATAACATGGAATTTAAATCAGTAACATCAAAAAACGTATATTCAGAACTAAAACCATTCGGTACGTTGAATCCTAATTTTAATGGGTACAATCAAATTAATGGGTCAAGTTTAAGAATGACTGTAGCACAAAGAAATCCTAATAATGGAAGACCATTCTCTAACCTATATTCTTCTTTTGGTTTGCCAACAGCAAATTTCGAGGTTACTGGTTGGGACATTGATTGGGGTAATAACGCTATACAAAATATAGATGACGCGGACCAGGTAGTTGTGATAGCTATCCCTAAAAACACATATGGTGAATTAATAGATGGTAGAACAATTAAACTAGACCTACCGATAGTAAGTGGAGTAACCACACTAACGTGTTATAGTTCTTATTTTCAATCATATAACTCATCTAGTGACCCAAGTCCAGAAGCTGAAGTTTTTGGACATACATCAGCTTTAAGTTTAGGGTTAACCCCTAATGTGGAAACTCCTAGTACTAACGTTTCATTTTTGTTTTCTGACCAAATAAATGCCCCAGCTAATGGAGGTTCTTGGTCGGATGGTTACACTACGTCAACACCACCAGTAGGGTATCCAGATGCTACAACAGAATTTTCTTTTGATAGCACTAAAAAAGTTGCAGCAGCAACTGACACGGGTAGTGGGATGGACCAACCTATTGGTATTTGTTATTTAGATAAAGGATTTATTGTTATAACACACAATGTAGTTAAAGATATGATAGCATGGTCTGGAGCAACTACATTAAGTGGTGGGACATTTGGTAATAGTCATGTTAGTGGAGCCACTCAAGTGTATTGGTCAACAGGTAGTGACTTAACATTTTATAGTTTTGAAAAACAATGGGTTCTAGATGTTTTATGTCAAGCAGACCCTGGAGAATTTTATATAACCTCTAATACGACAGCAGCAGATTTAAATCCGACAGTGACAGCAGCTGGGAATTACGACCTACAAAGTGTTAGCAAACCTGTTTACATTACTGAAATTGGCTTGTATGATTCATTAGGTCACATGGTTGCCATAGCAAAACCAGATAAACCGATTGAAAAATACTATAATAACCCAGCATACTTCAATCTCAAATTTAGATTTTAAAAACTTAATGGATTTTACAAAACCCAAAGTACTAGGACTAGACGTATCAACTAAAACGATTGGGTGGGCATTATTTGACTGGCAAAGCGAGGATTTGTTAGAGTTAACCCACTTTTCACCTAAAATAAAACCACAACCAGAAGATAAGATAGAGTTACTATTAAAAAAAACTGATGCTTTTACAGAAAAATTAAAAGAGGTTAAAGACTTTGGTATACTTAAAGTAATCATAGAAGAACCACTACTAAACTCAAACAATGTCTATACGGTAGGTACACTTTTAAGGTATAACTCCATGATTGTAAAAGCTGTTTATGATATTTTAGAAGTAGTGCCCAATTTTATTTCTACTTACGACTCTAGGAAATTTGCTTACCCTAATTTGTACACTGAAAATAAAAATGGTAAAAAAGTTTTATTTGGCGGGTACCCAAAGGGTTGTGATAAGAAACAACTTGTTTGGGAACAAGTAAAACCCCAGGAACCACAAATCCAGTGGTTATATACACGAAACGACACCCTAAAGAAAGAATGTTATGATATGGCAGACGCTTATACTTGTGTAAAAGGTTATATGCGGAAAGAAGGTATTTGGGGGTAGTTTACATTACAAAAAATTTCATTTATAATTAGTTGTGAATGATTTTGACCTTACAATAGAAGTTTTAGAATCCATATTTGGAGAACATAAGAACCACTACCCTAGTAAAGGGCAGATTTCTTTTGATTGTCCTGTGTGCTCTTATGATATTAAAGGCTTAGAGAAGGGAGACGATAAAGGGAATTTAGAAATAAATTACTATATGGGTGTTTTTAAGTGTTGGGCTTGTTCGGAAACAAATTACACTAAAGGGAGTATATGGAAACTGATAAGTAAACATGGAAATAAAAATCAACAACAACTATTTGAACTATCATACCCAGAAGACCCACCAGAACCAACTTACAAAACAAAACAAAAATTAAAGTTACCTGAAGATTTTACTTACCTTACTGAGGCCAACACAAACGACCTTATAGTTAAACAAGCTTTTAATTATCTTAAGAAAAGAAACATAACTTTAGATATGATAAAAAAATATAAAATAGGTTATAGTGGGACAGGTGAACATAAATTTAGAATAATTGTACCATCATATGACTATAATGGTAAAATAAATTATTTTGTTGCTAGAAGTTTCGTTAATACTAAACTTAAGTATAAGAACCCCGAAGTACAAAAAGACACAATAATTTTTAATGAACCTAATATTGATTGGGAAAAAGAAATTTATTTGGTTGAAGGGGTTTTTGATATGTTTTTTTTAGATAACGCAATCCCTATTTTGGGCAAAGTTATTTCCGATAAACTATGGGAGACATTATATGAAAAATCTAAAGATAATGTTATAATATGTTTAGATGGTGACGCATGGAATGACGGTGTTAAATTATTTGATAAGTTAAATGGGGGTAAATTAAGGGGGAGAATTAAAATAGTTAAAATGCCTAAAAATAAAGATGTGGCTGATTTAGGTGGTAACATAAATAAAGATACTATAGTATCATTAGAAAAATAATTAAGATGGATATAAGTGTAGAACTAAGTGTTTTTAATAACATAAAATATTATGATGAACCACACACCTACTATATTGGTGGTACCAGAATGGTTTCCGCAACACAAATTATAGGTAAATTTAAACAAGAATTTGATAGTGAATTCTGGTCTAAAAAAAAGGCTAAAGAAAGAAAGATAACCCAGGAAGAAATTCTAAAAGAATGGAAAGATAAATCTGACTATGCTTGTGAAAAAGGAACCCTATTTCATGAGTACGCGGAGAACTACCTAAACAATAAAATATTCCCATACCCAAAAGATAGAGCGATTAGAATACTAGAAGGTAATGGTTTTAAACAAGAAGAAACATTAGAAAAAGATTTTGATAAGTTAGTGTCACTATTCAATAAATTCTATGAGGAGTCCTACGGTAAACTAATCCCAATGAAATCAGAGATTATTGTTGGCGATGAGGACCTGGGTATTTGTGGTATGGTCGACCAGTTATTCTGGAATAATAAAACTAACGAATTACAGATTTGGGATTGGAAAACAAATAAAGAGATTAAACGTAGTAATAGGTGGCAAAAATTTAAAGGTCCTCTATCACATTTAGATGTGTGTGAATTTAACACTTACTCATTACAATTATCTTTATATAGGTTTTTAATAGAAAAAAACACCAACATCAAATTAGGTGATTCCTACATTGTGTGGTTTAATGAAAAAAATGATGACTATGAACCAATTAAATGTAGAGACTATAGGGAAGAAGTAGAGTTGATGATAGAAGAATTTAAAAAAGATGATTAATACAATATTACATTTTTCTGATTTACATTTAAAATTGTATAAAGGACATGACCACTACAGAGATATTTTAACCAAATGTTTTAAAAGGTGGGAAGAGATTAAACCAGATAGAATAGTTTTCACTGGGGACCTAGTGCACTCCAAAAACCAAATAACACCAGAACTAATAGAAATGGTAAGGTGGGTTCTTAATGAGTGTAGTAAAATAAGTAAAACTATGGTACTAATTGGCAATCATGATTTTTTGGAAAATAATCTAGATAGGATGGATAGTATAAGTCCAATCTTAGCAGCTATGAAAAATGATGACATTGTTTACCTAAAGGATAGAGGTACATTAAAAGACGATAACGTTACTTGGTGTATATATTCTTTATTAGAACATAATAAAAAACCAACGTTCACTAATGATGGTGATACTCACCATATAGGTCTATTCCATGGACCAATACAAGGAACTTCTACTGACATGGGATTTGCTTTTGAAGATGGTTACAGTGTAAATGAATTCGAAGGGTGTGACATAGTATTAGCTGGTGACATACATAAACGACAAATTATTGACATCCCTAATGGTAAAAAAGCTTATATGGTTGGGTCATTAATACAACAAAATTTTGGTGAGACTATAAAAAATCACGGATTTGGTGTATATGATATTAAAAATAATAAATATTCTTTCGAAGACATTGAAAATTCGTCACCATATGTTAATTTTAAAATAGAAGATATAATAGATATTGAAAATGCAAAAGAAAAAATCACAAACAACTAAGGTACCTAAGGACCTTTCATATAACACTAAAAAAAGAGAATTTTTTGGTTTAGAATTATCTAAAGATTTAAAAAATGAAGTAGAACAATTCTGTAACTTAAATGAAATAGAAGATTGTGATGAATTTTTATTAGGTTGCCTTAAGGGTGGGTTCGCCATTGAAAAGTGGGGGGTAACACCAGTTAGTGCAGGTAAAGAGATAATAGAAAAAGAAGTGATTAAAGAAGTTGAAAAAGAAGTTGAAAGAATAGTAGAAGTTGAAAGAATAGTAGAAGTAGAAAAGATAGTAGAAAAAAGGGTAGAGGTACCAGTAGAAAAAATAATTGAAGTAGAAAAGATTATAACGGATAATACACAGATTGAAGAATACTCACAACAGGCTAATGAGTTAAAGATAGAAAATCAAAGACTAAATCAAACCGTTGAAATCCTTAATACAACAGTAGAAAATCTGGAAACCCATAATGAAGACAGTTCTTCATTTAAAAAAGAAATAGTAGAGTTAAAAAATAAAATAAAAGAATATGAGGAGGTGGTGACGCACTTTAGGAGATTCAGCAGTCCCACCACTACTCATCTAAGGTCATCTAGATTAGATGACATTTACGATAATGAATAAAAAATGGAAATTATAATTTGGATTGTAGCAGCTTACGGAATGTCACAAATATTAGTATTTGGTAGCATATTTAATAATTTGAGAAATTGGATAATAAAACACTCAAAGTTTTTTGGGGACCTAATACAATGTATGATGTGCACCTCAACATGGGTAGGATTTTTCTTTTCCCTGACATTTTTTTCACCCACACTAAAACTTATTACCATACCTTACACAAATATATTTTTTGATGGTATGTTAGCTAGTGGTGGAGTGTGGGCTATTAACGCAATTGTAGAATGGTATGAAGAAAATAAACCAAAAAAAGAAGATGAAGACCTTCTTACATAAAGATAAGGTAGAGGTTGGGTGTGATGAAGCAGGAAGAGGTCCATGGGCGGGACCCTTATTTGCCGCAGCCGTAATACTAAAACCCGGATTTTCCCATAAACTAATAAGGGACAGTAAAAAACTAACACCAAACCAAAGAAAAATAGCTAGAGAAATAATTAAGAAAAATGCTATAGCTTGGACAGTTAGTTCGGTAAGCCCTAAGGTAATCGATAAAATAAATGTACAAAAAGCTACAATGCTAGCTGTACACAGGTGTTTAAAAAAGTTAAAAACTAATTTTGATGTGATACTAATGGATGGAAACGTTTTTAAAAAATATAAAAATGTCCAACATACATGTGTTGTAAAAGGTGACTCCAAAATATACTCAATAGCGGCAGCTTCTATTTTAGCAAAAACTGAAAGGGATGAACACATGATTAAACTTTCTAAAAAACATCCAGAATATAAGTGGAATGAGAATAAAGGGTATGGGACTGCTGACCATACAAGAGCTATTCTAAGTGAAGGTCACACTGTTTACCATAGACAATCTTTCTTAAAGAACTTATATAGGAAGATGAAAAATAAAAAGAAAGAATTAGAAGAACACAATAAATTTTCTCAGACAGTTAAGACGGCACTTGTAGATGTAGATGAAACTATATGTTTTTATAAAAATAATATAAGAATATATGAAAAGGCTATGCCTTCATATAAGAACATAAAAAAAATTAATAAGTTACATAAAGATGGTTGGAATGTGGTTTATTGGACTTCTAGAGGTTCATCACAACCTAATAATCCACACAGAATGGAATATATAAGAAAATTAACGTATGATTCTTTAAAAAGATGGGGATGTTTATTTACCGAACTACAAGTTGGTGATAAAAAACCCGGATTTGATTTAGTTATTGATGACAAAGCAAAAAGAATAGATGAAATATAATAATCCACATATAAAAGTAACTTGGGAGGATAGTCCGGAAAATTTTACCCAAGAAAAACTTAAAAGGGTAAGAAACTACTTTAGAAAAAAGTATAATTCCGAAAGAGTAAACCTAGTCACTAAGATAAAGGGATTTGACAGTAAAAACGACATTAGTGTTACAACTGACAATATTTTAGATGCCGCATACCAGAGAACACTAATAAAGGAATTTCTAGAAGAACAAGGTGTGTCTGTTGATTGGGACAAAATTATTCGTTTAGATAATAAAGTAGAAGAAAAGATAGAATCTGCCGATTTAGGTAGAAATAAAAAATGGAAAATTAAATGGGTAGAATTCCACAATTTCCTTTCTTTTGGGGAAAACAATAAAATAGACTTCACCAAGTATAATGGGATTACAGGGATAGATTCACAACCGTCTAATTTCGGGGGCAAAACAACAGTGACTGTTGACCTACTACTGTTTTTATTTTTTAACGCCACAACAAAATCCCATAAAGCTATTGACGTATTTAATAAATTTACTGATAAAAATAGGGTTTTAGTTTTGGGTGAGGTAGAAATTGATGGTGAGGATTACATAATAGAACGTGGAATTGTAAGGAAATTAACAAAAAAACAAGAGTGGTCTGTAAGGACTGATTTAAACTTCAGTAAAAGACTATCAGACGGTACCTTACAAAATTTACAAGGTGAACAACGTAGAGAGACAGAGGAGTTTATAAAAAAATCTATTGGGACAATGGACGACTTTCTACTGACAATATTGTCCACATCCAACAATTTAGAATCACTGATTGATGCGAAACCAACACAAAGAGGGGAGGTGCTAACTAGGTTTATCGGTCTAGAACATTTAAAGAAAAAAGAAGCGACATGTAAAGAAATGTACTCAGCTTGGTCTAAAAGACTAATATCCAATGTTTATGATGTGGTAACATTAGAAGAAGAAGTAAAAGAACTAAATAAAACCAACAAAGAGCTAGAGGAAGACATTAAAGAAAAAACCGAGATATCCCAACTGATAGGCAAAAAACTTACAGATTTAAATAAAGATAAAGATTTATTACTTACTAGGAGACACCCTATAAATCCAGAGTTAATAATATTAAACCCTGAGTCGTTAGAGAATGAAATAAAGGACTTAGAGGTTAAACACATTAGTACTGAACAAAAAGGTAAAGAAATTAATTTAACACCACCAACTGACGAATTTAACGAAAAAACATATCAAGAAGTAAAAAACAAGTTACAAAATAAACAAGTAACTTATAAAGTTAATGAGAATAGTTTGATGACCTTGAATACTTTAATTAAAACTTTAGAAGAAAGTGAGTCGTGTCCCACATGTAAAAGAAAATTGGACGACATAGACAATACAAGTAAAATAGAAGAAAATCTAAGTAAACTAAATCAAAATAAAAACAGTTTAAGTGAATTAGATAAAGAAATTGTAGTTATAGGTTCAGAAATAAAAGAATTAGAAAGTGTAAAATCTAATTGGGATTTATTTGAAAGAAATAAATTAAGAAAAACTAAAAATAATCTGGAAGTAGAACAATTAAAATTAGACATCAACATAAAGAAACAAAAGATAAATGATTGGAAAGATAATAAAAATAAATTACTGGAAAATAAAACTATCGAAGAAAGTTTACTAAGTTTAAAAACTAAAATAGAAACAGAGACAGCAAATAAAAGTAACAATAGTTATACCATACAAAAAAACACTTTTAATGTTGAACAAAATTATAAAAAAATAGAAGAGAATGGGTCTCGTGTTTTAGAAATAAAAAAAGAAGAAGAAGTAGATAAAATATTTAAATCTTATATGATTGCTTTTGGTAAGAATGGAATATCTAAACTTGTATTGCGTAATACTATACCCTACTTAAACAGTGAGTTAAATAGACTACTCTCTGATAGTGCGGAATTTACCCTTAATCTTAGAATTAATGATAGAAATGAATTAGAGTTTTGGATGATAGACAATGAAACAAGTGTAGAAAAGTTGATGTCTTCAGGTAGTGGTTATGAAAAAACAGTTGTTTCTCTTGCTTTAAGAGCGGTACTAGCCAAAGTATGTGCATTACCACAACCTAATGTGGTTTGTTTTGATGAGGCCTTTGGTAAAGTTAGTGATGAAAATTTAGAACTAATGGGTAGGTTCTTTATTAAAATAAAAGATTACTTTGAAAGGATATTTGTTATTTCACACAACCCGTTAATAAAAGAATGGTGTGACCAGAGTATTACGGTTAAAAAAGAAAATAATATATCTAAACTTATTTAAAATTCCATGTTGTCGTAAGGGTCAGACAGACTTCCCGTTTTAAAACCAACACCACCAGTGAATGTTTCCATATTTTTTAACTTCTTTCTTTCGTAGTCTAGTATTTTTTGAGCCACAGCTCTATCGTATTCAACGTCATCACTTTCCGGAACCATACCGTCATAATAGATTGACCCTCTAAACCTTCTTTTTGGACCTTGATAATCCGCAATATCCTCATAGTCAGAATCTGATAAGTCAAAAGAGACATCATCTACTGGAAGCTTATCTACATTATTTCCTTCATCATCTTGAGTGGACCAGTACTCCATTTGGTCTTCATTTACCACCTTATTTATGATACGATATAAATCTGACTCACTTAATTTAACTATTTTTTTATTTTTCATTGGTAAAAGGTTTTTATTATAAATATTTGTTTATTTATATAAATATAGTTACATTTAATAATAAAATATATAAGATGAATAAACCACGTATGAAAAAATACCTATTATTTTTAATGGGGGACTTTAAAGAAATAGAAACAGTTCTTCAAGAAGTAACTGAAGTGATATCTTTAGTTATGGATAGTGACCATTTAAGGTATATTCACCATGATAACCTAATTATTTGTTATTTTGAAAGTCGTGCACCACTAGAAGAAATAAATCAATTTTTTGATGATGACCTAAGTAATGTTTTTGAATCGTATTTTTTAATTAACAAACCTAAAAATATGGGGTATAGGTTAGATAGTGAATTAAGTAACCATCTTTTCCATTTTATGCCAGGAAAAAACTCAAAAAGTAAAACAAATAATAAGATACCACGTATAAATGAATTGATGGAGGGTTTTGCTGAACATTTCATAGAAGCTGTTAGAAAAGAAGAAAAAGTAGATGATTTTAAACTAGACGACGTACTAGATAAAATTAATGAAGAAGGAATTTTGTCTCTAACCACTGACGAAAAGAACTTTTTAAAAAATATGTCAAAATAGCCCTTTAATCCACCAAAAATTAGTATTTTTGTAACATAATGACAAAATGTCAGTTATGGTGTCACGGTATAGTATTTGTATAAATTAAAAATAAAAAGTCATGAAGAAAAAAGGTCCATACATCAATCAAGAAGAAATACAACATTACTTAAGGGATGTTAGAAAATTAAAAATATTAACGGTCGCTAGGGAAAAAGAACTATCGGCTATAATCCAAAGTGGTAAGGTAACACCTGAACAAAATAAAACTATCCGTAAAGAACTTGTGGATGGAAACCTACGTTTTGTAATAAGTGTAGCCAAAGACTACCAAAACCAAGGAATACCCTTACCTGACTTAATAGCTGAAGGAAATTATGGGTTGATTAAAGCAATTGACCATTTTGATTGGTCTAAAGGTTTTAGATTTATATCGTACGCTGTGTGGTGGATTAAACAATCCATACTACAATGTTTAAACGAACATTCTAGAACTATTAGGTTACCTGCTAATGTAGTCCAAGACTTACAAAAAGCAAAAAAACAAATTAAACAAGATGGAAGTGAATTAACTGGTAAATTAGCCACATTACCTAGTATGGTTAACTTAGACAAACCTATTAATGAAGAAGGGGACACTTTGTTGGAACTAATAAAAAACGAAGACTCCTTAGACCCAGAATCTATGTTCGACGGGAAAAACCAACTAAAACTAGAACTAAAAAAAATATTAGGGATACTAGACGATAGAGAAAAAAAGATAGTTGAGGATTATTTTGGTTTATTTGATACACCTAAAACTTTGGCTGAGATAGGAAAAGACTTTAGTTTGACTAAAGAAAGGGTGAGACAAATAAAAGAAAAAGCTTTAAGAAAATTAAGGAATGAAAGTAGAGACTTGTTAGATTATATTGGATAGTAGATATTTATAATAAAAAGAAGTATGAGAAAAATATTATTTCCTTCGTTAATTGCTTTATCCGCTTTACTAGTATCTGGGTCAGCAGCCTTTTATTCGGTTTTCGGGTTAAGTAAATTATTTGCGGGTGCAAGTACACAAGTGATTATAATGGCAGGTTCTTTAGAGTTCGCTAAACTTGTTGTTGCATCTCTCCTGTATCAATACTGGGATACGATAAATAAATGGTTAAGGTCGTATTTGGCTATAGCCTGTTTTGTTTTAATGATAATTACCTCCGGAGGTATCTATGGGTTCTTATCCGGTGCGTATCAATCAACAGCAAATCAATCAGAACTACTTGACAAGTCACTTTTAATACTTAATCAAAAACAAATTAGATTCCAAGAAACAAAAGAAGATTTAACGATTGAGAAGACCCAAATAAACAAGTCAATTTCAGACCTACGAATATCATTATCAAGTCCAACATCAGTGTCGTATTGGGATGAAAATTCTCAAACAGTTATTACGACATCATCTTCTTCAGCAAGAAGAGCATTACAGGCAGAATTAAAAACCACAATTATAGATAGAGACGGTTTAAATCTTAAAATTGAATCTGTAATGGATTCTATTAATAGAACTGATTTAGCTTTATTAGACAAAGAGATATCTAATGAGGCAGAGAGTGAATTAGGTCCTCTTAAATATCTAGCAGAAACAACAGGTAAACCTATGAACGAGGTTGTTAATTGGTTCTTATTACTTATTATATTTGTATTTGACCCACTAGCTATAGCACTGGTAGTTGCGTCAAATATGGCATTCGCTAAAATAAATAAACCAGAAAAGGAGGATTATTTTGTGTCTAGAAATAAACACATAGAGAAAATAACTTTAGACCCTAACCCTACAGTACCAGTAGAAGAACAAACTCTAGAAGAACAGAAAAAGGACCACTTTAATGATTTGCAAGATTATGCAAAAGTCATCAGAGAAGAACCAATGGATAGTTCAACCTACCCAAAAACACTAATGGGTGTGTCAACACACCTAGAAGAGGTCACAAACAAAAGGATGGACATTATAGGTCAAAACGGTAATGATGGTCTGCACTATGAAAAAGAACTTTATTTAGAATCTAAAAATGATGTTGACTTAACTAAGATAGGTAATTATCTTAATACTATTGATTATGTCGACAAAAAAAAAGTACCAGGATATGATTTAAAAAATGGGGATGAATTAGTTGAAGAACTAAGTAGATTAACTGACACCACTAAAACATTAATAGTGAAGGGTGAAGAGTCAGAAAAAAAAGAAAGAGTTTTAAGGTATGATAAAACAGATAGAAAATAAAAAGACATATAAGTTATTTCATCATAAAGAAAAACAGAAAAAGACACAGATTATCTTGTGCCACACTAGTAGGCGATTACAAGATTATTTAACATCATTAAAACTAAGAATGGGGGGTAAATATAAAAAATCACCTCACTATATTTTAAGTAAAAATGGTAACATCATTAATAATTTTCCCAGTAACAACAGCTCTGAGTTTTTTGGTGACGAAACAATCGATAACCAGAGTGTGGTGATTATGTTGGAAAATCTGGGGTGGCTAAAATTAAATCCTTTAAATAATCAGTACACTAACTGGGTGGGGGATATTTATAAGGGTAAAGTATACCAAAAGAATTGGAGAGACAAAAAATTCTGGGCTACCTACACAAATAAACAACTTGAATCGTTAGGTCAACTCATAAGTGAATTGTGTGAAGAGTTAAACATTGAAAAAGTATTAGTAGGACATAATGTTAAAGTTGAAGGAATTAAAAGATTTAAAGGTGTTTGTTCTAGAAGTAACTACACCGAACACTGGACTGATTTAAGCCCAGCATTTGAATTTGAGGAGTTAAAAAAACAATTAAAGAAAGATGAAAAAGACCAAACTTAATAAAAGACATACAGACCAAGAATATAATGATAATTCCTATGATAATATTCGACATTTATTAGAAATTTCTAGAAAACATAATAATCTAATGGTGGAACAAGAAGAGGGAGAATATGAAACAGCTCAAGTAGATTCCGATGTGGAGGTAGAGACGGGTAAAGAAGTGGAAGAAAAAACAAAAGAGCATTCTGTAAGTGGGGGTATAATTATTACTCACGGAATTGATGACATGGACCTAGAGTTAACTGATGACGAAAAAGGAGCATTCCAAGAAACTATGGATGACTTTGTGGAACAGGTTTCAGATATGGTGGACTACGGTCCTTTAAACCTATATAAAACTAATGTGGAATGGTCTGGTAAATTAGTTAAATTTGATTTATCATTTTTCTATACGATAGGTGAGGTAAACGGGGTTTACATAGGTGGAGCAAATATGGTAAAAATAGATGATGAACTAACTGAGTTATTGGATAAGTTAAAAAGATATTATGGAATATTCACTAAAAAATGGGCAAACATTTTATCACAAAGAAAAACCACTGAGGAGTCCGAAGAAGAAGAAGGAATATAATTTTAATTATGAAATCAAACGAAGAAGAAAAAAATAGAATTTTAAGGTTACATGAATCTCATAAAGGTAGTTACGGTTCATCAATTAATGAACAAACTGGACGTAATAAACTACAACAAGACGTATCATTATTAGCGGACCATTTAGATGGTATTACTGGTTGGGTGTCGGAAAACGATATGAAAGAAATAGATGTCGTTATAAGAAAATATATCGATAGTAATAGAATCTGTGTATTATGGGACGCTTATAAATTATTAGATACTGATGGTTTATTAGACCAGATTGACGAAATAGGAGAGATGACTGCGTCAGACACTACTATTGAACTTAAAAATTCTTTAATAATAGCTTTAGAAGATGCCAATTGTGCAGGAACTAATCTAACAGAATACATACCTTTTACTCCAGACATAACAATACCGTCCACTACAAGAATAAAAGATAAGTTTGTTAGAAAAGGGTCTCAACTGTGGGATAAGTACATAAAAGAATCTATAACTGAACAAGAAGCTTCTTCTCGTACAGGTGGAGGTGGGGCGACAAGTACTAGTTCTTCTGGGCAATATATTTCTTCTAGTGCATGGACACAAGGTGGTATTTTAACTAAAGATGGAAGACAAGAAGATATAGGTGACTTACCAGTGGAAGTGGACATTACTGGTGGAGATTATGAAGATGTAGATGATGTAACACATGACACTAAAAGAGGTCAAATAGAAAAACCAATGGAGAAGGAAAACGTTCCTTGCTGTAAAAAATGTAAGAATGGTAAATTTAAAAAATGTGGTACAAAAGCTAAAGATTGTAAATACGCTACTATATCTGATTGCCAACTAAGGGGTGAACAAGGTAATATAACACCTTTAAAAGTTAAAAATATAAATGAATATATAACTAGAATGAAAAAATTATTAAAATGAAATTTATTAAAGAATCTTGGAAGTATATAGTTGGAGCTATTGGTTTTTTTGTTGGGTTGGTTTGGATGATGAACGCCAACTCAAGTAGAAAGGTTAAGAAGATTAAAAAGAATATTAAAAGTAATGAAACTAAAACCTCAGAAGTTGATGGTAAGATAAAGTACATTAAAAAGAAAAAGAAATCTACAAAAAAGAAAATCGCTGATACTAATAGGGAGTTAAAAGAACTTAAAAAGAAAAAACCAGTGGTTAAAAATAAGAACCCGAGAAAAGCCACACTAGCTATTAAAAAAAGACTAAAGAAAAAATGAAAAAGTTAATATTAATTTTAATGTTATTGGTCCCAGTTTGGTCATTTTCACAAACAACCACATTTACGGAAAAAGAAGTGGTGGAGATAGACTCACTATTCCAAGTGTATGAACAAACTAACAGTTTACAAAAGTTAGAAATTACTCTACTAGAAAAAAAACTAACACAATACGAGAGACTACACACTTTAGATAGTTTAGAACTGGGTTTCATGCTTAATAAAACAGAGTTATTAAACCAAAGAATAGACCTTTACATAGACTTAACAAAGGAGTTAAGGCCAAAATGGTATAATAAACCAGTTATACATTTTTTCTTAGGAGCTGCTACAATTACCACAGCCGCTATTGTATTAGATAAAATACAGTAGATTCTACGTGTTTCGTATATTTATAGTAAAAGATTTAACCTATGGCTTTAACCGCTACAGATAAAAAACAAATAGAAACTTTAATAAGAAAAGAGATGAAGTCTTTTCTTAAACAGACTAAGGCTGAAAAAGAAGTAGTTGACATCATTGAAAAAGAGTTTAGAAAGAAAGGTGGTAACCTAACTAAATTAAATAGAGAAATGATGGCCGATGTCGCAACCAAAGCTATAGTAGAACTATATAGAACTTTTTGGTTAAGAAGAAGTTTCTGGGAGAACCAAGTAAAAAGAGTAACGTAAAATGGATACAGGACCGAATCAAATAGAAAAATATAAAAAACAAGCAAAAGATGGTTTAGATGATGTTGCTAAATCTTTATCTGTAGGCTTAAAAGGGAAAGATTTGCATTCTTTTAATAAAGGTATGCAATCTGCCGATATGAAGGAAGATGAAGAAGATGTGGAAGAAGTTACTGGAGCTTCTTCATCTGGAGCATACGGTTCACCTTTTGGAGGTCAGTTTAAACCAAAGAAAACAAAGGCAGTTAAAACAAAAAGTTCAACAATAGAAGATATGGCTAAAAATTACCTTAAAGAATTTGCTAAACTTTCAGAACAAGAACAAGAAGATGAAGAAGAGTTGGATGAAGTAACAGGGGCATCGTCTTCTGGTTCATTTGAAGGTCCAGCAATTTGGGCAAAGAATAAAAAGAATTGGAGAGCCGTTAACGACCCTAACTTTCCTAAGTACGGTGGGCCAGGTTCTACCTTTGTTAAAGTTAAAGACAAATGTAAAAAATTCCCATATTGTAACCAAGGAGACATTAATTCTTTAGAATTTTACGAAGACACTACATTAAAAGAGGCTATTAATACCATATGTAAAAAAACTGGTAAATCGGTTAACTATTTAAAAAACATAATACTAAAAGAATTAGAAGATAGTGAAACTGGTAAAAAACTAAGAAAACAAGCTAAAGATAGGGTAAAAAAATACAGTAAAAGAGACATTGAGGAGATAATCAGAAAAGGTTTCTACAAGTCCCCAATAACTAATTTAGTCGGTAATGCAAAGATGAACCTACCGATAGGTAAACTTTACACTATGAAAGGTAATAAACCTAAGTACGAAGGGTAAATAAGGTATATTTATATAAAAAAAGAAAAATGAAAAAATTAAGTAAACAAAAAGCTTCTAGAGAATTAGATAAGATTCTTGAGTCAGTTGCAAGACCAAAGATTGTGAAGGCACAAAAAATGTCTAAATTAAAGTCTCGTTTAAATGAAAAGATGAAAAAAGATAGTCAAAACTTTCCAGGAAAAGCTGTAACAGATAAAGTATTAAAAACAGGTGGTGCTCAAAATAAAGCAGCTATGGACGCTGTGGCTACTAAACTTAAAGATTACTTAAACATTAAAAATAATAGTAATCCTGAGTTTCCAAACCAAAATAACTCTAAAACAGATTACAAATCCCCTATGTATAGAAATAACACTGAACAAGAAGACTACATTGACGATTGGAGAGGGGGTGGACTAGAAGATTTAGAATATGGTACTGAACCATCAGCTGAATTTAGTGAAAGATTTAAAAAAAATCTTGATGGCTCCCAAGAGACAGGTAATGCTCAAAGCAACAAAGAGGGTGACCTAGGTAATGTAGTTTCTAATAAAGTTGGCGAAAGAATTCAAAAAACAATGAAAAGAAAATATAAAAAACTAAAAGGACCAGAAGGCTTTGCTGTACCAAACGATTGGACACAACACCCAAATCCAGGGTACAGACCTTCATTAGCTGAAGCATATGAAGAAGACATGGATGAAGATAAAAAGGCTAAACCAGATTTCTTAGATTTAGATAAAGATGGTGATACAAAAGAACCAATGAAAAAAGCAGCTAAAGAGGTTTCTGAAGAAACTGATGTTTGTGAAAGTTGTGGTGAAGTACATGAAGGTGATTGTGGTGGTGGTGATGATTCTATGAATCTAAATGAAGTACAAGGGATAAACGCTGAAAGAATCGCTAAAGAAATACATGACGCGATGGATGGTGTAGGTACAGACGAGAGTGCGTTTTTTACAGCAATACAACCAGTAGGTCGTAAAGGTCTTACACCAGAAGAACAAAAACAAGTAAAGGAAGCTTATAAAAATCTTTATGATGAGGGTTTATGTGAAAGAATTCCTGGTGATTTTGGTGGAAGTGAATTGGAAAAAGCTTTAAAAGCTTTAGGATGTTCTATGGTAAATGAAAACACATCTCTAAATGAGAGTGTTGGTAGAGACATGTCATTTATGAAACATTTAATGGGGTATGGTAAGAAGACACAATAATTATTGATTATTGTTAATCTTATAGTAATCTTTCCATATGGCAAAGAGAAAGTACACCCCTTATGAGTTCCTACGATATATTGGAGAGCCAATAGCTGATAGGGATATTAGGTTATGGTTTAAAGCAAACAATATCCAAACAGAAAATTCTGAACTATTTTTTGATTTTATATCTTATTTGTATTATTTAGTAGATAATACATATTTGGGTGCCGATGTAATTAAGGAAGAAGAAGACAAGATAAATCATTTTAATTGGTGTTGGAATAAAGTAATAGAAGATTTTAATAAAGAAAATATAAGGTTTAACGCCTTAGGAGACCACCATGATTACTTTTGGCATTTTTTTGAAGAATCATTTTATAGGGAGGATTCTCCTTTCGACATTAAAAAAGTAGATATATTTTTCTCTAGTCTATTTAAATTTGGTAGAAGAAAAACAAAATCAGAATTAGACATATATACAGAAATTTATAAATTATTATATTCTAACATTATAAGTTGACTTTTTTACCTTTCCTGCTTATATTATCCATAAAAAGTTTATTAAATGAAAATTATTGGGATAATAAGTAATACCTTACTGGTAGATAAATTAAATTTAGAGGCAGAGTTAGAGGATACATTACACAATCTAACTATACCACATAAAGAAAAGCTGGATATGTGTATTTCCACATTGAAAGAATTAAATGAAGTGATAAACACCATAAACTTATGGGAGTCATTTCAACAAATAAACAAAACAAAACAAAAATAAAAAGATGGAAACATTACAACAAATTAAAGAAGTAGTAGAGGCAATGTCCGTAGACACTACAAAATTTTTCGATACTGGTAACAAAAGTGCTGGGATTAGAGCAAGGAAAGCAGCTCAAGACATAAAGACGTTATGTCAAACAATAAGAAAAGAAATTTTAGAAGAAGGTAAAAAATAAGATGATAGATATGTTATTATTATTTTTATTTTTCTTATCTATTTTTACTATTTTAAGGTACGGTATTTTATTTTTACAACACCTATTCTCCAACCCACCAAAAAAACTAGTATTATCTGATATAAAAATGGTAGAACTTATAGCTTCCTGTTCTTACTTTTTCACATACATACTAACTTAATGGGGTTATTTAATGAAATAAAAAGATTTGGTGAACTGTTTCACAGTATCAGACAACATCAACAGTACTTTGTGGTGGACTTAAAATTGCCTATAAATTGGCAAGTAGAAAATATTTTAAATCTTCACCAGGAAAAAGTAGCATTTAAAGTTAATGGTGATAATACCACAAAAGGATATAGGTTAATATCTTTTTTCTCTACAATGTCAGAAGGGTCAGTAGACTTTATGGTTGGGGTGATAGAAGAAGTGATTAAGGTTAATAAAGAGATAGAGGAAAAGAAAAGTCTACTAACACAAAAAAAGGTGGAGTTAGAAAACATGTTTAATAGTTTTAGTTTAGATGAACTTAAAAAAATCTCATTTAATGTAGAAACAGAGTTAGGGTTAGGTGGTTTAAAAAATATTGAAAATAAAATAGATGGAAATAGAACCGAAAGAAGTAAGGTGGTTGAAGAAGAACATCTTGAAGGACCAGAAGGCCCTTCAGAAGAATAAAACCCACTTCATAAATAAAATAAAGTCAGGGGAGTTGGGTGGTGTTAAAAATACCACTCAACCACCAATTACACTATGGAAGAGAATCAAGAAGATGATGGGAATAAATTAGAAGAGTACCTTTCTCATTTTGCTAATATTTCTGATGAATTTTCAAATTTCCCATTCGACTTAAAAAAAGTATCTATAGAAGTTAAGGTAGAAACTTATTTACACCACAAAATACATAGAGAGATTGAATTACTCACAGGTGTGTCTGGTACGTTAGGTAAAACACCAGAAACTTATAACATCGAAATTTCAGATGTTAAATTCAAATTTATAAAAGTCTAATAAGTGTAATGTTTATATAATAACTTCCTATCAAAACCATATTTTTCTAATATGTTGTATATGTCTTTTCTGTGTATGGTAGATAAATCTTTACTAAATAAACAATTAAATTTGTTTATGGATTTAAAATAAACCTTTAAACTTTCTAAAAGACGAGAAGCTTCATTTATATTTTTTAAACTGAATAAAAAATATTGGTCATTATTTTGTATTACTATTTTATTATTTAACTTAAATATCTGTACTATATTTTGGGAAGGCACATATTCCTCTACAATATCTTGTATGTATCGTCTCTTTTTTCTTTTGTGGTCGTAGACCTTTTCCTCCACGTCAAACTCACATATGTCAAGTATTGAAAACTCGGGGTTGTCTGAAGACACGGTCTCCAACCTACCCAAGTCATCTCTTCTCTGTATTGTCTTATCTTCACAACTACCTTGACATACTAAAGCTAATTCAGTAATGCATTCTTTTTTCCTATTTAATTTAATTGGGAATATAACATTTGATTTTTTTAAAATTTGTTTATATTTTCTATTAATATTCCTATAGTTAGTGGAAGTAGACATAACCTTTCTCTTTTTATGGTTATTAAAAATTATAATATGATAAGTATTTGAACGCATGAAAAATTATTACGAAATATTGGGGGTAAGTAAAGACAGTACATCAGCAGATGTTAAAAAAGCTTATCGTAAATTGTCCTTACAATACCACCCAGATAAAAACCCAAACGGGGAAGAGAGATTCAAAGAAATTTCTGAGGCTTACTCCATTTTAAGTAATCCAGATAAAAAAGCACAATATGATAGTGGGGGTAACAGTGTAGAAGACCTATTTAGGGGTGGACAAGGAGGAGACCCATTTGACATATTCCAACAATTCTTCAGTCGTCAAAGAGGGGAACAAAATCCATTTCAACAACAAAGAATGAGTAGACGAGGTGGTGATTTAAAAGTTACCGTTAATTTATCCCTAGAAGAATCTTATTTTGGTTTAGAAAAAAACATACAAATAAGAAGACGAACTAGTAACAACATAAATTGTCCAACATGTGCTGGTAACGGTGTAGTAGAACAAGTTATGGGTATGGGCCCATTTAAACACGTTTCTAGACAAGCTTGTAATTCTTGTGGGGCAAGTGGTTTTATGAATGGGGGTAATGTTAAAGAAGAAACTATAAAGTTCGTTGTCCCAAAAGGAATAGAAACAAGTCAGTTTATGAAAATGAAAGGAAAAGGTAATGAAATTTTTGGTGGTATACCCGGAGATTTAATTGTGGTTGCAGAAGTTAGTCCACATGACAAGTTTAAAAAAATGAATATGGACTTAGTTTATGATGTAGATATTAATTTTATAGAACTTATCTTAGGTAAAAAAATAAACGTACCACACTTTGATGGGGACATAGAAATAACTACACCAGCTAACCATAATTATAAAAATGCTTTAATGGTAAACCAAAAAGGGTTTAAAGGTCCAGGTGGTGAAATAGGTGACCTATATGTTCACTTCGAACCAAAAAATCCACTAGTCGTAAACCAAGAAGAAAAAAAGTTGTTAGAACAACTTGCTAATTCTGAAAATTTTAACTAATATGGGGTGTAAAGGTTGTAAAAGCAAAAACGCGATGGAGTTTAATAAAGATGAACCACCAAAAAAACTTGGGAATAGTTATGTTTGGGTTATAACCGTTTTTACCTCATTAGCGGTATATGGGGTGATAAGTTTAATATTTGACATTAAAAATTTATTTAATTAAATTTAAAATATGAATAGTGTGTTAATAGTTGGTATAATAATTTATGTTTGTTTAGTAATATGGTTAGTTTGGGAAGCTATTAACTCACCTCAAGTTGACGACGAAGGTAATGTAATAGATAAAAAATAAAATGAATAAACAAACAACAATATTTGATGTTATAAAGGCTGAGGAGTATTTTAACTTTGAAGAGAAAAAACAAAACCTTATAGATAATCTAGATATGCTTAAAAAAATGTCTGTGGAGACACAAACACTTTACAAGAAGTGGCAAGAAATGAATAAGGGTGGTAAGATGGAAAAGATAAAAAATAAATTGTACAACTACCGAACAAATCTATGGGTGCCATCAGATTTAGGTAATGTAGACCACACCATAAAACAAATTGAAGAGTTAGAACCTTATGTTGTTATGGCAACACCAGGAAAAGGTGTTACCGAATGGGTAAACCACCGTAAACTTATTCACACAATGGAATGGGTTGCAAATCCTGGACGTAATATGAAATTCTGGGTAAGAGATAGGAAAACAGATAAAGTCCTTGGTTTGATTTGTTTGGGGTCTGACGTTACAAGTATTAAAGTTAGAGACGCTTATATAGGTTGGGATAAAACTAATAAGTTTGACCAACACAAGTTAAACAACACAGCTATAGCTACAACTATATGTTCCACCCAACCAGGTGGGTACAATATGTTGATGGGTAAATTGATAGCAGCACTAACCACATGTAAAACAATTAGGGATGCTTGGGAAGAAAAGTATGGGGATAAGTTAATCGCTGTAGGAACAACAGCACTATATGGGATTAACTCAATGTATAATGGGATGCCTCACTTCAAGACAATGGGTGAGACATCTGGTAAGGTAAGATTAAAACCTGATGATAGTGCATACCTACCTTGGAATAAATGGTTAAAAGAGAACCACCCAGAAGAACATGCTAAAGCCATAAGTGCTACAGGACCTAAACAGAACATACTTAACAAGGTTTTTAAACATTGTGGGATAAAAGGGTCCACATATGACCACGGATTTAAAAGAGGGGTTTATCTTGCTATGATTTACGATAATGGTTGTGAGTTCTTAAGGGGTGAAATAGAAGAAAAAGACCTAAAGATGAAGAAAAAATTCCAAGAGGATATCCCATATACGGATAAATGGTGGAAGAAAAAAGCAATTAGAAGATATAAAAGTATGAAAGAACAAGACAGAATCAAACCAGAACAACTATTCTATTGGGATGTTATCGGATTAACCTGGGAAGAAACACAGGAAAAATATATGGACGAAGTTGGAAGGTGATGGAGAAAACATTACTAATATCTTTATTTATTGTAGAGATTATAGCTTTTGCCTGGTTAATTATGGAAGCAAAATCCTCTAGAAAACAAAGAGAGACTATACTAGAGGTAGAGAAACAAATCTTAAACCTAGAAAAAACAATAATATCAATGGAAAGAACCTTAATTAAGAAGGTAAACAAAATAAATGAAGAAATAATAAAAACAAAAAAATAATATGAAAGGTAAAGATTCAATAAATTGGAAAGAAGCTATAGTTAAATGGATAGTTGTTATAATTGTATGTGTGATAGGTTTAACATTTGCAGGGTGTAATGTAGGAGTAAAAAAAGAATTAGAAACGAATCTAAATACAATTAATGTTTTATGGCAAGATGGTTCTAGATGGGATAGTGAAACAGCTAAAGGGGTCGCAAACATAAATCCAGATAAATTTATTGTAAATGTGGATGGACCATACTCTGACAGCACCAACCCACATTGTGGACCTCACGCCAAAGACCTTATAGGGTTCATTGACACATTAGTTAACATACACAAATACCCAGGTAAATTAGTAATGCATCCCGATTGTAATTGGGAAGAATTTGTACATGATTGGAGTAATGGAGTTAAATGGGATTCTATTTCAGACGGGTGGACACTATACATAGACTATTTTGTTTTACTAAATGATAGTTTAGAAGCTAATAACCTACCAATATTTTCTGAATTATTAATTGAGACAGGTAATTCTTACATGAAAGAAAAAGCAGACATACAAGATTCTTTATTCAACATGTTTGGTAAGTACCTTAATTCTAAAACAACACACTATATTGTACTATCCGCTACAATAGATTGGCAAGCAAACTGGGCAACGTGGAGAGGGGTAGATTATTACTATGCTCAAATGTACGACGTTTGTTATGCTGACAGCACAGGTGGTATTTGGGACTTATGTGGACCAAACCCCTACTCGTTACCAAGGTGTGATACACTAGCCTATCAGTTTAACAAACATATTAAATTATTAAACCAAGATAGTGTATCATTTATATTTACATACGCACCAAGTAAACCAGTTAATACTCACACAAACCCACCTATGTTTGGTGAAGATTCTTTATACTGGAGTCGTTCTAACTATGATGATTTTATTAAATCATTCAGAAGTAATAAGGGGTTAAGTAACTCTAGTGTTGGTATATGGCATTGTGAAAGTCCATTATCTAAATGGTAATTAAATTAAAATAAAAGATATGAGTATTAGTATTGAGAACATTAAATCTTTAGTTAGGGTAACACCTAATGATATGGAATTAGGTGAAAAGGTAAGGAAATTATTTTTCATTGACACATCAACTGGACCAAACCAAGAAACTAACATATTTGGTAAAATACCAGGAGGTAGTTATAAATCCCTAATAGAGAATTACCAGAATAAAAAAGGTGAGGAATTCAATAACTGGTATAAAGGACTAACTAATGAAGAAAAAGTCTTTATAACTAGTATGTTTGATTAAATAAAAAAAAATGAAAGAAAAACAATTGTATAGAAATGGGGATAACTGCATTTTAGGTGGTGTTTGTAGTGGGATTGCTGACTATTTTGACTTTAACCACACAATATTAGTTAGGTTAGCGTTTGTTATGTTATTTGTAAGTCCGACTATTCCCTCTATTTTAATTTATATTATATTATGGATAATAATTAAGGAAAAAAAATAAAATTATGAAAAAAACAAAAGCAATTTATACGTACTCCACTAAAACCTATGAAGAAGGATTTATAAAAGATAGGTACACACAAAGAACTAAAGAAAATGGTGACAAAGTGGTTATGGATGATTATGAAGTTTTAACGTTAGTTAATTCCTCATTGTACTGGAAAAAGAATGTTGGACCGACTAAACTATATACAGATAAAAAAGGTTTAGAGTTATTACAAGGTTTAATTGACCTAGGTGTGTGGGATGAAGTAGATAGTGAAACACTAGAAGAGTGGTATGGGGATAAAAATATAAATCACAGACAATTTTTCGCTGCCTCCAAAGTCTATGCTCTATCTAAAGAACAAACACCATTTTGCTCAATAGATATTGATTTACTGTATAGAGGTGACGGAAAAAACTTATGTAAAGGACAGTTAACTACATTACATTTAGAAAAAATAACACCAAGTGCTTACCCTAAAGTTAAAAACTTTAAAGAGGGAGAAAATTCAGACATACTTAAAAAATACAAATGGAGAAAAAAGACAGCATTAAATTGTGGGTTAGTTTATTATAACAATCAAGAACTTCTAAATAGGTACACTAAGGAATCTTTAAATTTTATTTATGATAACCCTACAGAATTTGACGAAAACGATGGTAAAGCAACTATAATGACTTTAACTGAACAAAGATTACTTGGTGAGGTTGCAAATGATATGAAAATCAAAGTTAAAAGTTTGGTGAAAACCCCATTCGACAACGAAAACCCGATAGACTTTATAAATGAAACATACCACACTTTTGGTATTGTAGCTGAAAATAGATTTGGTGGTGTAGGTGTAGGTCTTAACGGGGAAGTAATTCATTTATGGGGACATAAAGGATTTTTATCTTCTGATTTAAAAGTTTGGGATAGTATTTTAGGTGGTATGAAAACGGAAGAAAATGAAAATAGAATATTTTTGTTGTTTAATTTAAAGACATCACTTCAAAAACTAGAAATAGATTTGGGTGGGAACTTCTACGAAAAAACCATGAAATATATAAGTGAAAATGAAAACATAATAAAATGCAGTACTTTTGACCGACCATTGGGTTTAGGGCCTAAGGAAAATGTTTACTATGATAGCGAACTTGACGGTTCAACAAAAATATTTGGTTTGTAGTAGTGTTAGTTGGTAAAAAAATCATATATTTGTACTAGTAAAAAAATTTAATAATTAAAAATAATAAAATGTCTAAAAGTAAAACAGAAACATTAGGTAACTATATTTGTAAAATTGGCAAATATGATGTAAGACAAACTCTAATTCTACCTAGAACACAAAAAACTAGTAGTGGTAAGGTAACAAATACAGGTGGAGCCACAGAGGGAAAGATTTACAAAGGTAAAAAATTAATAGTGGGGAAATTAAGTGGAGCAAGTGATGCCATAAAAAAGGCATTTGAAATGACTTGTGAGGAAGGAGACGTACGTTTAGTTTCAAAATCTTCGATAAACAAATATAGTTTAGAATGTTAAGTTAATATTTATTGGTATAACGCAATATTTATATAAAAAAGATAATGTCATTTACTAGCCTATTAAACGAAATACAAACCATGTTGGAACAGAGTCGATACGATGTTCTAACACAGAAATGGTCAAGCCCTAAAAAGAAAGCTTCTGGGAAAGTAATTAAACCTAAAATAGAATTAGAAACATTAAAGGATTTAATGGCAGCAGACCCAACCACTAAGGGTAATTTTGAAGGAGATAGAGATACTAGAGATATTACAAAAGTTGGAGCTTACTCTCAATGGATTATAAAACAATGGATGGGGTTAGAACAAAAAGCGGATAGTGTAGAACAATATGGGACTGAAGGTTGGAAAGCTGAGTTAAAACAACTCCAAGAACAATTCATGGAAGATTTGTACAAAGTAACTGATGACCTATTAAAATTTGATTATCTTAAAAAAACAGCAAGATATAAAGGACAAAAAGATATAAATCAAATTAAGTCTATAGATGATTTATACGACCAAGTGAAAGATTATAATATTAGTAAGGAAGAACTTACAACTACAAAATCAGAAAGAGCTGATATGGAAGTTCATCCAGGTGCAAAAATGGGTTATGATGGTTCTAGGTGGCAAGTAATTGAGATACACGATAATCCTATGGGTAAAGAAGCAGCCTGTTACTATGGTGGACAAAATAGGGAAACCAGATGGTGTACTTCTAGTCCAGGATTAACATATTATGACCGTTATATTAAAGATGGGCCACTATACGTTGTATTAGATAAAACAGACAAAGAAGTAGCACAACCATCTAGTAATGCTGACAGCCACAAACAAACAGGATTACCAAAAAAACGATACCAATTCCATTTCCCAAGTTCACAGTTCATGGACATTGATGACCGTTCAGTTAACTTAGAAGATTTTTTAAATACAGAAGGTAAAGAACTTAAAGAATACTTTAAACATGAATTTGCGGCATCTTTGGTGGGTGGGGAATACGGAGACAAAGTTTCAATAAACTACCCAAACGATAAAGTTTCTAGATTTATAAGTTTATATGGGTTTGATGAATTCTTTGAGAAATTACCTAAAACATTACAAAGGTTTGACTTTGAAATGAAAAGACAAGGTTATGGAAACAATATCCAAAAAGTCCCATCTATTGATTTAGGGGATAGAATAAAAGCTTTCCCAAATTTAAAAATATTTCATGTGGAAGGGATACTAAATGAAATACCAGATAGTATGGGTACACTAAAAGATTTAGAGTTTATTTCTGTCCCACATAACCCTAACTTAGAATACATTACTGACGAACTAGCCAACCTACCAAACTTACAAGTACTTAACATAAGAAATAGCCCAAAGGCTAAGTTAGGTCCTTTAATGACACAAAAGGCAGAAGATGGTGAAATTGTTATAGTTTCCTAATTATATTTTATTAAAATGAAAGACTTAATAAAAAGAATACTGAAAGAACAGACGGACCCTTCACTTAAGGATAAATTGTTTGGTTTAGTTAAGGATGTCGGTTATTCTCTTGTTAAATACCACCCACTAAGTCAACTAATAAAGTTAGCCGTTGGAGCGACACCAACCAAAGCCAGGTTAATATTCCCAAAAAAAGGTTGGGAAACTGCAGCTATTAAAATTTTAGAAGCTATGGGAGTTGTTACTGGGACATACAGTAACTTAAAACAAGCAAACGAGTTTTTTAAACAAATAAAATCCAACGGAATTGTTTTAGAAGAGTTGTTAATTGGTTCTCATGGTTCCCCTGGTACTCTACTAGTAACACAAAGTAGACATATTAAGGGAAAAGAGAAACAAATCAAAAAAAGTTTTAGATTTTCTCCAAATTTTTTAAAACATATTAAACCAGTAGTGAATTCTAATACTAAAGTTTATTTTACAGCCTGTCACGGGGCGGATAAACTTACAATGTTAAAAGAAGCGTCAGATTATTTAGGTTGTGAATGTTACGCGTGTATGGGACTTAATTATATCGGATTCAGTTGTGAGGATAGTAATTGGTCTTGTAGCCCGTCAAGTGTACCAAGTTTTAAATTTGCACATGAGTTAAATAAAGATGAGAGAGCTGTATCAACAGGTGACGAAACGTGGAGAAATCTGAAAGGGTACACAGAAAAAGTTAATAAATACTATGAAGAAAAGGGTGTCTGTAAAGAACAACCCAACGTACCATTTAATTGGGTTACTCTTTTCGGTTAAAAGATAGTTATGTTCTATCGTAATCGTCTTCAATTCTAACTATATCATCTTCACCAAAGTAGGTGCCGTGTTGTACTTCGATAAATATTAATGGTTTTTCTTCTTTGTTCTCAACTCGGTGTTTCATACCTTGTGGTATCTTTACTGACTTACCATAGTCATACCAATTAATTTCGTCATCTAATGTTATTGTAGCTATACCAGCTACTACAGTCCACACTTCACTTCTTTTATAATGATATTGATAACTTAACCTACCTCCCGGATTAACGGTTATTCTTTTTACTTTACAATAATCACTATCGATTAGTACCTCATACTTACCCCAAGGTCTTTCCCCTACCTCTAATGGTGTTGTAAACTTATCTCTTACGTAATACTTATTTTCTTTTTTATTCATATTTTTTCCCATTTACCATTATTTAATAATTTAAAGGTTCCCACATGTGACTGTTGCCACTCTGTTGGTCCTATTATACTTAAGAACAATTTCTTATTTGATTTTTCGTATAAATAGTAATCCTGACCTATTATTGGTTGAAAATTATAATCAGACCCATAGACCAAACTGGTCCAATTGTAGTCGTCAATTAATTTTTTATATTCGTCCTTTAGTTCACCTAACCTAGACTCAAAGTAGGTGTTTGCGTTTATAGCGGTACTTTTATCTACCTTAATTGGTTTAAAGTTTTGTCCTCCCACAGATGTTGGGTATTCCTTTTTATTAGCATCAAATTCTTTGGTATGATAATTATATACTATGTTATCTGGGTATTTTTTTTTCATAGACAACTAAAGTATCTTTCACCTCTATCGCAAAGTATTGTTATAGCGTTATTTTTATTGTTGTCTCTTAACCATTGAAATGAAGCAAAAACATTTGCTCCCCCACTTATTCCTATAAATAAACCATATTTTTTAGCTAAATGTTTAGTCATTGCTTTTGCACAATCTGTAGCAATTACCGATACGTCATCAACAAAATCCAAGTCAACTAGAAATTTACTCCCGTCACCTATTCCTTGTATTCCGTGTAACCCTGGTTTCCCTCCTGACATAACAGGTGACTCCGCAGGCTCAACAGCTACTACTTTCATATTTTTCCACTTAGTTTTCATGTATTTGGTGGTACCCATTAAAGTTCCTCCCGTACCTGTTCCAGCTACAAACACATCAGGTGGTGAATTATACATATTATATTGTCCATAAATCTCTGGACCCGTGGTCTCATAATGTGCTTGAATATTTAAAGGATTGTGAAATTGATTACAATTAAACCAACCCTTTTCTTCACACATTCTATCTCTAAGCTCTATAGCACCATCAAAATCCCCTTCATTAACCTCGACTAGTTTAGCCCCGTAATACCTAAACATATCCTTTCGTTCGTCTGACATGTTAGAAGGCATAATAATTACCATCTTATAACCTCTTTCAGCCGCTAACATTGCAAATGCAATGCCACTGTTACCTGAAGTAGCTTCACATAGGGTAGAACCCCTTTTTAATATTTTACGTCTTTCAGCGTCGTTTACTATGAAAGTCGCCATCCTATCTTTAACTGAACCAGAGGGGTTCATAAATTCACACTTCCCCCAGACAGTGCACCCCCCGATAGTGATAGGTATTAGTGGGGTATTTCCAACATATTGAGATAGTCTATTCATAATTAAAATTTAAAAAAAGTTACCTATAAAGTACATAAGAATTATTTTTTTTTTATCTTTGTAAAAAGATATTTATAAATAATGGAAATTGATATTAAAATATACCTAGAAAATCTTAAAAAATTTTTTATAACAAATAGTGAAGCCTCTAAATTATTGTCCGAACCAGGACTAGATATTGGGGAATTTATGGTTGAGGTAGAAGTGTTTGCCCTTAAGAATTATAAGAAAGATGGTGACCCCACTTTAAATAAAAGAGAGTTAATTGATGTTTTAAGGATTGCCGAAATGAAAAAACTTAAGTTAGGCTTAGGTAACTTAGTTGAAGAAGGTAAAGTAGAAGTATTTGATGGGGACGGGAAACCTATGTTTAAACTAACGGAAGACGGTATAAAAGAATTAAAAGAGTCTAAGATATTCCAAGAAACCAAGTTTGGTAGAATATACTTAAATTAGTGTCTCACATTACTCTAATCGTAATATTATTACCTTAATGAAAGAGTGGTAGCTTTAGTTACTTCTCCATCAGTCATCGTAAACGTTAGTGTATAAGAGCCTCTATTTTCAGTAACAGTTGCCTTCAAAGTTATACCCTCACTGTCAGATAAATCTTTATTATAACTAACTTTAGAACTGTTAGACGTTATAGCACTTGCTTGAGCAGAACTAATACCAGTCTTAGCTGTATTTGCTGTAATCGCTGAAGCTTGAGCAGAACTAATACCAGTCTTAGCTGTATTTGCTGTAATCGCTGAAGCTTGACCCGTTGAAATACCTGTTTTAGCTGTGTTCGCAACAATAGCATCTCTCTGAGTAGTAGTCACTCCAGCTTTTGCAGTATTTGCGGTAATTGCTGACGCTTGTCCTGAAGTAATTCCAGTTTTATTGGTGTTAGCAGTTATTGACTCTGCTTGACTGGCTGATATTCCTGTTTTAGAAGTATTAGCGGTTATTGCTGAAGCTTGTTCACTTGTTATTGTTGTAGTGTTACCTGCTTTAGCGTTTCCCGAACCAGTTCCCACAACCAATACTGTTTTTGCTGTATTAGCGACAATTGCAGATGCTTGACTAGATGATATCCCTGTTTTAGCTGTATTAGCAGTAATAGCAGATGCTTGACCAGATGATATTCCGGTCTTAGCGGTGTTAGCGGTAATAGCAGATGCTTGTGCACTTGATATTCCTGTTTTAGAAGAGTTAGCGGTTATTGCTGAAGCTTGTTCACTTGATATACCAGTTTTAGAAGTGTTAGCGGTAATCGCTGATGCTTGTGAACTCGATATGGTTGTTGTATTACCAGCTTTAGCGTTACCCGAACCAGTTCCTATCACCAACACTGTCTTTGCTGTGTTTGCAACAATCGCGGATGCTTGACCTGAAGTAATTCCAGTCTTATTAGTGTTTGCTGTAATAGCGGAAGCTTGACCTGATGATATACCAGTCTTAGCGGTGTTGGCTGTAATCGCTGATGCCTGTCCAGATGATATACCAGTCTTAGCAGTATTGGTGGTAATCGCTGATGCTTGTCCTGAAGAAATTACAGTTGTATCACCCCTAAGTGCAGTTGATGAAGTTGTACCAAAAGCCATAGAGACTTTAGATGTATTCGTTGTAATTGCTGAAGCTTGTGCACTTGATATTCCAGTCTTAGAAGTATTAGCTGTAATTGCTGATGCTTGTCCAGATGATATCCCAGTCTTAGCTGTGTTGGCAGTTATTGCTGACGCTTGACCGGATGATATACCAGTCTTAGAAGTGTTAGCTGTAATTGCTGATGCTTGACTAGAAGAGATTCCAGTCTTAGCAGTGTTAGCGGTTATTGCTGACGCTTGACCTGAAGAAATTACAGTTGTGTCTCCCCTAAGTGCGGTAGATGAGCTTGTCCCAAACGCCATTGATACTTTAGATGTATTTGTTGTAATCGCTGACGCTTGTCCTGATGTTATACCGGTTTTATTTGTATTTGCGGTAATTTCAGATGCTTGGCCAGATGATATTCCTGTTTTAGAAGAGTTAGCGGTTATTGCTGAAGCTTGTGCACTTGATATACCAGTTTTAGCTGTATTTGCTGTAATAGCAGATGCTTGACTGGAAGATATACCAGTTTTAGCTGTATTAGCAACAATAGCAGATGCTTGACCTGAAGTAATTCCAGTCTTATTAGTGTTTGTGGTAATCGCTGATGCTTGTCCAGACGATATTCCGGTCTTAGCTGTGTTGGCAGTTATCGCGGATGATTGACTAGAAGATATTCCTGTCTTAGCTGTGTTGGCAGTTATTGCGTTTGCTTGTCCAGTGGTGATTCCTGTCTTATTTGTGTTAGCTCTTATCTCAGATGATTGGGTTATTGTAATTCCAGTCTTAAGGATGTTAGGGTTTATCGAGTCAATACATTGGTCTACTTTTTCACTTAGGTAAGCTAATCCGTCATCACAAGGTAAGATATTATTTAATTTGGTGGGGTCATATCTTTGAAGTATTTCATCTCTTGCTGCAGTAGTTTTTAATTTAGAGTTTACAGCGGGGTCATTACTAATGTCATTTGATTTTAATATTGCCATAATTGAGTTATTTTAATTTATTTTATGTTCTTTTAAGGTAAACGTTCCATGTTGTGTCTGTTACCACAGCACTATCACCAACTCTTGGGTATATCATACTACCTGCGGTTAATGTGACACTCATGGTACCTCTTTTATCTAGGGTTAATGGGTTTTTACTGTTCCCAGGGTTAACTGTAGTTCCTATTGTACCAGCTAAAGTAAGTGTAGCATCACCAGCCTCTTCACTAGTTACATTAAGAGACGAAGCTAAATTAGATTGTGTTATATACCAAAGTCCACAAGAGTATCCAGCAGTTCCAGTATTGGTGTGTCCTATGGTAAAAAATCCAGTAAGTACACAATCATATGGTACCAGTAGTCCAGCGTTTATGAATTCTTCATCAAGTGTTAAAACCCCACTATCTGTACCGTAATCTTTAGACCACGAATAATTATAAATCCCTTGGAAGTTTGGTCCGTACCATTTTGTTGCGTCACTTTGGTTTTGTCCTCTATTAGAAAACATGTAGACATCTTCATTAGCGGAGACAATATTACCTGTCACGGTTATACCACTCACACCAGTAATATCAGTTGCTCCATCTCCTACAATATTACCATTTGTGTTTATATCACTACCTACATATAGTTTCTTAGCGATACTCGCACCACCCTCCGTTCTTAAAGCTCCAGTATCTCCCGTTGCGTCTGAAGAATCTGTTACGTTAGTTATGTCTACAATACCTGAAGATACCAGACCATCGGTCGCTGTTAAATTAATCTTAGCTCCTGAAACTATAGTTAAGTCTGTACCATCACTAACAATGTATTCACCGGTGTCAGCAAACTGTATTTTTATATTAGTTGCCATTAATAGGGAATCCTCACTCCCATCTATACGGAATATTTCAGTACCCCCCGCATCTTCAAATATGGCATCTCCCGTTGCTGTACCCACATCTATCGTTAACGCTAACGTACCACTATCTTTAAACTCAACATCACCACCAGTATCTAAAATTACCTTATCTACAGCAACCAATTTAATGTCATCTCCTGAAGCTATAGTTAAGTCTGTACCATCACTAACAATGTACTCACCACCTATATCATAGAAATATAATCTTTGATTGGCGTCGTCAATAGCTATAACTGTATTGTTTCCTGAATTCTGTAAAAAAGCTGTCCCAGCATTATCATTTAAATCAATCTGTAAAGAAGGTTGTGTTGCGTTTAGTTGAGTGAATTTTATTTTTTCTGTGGCGTTTAGGACTATGTCGTCTCCAGCATATAGTTCTATGTCGTCAGCACAATGCAAAGATAAGTCACCACTAGTCTCTGTTTGACCACTTATATACGAATCACTTCTACCTATATAGATGGCCCCGGTTGTTGTTAAGTTATTACCAACGTTTAAATCCTGTCCCACATATAACTGAGTACTTGCACTTACTGTACCAGCAATCTCTAATGTTTGTGCTGGTGTACTTGTACCAATCCCTATCTTAGTGTTTGAGGGACTAACAGGAAAAAGTGAACCACCAGTGTTCCCCGACCAATAACCATGATTAGGGTGTATGTCTGAAGTTTGAACAAAAATATCTAATAAATTCGTTGCGCCACTAATTATATTACCTGAAGCTGTTACGTTACCTAATATATTAGTATTATTACTATTGATGTCTACATTAGTAACTGTAGCTGCTTTACCTATATTTATTTTAGTAATTTGTGAATCTGCAAATACTTGACCTGTAGTAGCACCATCCGTTGTATTTAATGCAACTTCGCCATCTATCTCTATCTTACTAAATTGTCCAATATCCCCAATTATATTCCCACTTGCACTTATATTATTACCCACAATTAAATTGGTCCCTACATTTACAATAGTACTTGCACTCACTGTACCAGCAATCTCTAATGTTTGTGCTGGTGTAGATGTGCCAATCCCTATCTTAGTGTTTGAGGGACTAATTGGGAAAACTGACCCAGAAGTATTTCCAGACCAGAAATCATCTGTAGTATAATTAAGGTCAGAAGTTTTTACAAATAAATTACTAAGATTAGTTGCACCACTAAAGTAACTACCTATTGTGGTTGTTATGTTTCCGGTCACATCTAACGTGTTAGTTATCCCAAAATTACCATTAGTTGCGACTGTTAAAAAGTCATTAGTACCCAATACTGCCCCATTATAACTTGAACCATTATAAGCTAATCTAAAAGTATTACTACTATCATCAATACCTAAAGCATAGGAATAATTTTCTGTACTATCTCCAAATCTTATAAACGTATCTGCCCCACCACCACCTAAAGCGGTCTCAAGTTGTATTATAGGTTCAGAACTTGAAGAAGATTTTATATGTAAATTAGAATTAGGGTTTGAAGTTCCTATCCCCACTCTATTACCAACATATAAATTAATACCTGCATGAATATCTGTATTACCAGATATGTCACCACCAGCTACAACTAATTTTTCCGAAGGGGTATTAGTTCCAAAACCTGCATTAGTCCCATTGTGAAAAAGAGTATAAGCTTTAAGTTCTAATGTGTCTCCAAAAGGGTCAGATTCTATTTTAGGTGTGTGAATATAATCAGAAGGTCCCCCAACAAATAAGGTAGTAGCTGATATAGTACCATTTACACCTAATGTGGTTGTTGGGTGAGCGTAACCTATACCAACTTTAGTGTTAGAAGGGCTTATAGGGAAAAGTGAATCTGCTGTATTACCAGACCAACCACTATTACCATTAATTAAATAATTAATGTCCGAAGACTTTGCAAAAATGTCTAAAAGATTAGTGGTTCCACTATAAATGGAACTTCCACTTAATTGAAACATTAGGTAATCTTCATTATAGGCTCTCATTAACAAATCATCCACACCACAATCAACTAATAAATTGTTACCTGATATTTCTGAAGTTGTCCCTTCATAAGTTACGGTTAATACAACTTCATTTGAATTACTGACTGAGCTTACAGTAACTGTTTGTGTTATATCTCCAGAATTAAATCGTAATTGGCAACCGGGTGTAATCTCAGAGGTGTTAGCACCATAAATAAAAGTAACTCTAGTAAAACCATTAGAAAATTTTGCGACACCACCATTTAAATCTAAGATTGTAAAACCTGCACTTTTTCCTGAAAGAGTTAATGACGCGTCAGGTTGTAAAGTCCCAATTCCTACCTTTTCATTTTCAGAATCAACATAAAGGGTATTTCCATTTACAGTTAAATCGTCAGTTACACTTAAGTTATCTTTTACATAAACTTCAGAGGTGTTATCACCTAGATATAGACTTGTGGAAAGTATGTTTAAGTTACCAGTATCGTTATCAATATAACCTTGACTACCACTGTGATATATGTCTAAATCTTCATCTGTTCCCCAATAAAAATGAGAGTTATCAGGCATACCCCAAAAACCATATAATATATTAGGGTTACTACTAGTATCTGTGGTAGGTAAAAATATTCTATTATCACCACCCTTTATCACATTACCAAATTCAGTAATTTGTACATCACCAGCGTATAAATGGGTTGAAGCACTTATAGCACCTACCACATCTAAAGCATTAACGGGGTGAGCTGTGCCGATACCTAGTTTTGTGTTTTCTGGACTAATAGGGAAAACCGAGTTTCCTGTTTCACCAGACCATAAAGATGGTGAAGCAAAACCACAAACATCAAAGCTAGTCCCACTAGTTGTGGTAAAAGTTATACAACCAGTAGCGGAATTATATGTACCCCCAGTAACATTTATGTCGTTATCCACGAATAAAGCAGGTGAGTTCTCAACAACAAAAGTTCCTCCAGATGTATTGGTAAAACTTAAAGTTTGTGTAGCAGCATCTGCCACACCTTTATATACAAAAACATCGTGTTCTGTAAACCCAGTCATGCAAGATAGAAACCCATCTATCCCAACACAATTAGTTTCGTAACCACCACAATCTCTAACTAAGATTTGTGCTTCATTGAAATTTTTAATTCCATCAGCATTCCTTAACCCGTCTAGTAGTTGTTGACAGGGTGAACCTGGACGACATGCTCCCATATTAAACTCTCCTTAATTTACCTTCTACCCATGCTTGGTAGTTAGGGCCTAGACTATAAACAAATTGTCTACCTTGTCTTTCCATTTTTACAATCCCAGAATCTTTAATAGAAGAAAAGAACATATTGTTGTGTGCTCTAGGTCGTGAATACCCTAAAACCTCTTCATAGAATTGATTTGACGTTTTTCTAGGGTTTTGTTTTAGGTAGTCTACAAATCTTTGAGTCATAGTTCCTTCCCTTGGTGGATATTTAAATTTAAATGTTGATACATAGGACTGTGGTGTCCAAGTAGAGAAATCACTATCAAGAATAAACTTAAAGAAATCCTTATTTAAAAATTTTTTAAGATTAGGGAAATAAATTTGTTGTAGGAAGATTCTTTCCCTCCAATCATCAGGCCTATGCCTATACTGGTCGTTTGTATGGTTTGAACTTAAGTAGTCTGATTGTGTAATGCCAGGTATTTCCATGCCAGTTCTTGGACCAACAACTATTTGATAACTTTCTTCATCATTATTACGTGCAATAAAATCAATAGGTATTTCATTATTACCCTGCCAAAAAGGAGTAGCTTGTACATCTAGTATATCCTCCTCACGTGAGGACTCCTCACTCTCCCAATTCCACACATCATTCTGTTGGTCCAGATTCCATTTCCACACACCAGTCTGAGTACTAAGGGTTTGTAGTTTTGGGTTTGATAACATATGTGCTACTAATTTATCTCTGAAGTCATCTAAAGTTAAATCTTCGGGTTCTGGTGGTCTGGAGTTATCGTGAGAATCAAGAAACGCGGTAACTAACTTTTGAGGTAACATAGAGTAAATTGCGTCCTTTGTCTCAACACCTAACTTGTTGTCTGCTCTATCGTACCATTCATCCACCTCATCCCCAAAACTCTTAAATAAAGCAATTTTATAAAAATCACCTAATTCATGACTTTTATCTATTATATAAAATAAGTTTCCTCTACTAGAATAATCATCAAAGTGAGTTGGGTTGTCCTTAGATGTTGTGCACCATTTCGTTGATGAACCATAATAACAAGAACCCTCAAAAGTATTAGGTTTAACCAATAACCACCTATCATCTTCATATAATTTATCCACACCTGCTTTTGCTTCAGTTTCTTTTTCTTTTCTAGTTTGTATAGAATCTACTTCATCCATAACCCTTTCTAGTTGTGAAAGGTCATCATATGAATCTATATTCTTTGGTGAGGTAGATATCCTACTACTAGGGTCAAATATATCCATATTCATTATGAATGCTACACTTAATCTATCTACATTCTTGTGGAATCTTTTTACTATAGATGATATGTCGTTAGGTGATGTTCCTCTTTCTTCAGGGTCAACGTACTTCTTAACCATCCACATAAGATACTTGTTGTTACCTGAAGGGTCGTTCTGTATAAAATGTGTAAGTACTCCTTGTATATTGGTGCCAACACCAATCCCCGCTAGGTTATCTGGTTCTGCAATAGGCCAATTCCCAACAGCGTTCTGCAAGTAAGTTTGTGCGTCCTCTATTCTTCCTTCTAATAATATATGTTTCAATTCTTTCATTAGTTTATTCTATAAATATAATACACATCGTCTTCAAAATAAACATCAGCTTCTTCTCCGTCGTATGAAGATAATCCATTACCCCTACCATCTGAAAGTATAACATCCTCTATAAATGCATCCAAATCAACGTATCGTTCCATATTGTCATTATACCCATAGTCCTCCAAAAAACCTACTGGGTTATCTTTAACGTCTTCAAGTCTATCACTAACATATCTTCCTTTTGCTTCTTCTGTCCATTCATAGTTATCGTCATCACTCTCAATATCTTGTATAGACTCTTCTATAGCTTCAATTTGACCCATCAAGTATTCACTATGTGACTCATCCTCCTCCTCTTCCAATTCCTCTTGATATTCTCCCATCTGTTCCCTCATAGATTCCAATTGCTCTTCTGATTCACTATTTAATTCTCTATCATCTTCCTCATCTAAGTAATCTTCAGGGTTATCTGACATATCTAACCTGAACATTTCCTCGAAATCATCAGCAACTAAATCACCATCAATATGTGATTCTACGAAACTGGGGTTAAAACCACCATAACCTACATCATCTATTAACGACTCTACTTGTGTTGTTGATGCCTCATCAGCCATATTATCATCACCCACAGCATACTCAGCACCTTCATATTCAAACACAGGCATTCCATAATGGTCATATTCATCATACCTCAAATCATATACGGTATGTGTTTCTTGTCTTAATACGCTAAGTTCCTCTTCTAAATTATTTAAGTCTTCACCAAAATCTTGTGCTCTTTCCCCGTCAGGGTCCGCAATGACTTGAGGGTCCTCCTCCATCGATAGTCTCATCTCCGATATTTCATCAATTTTTTCTTCTATATCTGATTCGTTATCTAAATTAAAATTTCCGAAGTCCACTAACCACACCATAAGGGCGTTAGCCATAGTACCCACCACACCGGTTTCACCTATTTTCCATTCATCATTATCTTTTCTTGCATCTGCTGTTTGTTGAAGTCGTAGTTCCCTAACTCTTCTTCTTTCAGCCCATTCAGCGTCTCTTGCAATCCTTACAAGTTCCGCCTGTTTCTCCTCCTCACTTATTTTTGCAATTTCATCCGCGTAACTAAAGGTAAAATATTCACTAATTCTTGTCATTAACTCTGGGTGAGACATAATGTCACTTATTTCATTAGTGTCGGTAATAGAGTCATCTTTGGAATCATAAAAAGTATCTCTACCTTTATATGTTCTATTAAGTGCCACCTTATAAAATTGGTTAGAAGTAGGTGCTGACTTATCTAAAATATAAAATAACTTCCCAGATTTATCATAACTGGTAAAATGTCCAGGATTATCTTTAGCCGCTGTACACCACTTAGTCCCAGCTCCATAATAACAGGAAGCACTATGGGATTTAGGAACAACAACCTTATACCTAGTATCTTCAAAGACCACCTCAGATTCTTTATGGGTTCCAATGTTCCTAACCTTATCCAATTTATAATCTTCTAGACTATCGATTACCTCTTGTCTATCACGATATTGATACAAATCTTTCTTTTTAAGGTTAGGTCTTACCCTATCAAATTCTTCTATAGTAGTAAGTAAACCATTAAGTGTTCCAGTCCATACATTCCCCTCAATACGTTGTTGTTGAACTTTAGAGGGAGTAGAAACCATACCCTCCCATTGTTTAGCAATCCACTCTAAATACTTTTGATTTTTTGCGATAGCAGCACTACCAGCCACCATAGGTTCCCACACCTGTGAAGGTATATTATATTTTTCTTTTACTTGGGAAACTCTATCTTCTGTTAATAACATTACTTTACTTTTATTTTATAAATATTTATTAATTAACAATAATATGAAAAGACTAAATTTAATATTTCTAGGTATCTTATTAATTATTTTAGGTTATGTGTGTTTTTTCCACTTTAACAAAATAAATAACACAATAAAAGAATTTGAAGGTACACTAGAAAAAAAAGAACAAATTGTAGATTCCCTAATCCAAAGATTAGATTATCTACATGAGGCTATAGATTCTCTACCTTTAGGGTCACCTTTAGACACTATAGATATAAATAACGGATATGGAGTTAGAAGACACCCGATACACGGAAGATGGCAAATGCATTCCGGAATTGACTTAGTGGATTCTTGGCATGACACAATATACGCTACTGGTTCTGGTGTGGTAAATATAGCCAAATGGAATTTTGGTTATGGTAGGTACATACAAATAAACCATTCTTTAGGGTTTAAAAGTACTTATGCCCATCTTTATAAGTCATTTGTAAGAAGAGGTGATAAGATTATTAAAGGACAACCTATAGGAAGAATGGGTAGTAGTGGGACAGTAACCGGACAACACTTACATTATGAGATATCACATTATGGTAAAAACATAGACCCCCTACCTTATATTAATTGTTCACCCATAGAAGTGACTGCAACTATGTACCATCCAGTAGAGGAACAGTGTGATGATACACCCTTAAACACTGCAGATGGTTCCAGAATAGACCCCTACAAAGTATCAAACTGGAATTGGATTGCTGTTAGTCAAGACTTACTTTGGTTTAATGGGGGACCATTTAGATATGGGGACTCAGTTTATGTGTGTGGTACCCCTGGTAAAGATGGGGTTTACTTTATTCACGACGCCATGAATAAAAGAATGAAAAGTAAGATTGATTTCTTAGAAAATATAGGAACTAAACCATATAAATATAAAAATATAGAACTATATGTTTTAAAATAATTTATTACAATATTTATTATTATACTAAAGTATATTATTATTATTAAAAAAAAACCATTATGTTAAATAAAAATTTACCACACACAGAAACTAATAGAGGACTACAAATAACCTTTTGTGGGAAAGGAAGTTGTAAATGTCCAAGCATAGACATAAATAAAGATAACGACACTGTTATTTTAGGTGGAAAGGAAGAGGGATTTACCAGATTCACAAAAGAACAATTTGATATGTTTATTTCAGAAGCAAAGAATGGCACATTTGATACGTTTTTAGAAGAAGAAGAAAAATAATTATTATGGGTTGCGGATGTAAAAAAGAAGTAAAAGGCAAAGTAGGAGACAAGACCAAACTAACGCCCAATAAATTAGAGTCGGTAAGACAAAAAATAATTAAACTAAAAGAACAAGGTAAACAGAATAAGAAAGGTTAGAAATAACCTTTTTTATTTTATATGAGGTATTTATAGTTATGAATCTTATTAAGCATCTATCTTTACTTATAGAACAATCTATTCCTTGGAATGAAAAAGTATTCTTAAGTCAGGATATAGATGACCTCATACCAATGATAAAATTATTTGGTGGTGATATGCACGAAATTTATAAAGCTTTAGACAAACGTGGTAAAGGTAGAGACTTCTTAGACCACATATCTAGTCAATGGGACGTGGAAAGAGCGTTAGAACACATTATTAATGCATTAGGAGGAATGAGAGCTTGGAACAATGGTTCGGTTGATAATGATTTGATGGATGAATACGTGATTGACCCTTACTTGAAAGATATGAGGTATATCAATAAAAATGAGGATGGTAGGATTATACTAGAGTTAATATCTGGTGAAGAAGCTGAA
>Ga0209711_10000404_pt1 | contig 43944 bp, 39 predicted proteins | sample ArcticOcean_MG_C_7_FD_187441 | JGI IMG/M metagenome (GOLD analysis project Ga0209711, IMG submission 187441) | Marine microbial communities from western Arctic Ocean - ArcticOcean_MG_CB11_88 (SPAdes) (version 2) | ecosystem: Environmental > Aquatic > Marine > Oceanic | place: Arctic Ocean... | reverse complement strand
GCTTCATGGCTTCTTTAGATCGGGCAGCAGTGAAGTAATTATTGAATCAAAAGGGAAGGGTTTTCGGACCTTTCCCTTTTCAATTTAACAGTTTACTTCCTGCTAATCAAAAGTTGCGTTTATTTATTGAATCCAAGGTATGTAAATCCTGCAAAAGCAGTGTGGCTAACAAATAGTGAAAGTAAAACGAGTAATTTCATTGTATAGAATTAATGCATTACTCGATCGCATAAGTCAATCCAAGACTAGTTTAATGGGTCACTACAGATTCCACAGTTGGGATGGCTTCGATGAGTTTTTTGGTGTAGTCGTGCTGAGGGTGGTTGAAGAGTTGTTCTGCTTCGCCGTACTCTACGATTTTTCCTCTATACATGACGGCAATGTTATCAGCTAGATAGCGGACAACAGATAGGTCATGTGAGGTGAAGATCATGGTGAGGTCTAGTTCATCACGGAGCTTGAGTGGGAGGTTAAGAATCTGTGACTGGATGGAGACATCGAGGGCGGAGACGAAAAGTGCCTCCGCACAGCCGGTTTGTTGTTCTATTAGGTGCTCGTGGACGCAGTTTTCCCGAGCCGCTTTGTCAAAGTGGCGGTTTTTGGCAGCGGTTATTCCCGAGCCGCTTTGGGCGGCGTCAGGAATCTTCGAGGATCAGGCTTGATTTTAGGGGCGTTCTTTTTACCTGCAATCTGGTGCTTGTGTAAAACATCCCAGATCAGCCCTTTCTTGGCTAATTTATTAGGAAACGGAGCGTTACCTAGAGGGCAGAAATAACACCGGCCGAGGTGAGGTAGAGGTCGTGTTTAGCTTGTTTAGCGATCTCAATGAGAACGGTAGTAACTGAAACATTTCTAGCTTGGTAGTTGATTAGACTAGGTTCTTTTTTGCCTGCTTTTAGCTCGGGGTGAATTGGGTCAGGGGGAATGATGAGCATAGTCACACCTTTTTTGGCTGGATCTAAGGTGTAAAGATCTAATTCAATGCATCTACTTAAGACGAAGTTCCTGCTATGTCTGAGGGTAACTTTCTTTAGACTTGTAAATGGTAGGAATAAGTTGTCTAGCTGGTTACGGTTTTTGGTCACAATACTATTGCCAAATTTAGCCGGTAACCCAAAAGCGAAGGTTGTGATGATCATGACAAGAAGCATGGTGAACACGAATTGGTTAATGGGTCTTCTTTGAATGAAAATCATAATGAGGCTGGATGAGCTGATCTAAGAAACTAGTATTTAGCACGGTTACTCAAAAAGCACTAAATAGTCTAGATCGTATAAAATGGTCTAGAAACAGAGAGTTTTAAGCTAATATGAAATTATTTTTAGGTTTAAGGCATTTTTGTCGGGACATTTGTCTTGAGATGTGGTCTGCATTCGCCAACATTTCTACCTTAACAATTCTACCTTAACAATTCATATAAAATACACACAACGATGGCAACTATAACAAAACGCGACTTAGTAATCAAACTCAGCAACGACACAGGACTAACTCAGCAGGAAGTGTTCTCAGTAGTGCAAGGAGCACTGGACTCAATCACAGAAGAACTCGCTAAGGGTAATTCAGTTGTAATGCGCAACTTCGGGGCATTTCAAGTGAGAGAAGTAAAAGGCAAGATAGGGCGTAACCCTAAAGATCCTGGTAAGGATGTGCCGATCCCTCCGCGCGCAGTAGTGAAGTTCAAGCCTGGTAAAGAGATGAAGGAAAAGGTTGCACCTATCCTTCCTTTGATTCAGCAAGGAGGTTAATTCTACAATGAATTTATCTAACAGATTTATCTAACCAAAATGGTGTGGTCAGTTCTGATCACACCATTTTTTTGCCTGCGATTTTATTTATTAAATATTTAAGATGTGCAAACTAACTAATTTAGGGTAAAGAGCTACTGAACATGGAAACAGAAATAATATACGCTGAGGAAGGGATGGCAAATGAGGCTATCTCGAAGGCTGTGAGACTCCTCGATGAGGGTGAAGTGGTGGCTCTGCCGACTGAAACAGTCTATGGGCTGGGAGCAAATGCACTGGATCCAGTTGCTGTGGCAAAGATTTTCGCGGTGAAGGAGAGACCATCGTTTGACCCGCTGATCATTCATTTAGCGACCCGCGAGCAGATCCATGAGTATTGTGATATTTCTCCTGAACTCAATGAGATCGTGCAAAAGCTGATTCAAGAATTCTGGCCTGGGCCGTTGACAATGGTGTTGCCCAAAAAAGACATCATCCCAGACATCGTGACCAGTGGATTGGCAACAGTCGCGGTGAGGATGAGCGCAGATCCGATTATGCAGGAAATCTGTAAGGCATTTGGGAAGCCGATCGCCGCACCGAGTGCGAACCGATTTGGCAGGATCAGCCCTACATCCGCGGGAGCGGTACTCAAGGAGCTAGACGGTAAGATTCCACTCATCGTTGATGGGGGTGCCTGTAATGCTGGCTTGGAAAGTACGATTATTAGAGTGGAGGTGGGTGAGCTTAAGCCTCAGCTACACTTACTGCGAGCTGGACCAGTGGTGAAGGAAGATTTACAAAAATTTGGTAAAGTGATCCGCCCTAAGAAACTCACGGAACGCGCTAAGAGCGCACTGTTAGAGAAGATGGAGCAGGAGGGTGGAAGGTCTATTGAAGCTCCAGGAATGCTGGACAGTCATTACGCACCTAGCACACCACTTTACATCTTTGACAAGCCAGAAGACTTCGTTCCCGAAGAGGGGAAGAGCTACGCGCTGCTTAGCTACCGTGGTCAGGCTAAGGACGGCTACATGGAACTCCATGACTGGGATGTGGTGGAAGAACTAAGTCCGGGAAAAGGAAAACTAGGTGAAGCCTCAGTGAGACTATTCCACATGCTTCGTATCCTCGATGAATCAGGAGTGGATGCTATCATCGCCGAGCAAGTAGCCGAGACAGGTCTTGGGGTGGCTATTAATGACCGACTGAGGAGGGCTAGCCAGAAGTAAGATTTATTTAGTATGTTGCGTGCACTAATGACACTGAGCGGACTCACGCTAGTGAGCCGTGTTTTAGGGCTAGTGAGAGATATGATGATTAGTCATTATATTGGAGTTAACAGCCGCTCAGATGCTTGGAATGCGGCATTTCAGTTACCTAACCTGTTTCGCCGGATATTTGGAGAAGGTGCATTTAACTCAGCGTTTATTCCTATGTATACGGGGAAGCTGAAGGAGGGAGAGGAGCAAGCCTTTGAATTCGGAAATAAAGTAGTGTTCATGTTGGCGTTAATTTTGGCGTTATTGTTTGTGATCTTTTTTATCTTCTTGAAGCAAATTTTATGGGTTATTAATTGGGGTTTTGAGCCTGAGGTGTTGGCCGAAACGGTGGCTCTATCCCGGGTGACTTTAGGGTATTTATTTTTCGTGTGTTTGTTAGCGGCGTTTAGTGCGGTGCTCAATAGCCATAAGAAATTTGCTGCGCCGGCTATTTCATATGTGTTTTTAAATGTGGTGTTTTTGTTAGGGATGGTCTGTGCGATCCCTTATGTGGGTAGAGAGAATACAGTATGGGTGTTATCATGGTCATTACTCTTTGCTGGTATCGTGCAGTTAATGATCGTGGTGGTGCCTGCTTGGAAGTTAGGATTTAAGCTCAAACCTCATCGTCCAAAAATAGATGGAGATATGAGAAATCTCTGGATACTCATGGTTCCGGGTGTGCTTAGCGCCGGGATTCAACAGATAAATTTACTCGTAGGAGGTTCTATTGCCTCAGTACAGGAAAAAGCGAAGACTCTTATTTATACAGCAGACAGGATAAACCAGTTACCTCTTGGCTTGATTGGCATCGCCTTTGGGGTGGTGTTGTTACCTGAGATTTCACGGAAAATTAAAGCTAATAATCTGGAGGGAGCTAAGAATTCTCTGCAACACGGAATGCAGATGGCAATGCTACTTGCTCTTCCTGCAATGGTCGGGATAGGTGTGCTGGCTGTGCCTATTATTGATGTTCTGTTTCGCAGTGGTAAGTTTACATCAAATGACTCCGTTCTAACTGGTCAAGCATTGTTAGCTTTTGCGCTTGGTTGCCCTGCATATATTATGGCAAAAGTAGTTCAGCCCGGATACTTTGCCCGAGAAGATACACGGACACCGATGCGCTTTACCTTGATCTCAGCCGCAGTGAATATAGTTTTGTGTGTCATTGTGTTTTTCACACTCAAGAGTTCCAACTATCTTCACGTAGGCTGTGCAGCAGCGACTACAGTAGCTGGCTGGGTTAATCTGGTGCTACTGATCAGAGGCTTGAGAAGGAGTGGCTATATCGAACTTCCAAGAGAGTTTTGGCTTAAGATTACCAAAATGTTAATTGCCAGTGTGGTCATGGGGATCGTGATTTGGTTTGCTATGGAGATGTTATATGAGCAGTTGTTTGAAGGTTTGAGAGCTCTGAGGGCGTTCATTCTGGGGCTGATTATCATCGCTGGTGTTGTGAGTTATTTCCTAGTGGTTCATGTCATCGGTGCGGCAAGTATTAAGGAAATCAAAGCGGGGTTTAAACGTTAGATCATTTGAATCGATGTGAGTATTGATGGGATCGATTTTGTCGGAGAGTAGAACGATGTATAATGGGGGGGATGAAAAATGGATTTTTAAAGTGGTTTTCAATGGGAGTTCTTGGTTTTTTCCATGTGAGCTGTTCGCTCAGCGGTGCGCCGGCGGCGCGTCAGAAACCGAGCCCTATCCCAATTGTGTATTCACCTAAATACAAGATCAGCGTGTTTGGTATGGAGAAGCTGCACCCATTCGATATCGCGAAGTATGATAAAATTTATAAAGGACTGAAGAAAGATGGCTACGTGACGAAGGCCAGCGTGATCGACCCTGCCGAGGTGACACGTGAGCAAATGCTGTTGATTCATAACGAAGAATACATCGAAAGCTTGAAAAAAACCAAGAACGTAGCGCGGTATCTAGAAGCTAGGCAGCTCGCGATCATCCCTAACTACTTACTCGATAAAATGATCGTGAGCAGATTTAGGAAAGCATCTGGTGGGACGATCGAGGCGGCGCGACAGGCACTCAAGTCTCAATCAAAAATGGCGATTAATCTAGGAGGCGGCTTCCATCACGCCAAGCCAGATAATGGCGAAGGTTTCTGTATTATTGCCGATGTTCCGATTGCGATACGGGTGCTACAGAAAGAAAAGCTCATCAAGCGCGCGCTCATCATCGATACCGATATCCACCAAGGTAATGGAACGATCATCTGTCTAAAGGATGACCCTAGCAGCTACACATTTTCCATGCATGAAAGTGATATTTACCCTATGCCAAAGGAAGTGGGTGACGAGGATGTGGAGCTAAGAGGGGGTGTGACAGATGCTATTTATCTGAAAATACTAGCAAGTAAACTCGATGGATTATTCGCGAAATCCAAGCCAGACATCGTGTTCCACATCGCCGGCTGTGATGCTCTGAAAGGTGATCCATTAGCCTCTGGAGAGATGACTCATGAAGGGATCAAGAAACGTGACGCCATGATCGTGAAAGCCTGTGGAAAATATGGGGTTCCCTATGTGATGACGCTCTCTGGTGGCTATAGTAAAGATGCTTGGAATGCGCAGTATAAGAGCATCAGTGCGCTGATCGCTAATAAATTGTGATCAAATATGAAGACGCGACTTGACAATCCCATCGGAATATTGCTAATTCGCGCCCGCACTAGCTAGGTAATTCACTGGTTAAGCAGATAAAAAATGCGCCTGTAGCTCAATTGGATAGAGCGCTTGACTACGGATCAGGAGGTTTGGGGTTCGACTCCCTACAGGCGTACCATTTTTTGTCAGTTGATCAGCGATTATTTACCGTTAGTGCCGAAATGAGGAATCATTTTATGCGCCTGTAGCTCAATTGGATAGAGCGCTTGACTACGGATCAGGAGGTTTGGGGTTCGACTCCCTACAGGCGTACCATTTCACTTACTTTATTTACTTAGCCTGTTGCTAAAAGTGATCTTTTAACAAACTGTCTAACACTTTTCTAAATGGACTAGGCATCGGGATCTCAGCTAATTCTGAAATCAAATGCCATCGTTCTGTTAGCCCCTCTGGAGTTGATGTTAGAGGTAAGTTTTCCGAAGAGCAATGGAAGACTCTTAGTGTCACCTTATGATGGGTGATAGCGTAGGTTGACTTACTCAGTAGGGGTAAGTTTTCTGTTTCTGAGAAATCATACAATGGAAGCTTCCACATCCCTGCGCGTCGTTTTTCAGATGATTCTTGCTGCAGTAGAATACGCTTTTCATCATCGATACAGAAGATAGCAAACTCGTCGACAAGGACGGTTTTCTTAGCCGCTTTCTTAAGTGGTAAGCTTGCTGGGTCACTTGTAGAACAAAATTCGCTGACTATGCAGATACCGCATTGTGGAGCTTTATTAGTGCAGGTCTGCTGACCTAACTCCATGAGGGCGGAGTTGTAGATTCGCGGGTTATCCTGTGAAAGCAGTTCCTCAGCCCATTGCCATAGCTGTTTCTGACCGGCACCGCTATCGACGCGTTGCTGGAAGTCAAATAATCTGGAGAAAACTCTGGCTACATTGGCATCCACGATGGGCTGGGGGAGATCATAGGCAAAAGATGAAACCGCACCCGCTGTGTATTTTCCTATACCTGGAAGGGCGAGGATCTCGTCATAGTCTCTGGGGAATGTTCCACCATGATTCTCGCATATAGCGATGGCTGCTTTTTGAAGGTTCCTCACTCTGCGGTAATATCCGAGCCCCTCCCAAGCGCTGAGTATTTCCTGCTCAGGCGCAGTTGCTATGGATGCGGGGGTTGGGAATCTCTCTATGAATTTAGTGAAGAAGTTTTTATTCAGAACGGTGCTAACTTGGGTCTGCTGTAGCATTACCTCAGAGATCAGGATGTGCCAGGGTTCAGCAGTTTCACGCCAGGGGTAAGTTTTCCCCTCGGAGTGAAACCATCGGATTAATGCTGACTGAAATTCAGCTGGGTTATCTAGCGGGCTCATCGTTTAAACCGAAGTAATCGTAGTGCTGAGTGTGTGAGATACCCCGGGCTCGAGGTTGTAAACATCATCGCGCGCATTTGCTGCTTCTATACAGACGAATTCACGGTATTCGTCATCACCCAAGTCTGCCATGTTGTTAGATTTTTCAATCCAAGGGTTCCAGATCACGGTGGACTGACTACCGTTCTTATCAACGAAGATCGTTCGATTCCACTCTGGGTCATAGATGCTGACTGTATCGCTGGTGTTGATATAGATACGATCTACTTCTTCATGGATAGAGATTTCTCCTTCTTGTAACTCTTCAGTTTCTGTTAGAGTGTCGATGTAGTATGTGTCTTCCAGCCCAGCGATGGAGATTTTCTCTATGTCAGAAATGCTGAGATAACTATGAAGCGCACCGCCGATCGTCTGTGTTTTCTCTGAGATGTTGATTGTTGTTAGAGATGTTTCCAAGCTAACACCAAGCGAAACCGTGACACTCGCTTTGAGCTTATTATGGTTTATTTCTAAAGTGACAGAGGTGAGATCTTGAGTGTGCTGGGAACCTATTACTTGCCAGAATTGATTCCTAGCATGGCCATGCGAAGGTAAAGATTGATCCCTTGGGTGGGCGTTGAACCACGGCCAGCAGATGGGGATGCCACCACGAATTGCTGTTCCTTCATGGTAGATAGCTTGCTGACTAGTGAATATAACTGGTTTCTGATGGGTAGGAGTATAGCTTATCACATGCGCTCCGTGTAAAGCGACTGCCGCAGTTCCATGGCTGTTAGAAAGATGGATGATTGGATAGCTGGTCGCTAATAGTTCAGTCCAGACGTGATCATCGATTTCATAGGCTGGGGTAAGTGCGAGATCTGGCATATTGAAATGTGTGTTAAGTAAAGCGATTACAGCTTCTACTTGTTACTTTTGGAAAAATGCACCTTCTTAGTGACGAGCCCGTCCCAATATGAGAACGTAATTTCGACTCCTTTACCGATGCCTTTGTATTGATAGGTCCTAGATTCGTCGGACCAGCTGGAACCAGAGTTATTGAGTATCTTATCATTGTATTTAACACTGATCTCTTTAATAAGTTTATGGTTGCCTTCAATTTTCAATTTACCCTCAATAAGAGTGAATAAGAAGTCATCCATACGAAATGGCTCGTCAAAAGCGAGCAGCGAAAATGTTTTAGGGATGAGTTTAGTTCCCGTCTGGATTTCAATGGTTCCTACTACTTTAGCTTTATGAACGTCCTCCAAAAAATCTCCTTTTTTCTCGATGACGAAAACTGCGGCGTCAGCTTCTTTGGAGACCCGAGGAAATGAGCCACATTTCCAGCCTTCGGAAGCGTTGGTTAGCACAGAATTTTCCATTACTTGAATGATGTTCTTGGCTTTGACCATAAATGTAAGTCTTATTGCTGGTTTAGAGCTGTTATTGAAAAGATTGCGGAAGTTATTATCTTCTTCTGCTAGTTGTGCGTTTGCGCAAACGACGACTAGTTTAGACTGGAGTAGGTTGTCCTCTGCAAGCAATGTGGCTGGTGCAAACATGAGAAAAATAGTGAGTATTGAAACAGATAAATTGTTCATAAATATGTTTTGATTTTAGGGAGGAGGAGCATTTTAGGCAAACTTTAAAATCAAGAAGTGAAAACATCTGACTCTGTACTTGACTGTTTTTTCTGAGAAGAGATAGTTAATTAAAGCTAAGTAATTATTTATGAGTGAGGAAGACAAGCCAGTGGTGACCCTGAGGGATATGTATTCAGATTATTTTCTGGATTATGCAAGTTATGTTATTTTAGAGAGAGCGGTGCCGCATGTGAATGATGGGCTCAAGCCAGTGCAGAGACGCATCTTGCACTCACTGAATGAAATGGACGATGGCCGCTATAACAAAGTAGCAAACGTGGTGGGAAATACGATGAAGTATCACCCGCATGGTGATGCTAGTATCGGAGATGCGATGGTGTGGTTGGGGCAGAAGGACTTATTGATAGATACTCAGGGAAACTGGGGGAACGTGCTCACCGGTGACCGTGCTGCGGCTCCGCGATATATTGAGGCACGGCTTACTCCGTTTGCTAATGCGATCACGTTTGACCCTAAAACAACAGACTGGACAGCGAGTTACGATGGCAGAAATAGAGAGCCGATAGCGTTGCCTATGAAGTTCCCATTACTCTTAGCGCAGGGTGTAGAGGGGATTGCGGTTGGTTTGGCTTGTAAGATTTTACCACATAACTTCATCGAAGTGATCGATGCTTGTATCGCGGTATTGAGGAATCAACCATTCGAATTACTGCCAGACTTCCCCACTGGTGGGCGAATGGATGCAAGTAATTATAATGACGGCGTCCGTGGAGGAAAAGTCCGAGTGCGGGCGAAGATAGATGTAGAGAGTAAGCGACTACTTCGTATCACGGAAGTTCCATTCGGAGTCACTACCGGTGGGCTGATGGACAACATTGTCAATGCCAATGAAAAGGGGAAAATAAAGATCACCAGAATAGAGGATAACACTGCTGCCATAGCAGATATTTTGGTGCATTTGCCGGCGGGCTCAGATCCTGAGATGAGCCGTGATGCCCTCTATGGATTTACCGACTGCGAGGTTAGTATTTCTCCAAACTCCTGCGTCATTACCGAGGGTAAACCAAGTTTCATGGGTGCAACTGAGATTCTAAAGCACAACACCGCTCTCACTAAGGATCTGATTAAGCTTGAGCTAGAGATCAGGCTAGGGGAACTCCAGAATAAATGGCACTTTAGCTCGCTAGAGAAAATCTTTATTGAAAATAGAATCTACCGTGACATCGAGGAATGTGAAACATGGGAAGCCGTGATCGAGGCTATCGATAAAGGTCTAGATCCCTATAAGAAAAACCTACTCCGTGAGGTGACTGAGGAAGATATTGTTCGGCTAACAGAGATTAAGATTAAGCGGATTTCTAAATTCGATAGTTTTAAGGCAGACGAGGCGATCCGTGCTCTGGAAGAAGCGATAGAGGAAGTAGAGAAAAACCTACGGAATCTGACGCGCTTCACGATCAAGTACTTTGAGGATTTGAAGAAGAAATTTGGAAAAGGGCGTGAGCGTAAGACCGAGATCGCCGAATTTGGTAAAGTGGACAGAACGCAAGTAGTGATGGCCAATGAGACGCTCTTCCTCGATAGTAAAAATGGCTTTGCTGGTTGGGGTTTAAAGAAGGAAGAGGCCCTCGAAAAATGCTCGCAGTTAGATGATATTGTAGTCTTCACTAATGATGGAAAACTCAAGGTCATGAAGGTAGCTGAGAAGCTATTCGTCGGAAAGCGGCCGTTACATATTTCGATTTTGCGCAAAGATGAGCAGAAAATCTACTCGATGATCTATCGTGATGGCAGAGACGGTTCACTCTACGCGAAACGCTTTAAGATAGGTGGCATCACTAGAGATAAGGAATATGAGCTTACGAAGGGGACGAAAGGAACCCGCATCATGTATTTTACCATTCATGACTCAGAAGACGAGAGCGGAGATAACTTGCTAGTGGTGCATCTTAAGCCGGCATTGCGCCTGAAGAATTTAGCTAGACCATTTCAGTTCGGTGAAATCGCCATCAAAGGACGAGCGGCGAAAGGCAATATCGTCACTAAACACAGCGTGGATCGAGTGGTCAGAGCTCCAAAAGACATGGGGGACGAGACTGATTTTTCACTAGAGTAAACGAACGCTGATCCTGATGAAACAAGCATCTAACAAGGTTTGTTTTTTTTCGAGGCTAATCTTTCCTTGATAGATCGAAAAAAATCTGCTATTACCTTGCAATTAGTGTATTTTCTTAGCAAACTGCACGGATGCACCCTGACGTAGCTATATTAGCAGAAGCTGGCCGAATTTCGAAAGAAGTCGGAGAAAGATTATCCCAACTAGCACCTGGAAAATTTTGCCTTCATAAGAATTGGGGAGCTGGAAAAGTAAAGACATGGGATCTCCAAGAAGGTAAGTTGGTGATCGACTTCGAACAAAATGAGGGTCAGGAGATGGGTCTTAAGTTTGCTCTCCAGAGGACAGAGGTTCTGGATGAGGATCATTTTCGTGCCCAAAAGCTGGAGTCCATGGCTGAACTTAGAGGATTAGTGAAAGAGGATCCTGTTGCGCTCGTGGTAAGAATTTTAAAAAGCCTCGGTGGGTCGCTAAAGCTAGATCAACTAGAGCGTGAACTTATCGGATCAGTGATCCCAGAAAAAGATTACAAGAAATGGTGGGAAGGTGCGAAGAAAGCTCTCAGAGAAAGCCGTGCAGCGGTGGTGCCTACTAAGAGAACTGAGCCACTCGTGCTCCGCGATGAAAACCTTACCCCTGGTGAATCGCTCGTATCAGATTTTTACGAAGCAAAGGACTTAAAGACCAAGGCTCGTGCTCTCGAAGCAATCATCAAAGATTTCGGTCACGTTAAGAATGACCCGGATGTTCAGTTTAAGATTGCTACAGATATTGATTCTACTGTGCGTAAGGGGCTAAAGCTTCATCTAGGACAAGCATTAGATCTACTAGTGGGAAGAGATGACCTGATGGAAGTCTCAGATAATCTCGTTCTTGAAGACTCCGCTCTCCGTCTCAGTGATCTCATCCAGACCGAAAGCGGGAAAATCGGCAATGAGCTCGGCTCACTCCCCGCAGCAAGACAGCGCAAAGTATTCGAGGCGTATCCAGTGGCATTTGGCGATACATGGGTGAAGGAGATCCTCGCAATCTTCGATATAGTGGGACCTCGAGGTCTTGCTGAAATTGCTAAACTTCTTATTGAAGAAGAGAAAAGCGATTACCTTTACGTTTTCCTAAGAACTCATATTACAGGCAGGACACTAGGAGCAGACTCATTGCTCTGGATTTGCCGTGAGCGTAAGAAGCTCGCTGAGCCTATCTTCGACCACGAAGTAGGAAATGCTATCTTGAGCTTGCTCGAGAGAGACGCGATGGACGATGGTCCTCGTAAGAGCTCACGACTACAGACCTACTTCATGGAAGACAAAGAACTCATCCCTGATCTACTTCTAAAAGCTGATACGAATGAGGCAAAGAACTTTGGTCGCAAGCTACACCAAGGACAAATTTTCCCAGAACTAGACAGAAAATCACTGATGGCAAGAGTCATCAAGGCGGCTCCAGCGACACAAGAGCTTGTGAATGGCGCAGACTCTGAGCAGTCAAGTAATGATGTAGTTACCTCATGGGACAGCATTGACAAGCGCAAGGCGGAATACAAAGATATTGTCGATAATCAGATCCCTCAAAACCGTGAAGAGATCAAGGTGGCTAAGTCACATGGTGACCTCCGTGAGAACGCAGAATACCATATGTCTAAGGATAACCAGAAAGTTCTCATGCGCAGGAAGGCTGATCACGAGAAGGCGCTCAGTAATGTTAAGGGAACAGACTTCGCAGATATTAAGCCAGACTCAGTCAAGATAGGTACTATCGTCACACTTGATGCTGCTGGCAAAAATAAGGTGATGACTATTCTTGGAGCGTGGGACTCAGATCCAGATAACGACGTTATTTCTTATCTCTCAGAGATGGCACAGTCTCTGCTGGGCTCTAAGGTGGGCGACACAGTAGACGTCGTCAAGAAGCCGATGACCGTAAAAGCGATCAAAGCCTATAACGCATAATTTCAAATAAAAAATAAACATGTCAGGTACAAGTATAGTAGATATTAAGGGTCGCGAAATCATTGATTCACGTGGTAACCCAACAGTAGAAGTAGATGTAATTCTAGCCAATGGTCATTTTGGTCGCGCAGCCGTGCCAAGTGGAGCATCCACTGGTGAGCATGAAGCATGCGAACTCCGCGATGAAGATAAATCTCGTTACCTCGGTAAGGGTGTCCTCACAGCAGTTGCTAACGTCAACGACAAGATCAAACCAGCTCTTTTAGGTCAGTGTTCTTCACAGCAGGCACGTATTGATAAAATCATGATCGAGCTCGACGGTACTAAGAACAAGAAGAACCTCGGAGCCAATGCCATCCTCGGCGTGTCTCTCGCAGCTGCCCGCGCCGCTGCATCATCTGCAGGTCTGCCACTTTACAGATACCTCGGTGGTCCAAATGCAAAGGTTCTCCCAGTGCCAATGATGAACATCATCAACGGTGGTTCACACTCAGATGCACCAATCGCGTTCCAGGAATTCATGATCCGCCCAATCGGCGCTCCTACCTTCAGCGAAGCCATCCGCATGGGTGCAGAAATCTTCCACAGCCTCAAGAAAGTGCTCCACGACCGTGGACTTAGCACAGCAGTAGGGGATGAAGGCGGATTTGCTCCTAAATTTGACGGAACTATCGATGCGCTCGATACTGTATCACTCGCAGTCGAAAAAGCTGGCTACAAAGTAGGCACCGATATCACCTTCGCACTAGACTGTGCGGCTTCCGAGTTCTTCGAAGACGGAATATACAACTATGCTAAATTTGAAGGAGAAGGTGGTCAAAAGCTTAGCTCTGATGAACAGGCTGCATTCCTCGCTGAGCTATCAGAGAAATATCCTATCGACTCTATCGAAGATGGATGTGATGAGAATGACTGGGATGGCTGGAAAGCTCTCACCGTTGCTATTGGCGATAAAGTTCAACTCGTGGGAGACGATCTCTTCGTAACTAACGTAGAATTCCTACAAAAAGGAATCGACCTCGGAGTCGCAAACTCCATCCTCATCAAGGTGAACCAAATCGGAACACTCACTGAGACACTCGATGCCATCGAACTAGGGAAAATCCACGGATACAATTCTGTAATCTCTCACCGTTCAGGCGAGACAGAGGATAGCACCATCGCACACATCGCTGTTGCAACCAATGCTGGACAGATCAAAACAGGCTCCATGAGTCGCTCAGACCGCATCGCGAAATACAACCAGTTGCTCCGCATCGAGGAAGCGCTCGGTGAAGATGCAATTTATGCTGGTAATCTGTAAAGTTTAAGATATCTTAGATTCTAAGCCAATGAAACTAACGGCAAAATGAGTCATAGAGATAAAGATCAATTACGAAAGCTATACGTTCGCCACCAACGTCTGCGCACCAGAAATGCGCAGATGAATACGGTGAACCGTGTGGCTTTTTGTTTGTTGGTCATTGCTCTTTGTGCCATTTTACCCGTCACGGCTCTCCCTAGTTTATCAGAATCTGATGAGTTAGAAGAGACCTATCAGACCGAGTGGAAACAAAAGCTCAAATTAGCCGCCGAAGCTAAAGACAGCGCCGACCGCGAACACCGAGCTATAGAGCAAGACCCGCGCTATCTGGAAATCAAAGCCAGAGAACGTCTGAAATGGAGCATGCCAGGTGAAAGGATTTTAGTGTTTCCTGAATATATTCCTGAAGAGGAATAGTTTTCATCACAGAGAATCTCCTAATGGGGAGCTATCTCCCGCTGGGAGAAGGAGAGACGTTTCTTGGCTACTTTGATTTCGATCTATTCCTTGATCTAACAGAGAAAACAATCGGGATCGCTGGGGAATAGAACTTTTCGCGGATTCTGTTGGAGAGGTATTGCTCGTAGTTCTCTTGCATAAGGCGCTTGTCGTTGACGAAGAGGATGTAGGATGGGACCGGGATGGCGGTGTAGCGGTCGTTGACGACGGCGGTGGCGTAGAGGAGCTTGATGCGTTTGCGGAACTTCTTGTGGATGTTCGGTGGCTTGAGCTCGAAGGCGTCTTGTAGGAGTCGGTTCAGTGCCCCAGTGGTGATGGTTTCTTGGGCAGCGGCGCGGATCTTGGTGAGTTGTGCGAATACTTGGCTGATGTGCTGACCTTCCTTGGCGGAAACTGCTGCAAATGGAGCGTAGGAGAGGAAGAAGAGATCGGTGCGGATGAGGTGCTCCGCTTTTTCTAGTCGCTCAGCACGCGGCATCCCCGGGTGGAACAGATCCCACTTGTTGAGGATGATGAGGCAGGGCTTGTGCTCTTTCTGGATCACTTGGGCGATCTTTCTATCCATCGCAGAAATACCAGCATCTAAGTCGATCACGAGTAGACAAATATCCGAACGGCGAATAGATCTCTCTGCCCGCATTGCTGAGAACACTTCCACAGATGTGTCCATTTTAGAACGTTGTCTGAGTCCTGCAGTGTCGATGAGTGTGTGGAGTTCGTCAGCATATTCGTATGGGATATCGACGGCGTCACGGGTGGTTCCTGCGATTTCGGAAACGATCGTGCGTTCGTCTTTCAAGATGGCATTGACTAGCGATGACTTACCGGCATTTGGCTTACCTACGATGGCGATTTTCAGACCAGTTTTAGCAACATGCTCTTCAGCGTCCGCAGTTTTTTCTGCTCTCTCCGCCGCGATAGGCTGGATGATGTCTTCGATCTGGTCAACTAGGTCATTGAATCCGCGGCCGTGTTCAGCCGAGACAGGGATACCAGCTCCGAAGCCCATTCTTGAGAATTCTCCGAGCTGTATTTCTAGTTCGACGTGGTCTGCTTTGTTGAGTAGAAGAATGATAGGGTGCTTGGCTTTGCGGAGCTTGTGGGCGAGCTCGGTCTCGATGTGGCTGAGTCCTTCGCGGCAGTCCACTACGAACAAGATAAGATCCGCAGTCTGCATGGCGATGTCTGCCTCAAAGGTGACCTGATCCAGGAAGCCATCATCGAGCTTAGCTCCGATTCCTCCAGTATCTACGATAGTGCAGGGTGTTTCCGTCATAGCGCATGGCGCAGCGATGCGGTCACGAGTGACTCCTGGCTGATCGTGAACGATGGCGATTCTCCGGTTAGCGAGGCGATTAAAGATGGCGGACTTGCCCACATTTGGGCGTCCTACGATGGCGATGTTGATCATGATGATGATTGAAGTTGATTGATGATGAAAATGTATTATTCAGGCTGGAGCTGACGGAGGGCTTCACGGACGTAGTACCATGATGACCAGAGGGTGAAGATGGCAGCTACTACGGTGGGGATCAGCGGGCTGAAGGGGACTACTTTTAGCATGACCCAGCCTAATGTAAACAACTGAACGAAGGTCGTGGCTTTTCCGCTCCAGTTGGTGTTGACCTCGAGTTTTTTTCCCGTGAGGAGGATGAATACACAGCCGGTGGCGATGGAGACATCCCTGGCGACGACCATGACTACATACCACTCTGGGATAGTCCAGCCTTGAGAACTCCAGGAGACCTGGCTGAGGACGATGAGCCCCACGAGCATCAGGACTTTATCACAGAGGGGGTCTAGAAATGCTCCGAGCTTGGTCTTGCCATGTTTTCTTGCTAGGTAGCCATCCAGCCAGTCTCCAGCGGCGGCGATGATGAAGGCGGAAAGCGATAGCCAGCGGAGTATTTCTTGCGGTTCACCTGCTTTAATAGAGGCGCCATAACGGATCGCGAATACCGCAAATACGGGTATCAGCAAAATGCGTAGAATGGTGACGATATTAGCGGGACTCATGTGCAGGGGATTATGTCTTTGAAATACGTAATGTGCAAGAATTCAAAGTAGTAGAAATTTAGGCTTGTGAATGGATTCACCCACACTTGTCATTCTGGCAACATTGTAGTCATCGGGCACCGTTAGTCTGTTGTGGTTTAATTGTCGCCAATTTATACCATCTTCACAGTAGTTCTGGATTAATGGTAATGTATCAGGTCTTTGGGTTTGCATATTAATTTCGCCATGTCAAAAGCAAGCACTCAAGGTCCTCTATAAACAATATTTCGCCATGTATAAGCCAGCTATCATTTTCATCTTTGCATTGAGCTTAAGCAGCGCATTTGCAGCAAAGAAACCTAACATTCTCTTCATCCTTGCTGATGATCTCGGTTGGTCTGATACCACTCTTTACGGACAGACGAAGTTTTATGAAACGCCCCATTTGGAGCGCCTCGCTGCCCGAGGGATGACTTTTGATCGCGCCTATACCGCGAGTCCGCTTTGTTCTCCGACCCGGTCGAGTATCCTCACGGGGCTTCATCCTGCACGAACCGGGCTGACCGCACCCAATTGCCATACCGCTAAAATTGTCCTAAAAGCGACAGCTGCTAATACAGGTCCATCAAATCGGAAGTTGACTGCCTACAGCTCCGTGACGCGACTCGACACCAAATACGAAACTCTCGGGAAACGTCTCCAGTCGGAGGGCTGGAAGACAGGACACTTCGGGAAGTGGCACCTAGGAGCCGAACCTTACTCGCCGCTAGAGCACGGTTTCGATGTGGATATTCCACACTGGCACGGTCCAGGTCCAGCGGGTAGCTTCGTGGCTCCGTGGAAGTTTCCTGAATTCAAAGAAAAGTATCCGAAAGAACACCTCGAAGACCGGATGGGAGATGAGGCAGTCGCTTTTATGGAGAAGCATCAGGCAGAACCTTTCTTCCTTAACTATTGGCAGTTCTCCGTGCACGCTCCTTTTGATGCTAAAGCCGAGTTGATCGAAAAATACCGAGCTGAAATCGATCCCAATGACGAGCAACGCAGCCCTACTTATGCCGCGATGGTGCAGTCTCTCGATGACAATGTTGGTAAAATTTTAGATGCGCTGGATCGTCTCAAGCTTACGGAAAACACCATCATCATTTTCTACTCCGATAACGGCGGAAATATGTATAACGAAATAGACGGAACTACCCCGACTTCCAACCGTCCTCTTCGCGGGGGTAAAGCGAATAACTGGGATGGGGGCACTCGGGTTCCAGCTGTAGTCGTCTGGCCCGGAGTGATCAAAGCTGGTTCACGTAATAGCGATCTGATCACGAGTACGGATTTCTACCCTACGCTGCTTGAGTTGACAGGCCTGAAACCTTCTCTCAAACAGAGCTTTGACGGCATCAGCATCGTTCCCGCGTTGAAAGGTGGGACTCTCGACCGAGAGAGGATTTATACCTTTTTTCCTCACTCTACAAGGGTTCCTGACACACTTCCGCCGAGCGCTGCTGTCTATCAAGGAGACTGGAAACTATTCCGCTTTTTTCACGATGGACCTAGTGGGAGTCATCGACATTCTCTTTATCATCTGGCCGAAGACATCGGTGAACGCAACGATCTTTCTTCCCAGGAGCCTGAACGACTCGCTACGATGTCCGCTGCGATGGATGAATTCATTACTAATACAGGCGCCGTTTATCCAAAAACGAACCCGTTCTATGATGCTTCGGTAAACCTGCTTAATCAGGCTGGCTGGAAAGCTCATAAAAGCTGCGCGCTCTCTGTCGTGGGCGAGCATGTCAAAGTGACGGCTCGGGAAGCAAAAGCGAATTTCAACATCCACCTGAGCCCTCTGGTTGGAACCGGCAAGCTCATGATGCGTGTTCGCATAAAGTCTAATCATCCAGGAAAGATACATCTGCGATGGGAGGAGAAGGGCGTGAAACCAGTGTATTTCAGTGATAGGCTAGTGCACACCGATGGCTATCTCGCAGAGCAATGGAAAACGATCGATATCCCTTTTACCGCGAAAAATCCTGTCGCCTCATTTAGGGTCGATTTCATGCAACCACCAGGTATTATTTTGATCGATAAGGTCGAACTTTTCCGGGGCAAAACGGTACTGCGAACTTGGGAATTTTCGGTAACTGATAAAGAGTGATTTTTTTGCAACGTATTAAGCGCATGTTGGCTTACTTGATTTTCTTTAGCTTTGTCGCGATTACCTCTGCTGAAACTTTATTTAAATACGGTCCGTATCGTGATGTGACGATCACGAAGCAAAAGACCGAGGTATCTGAAATTACTATATCGGGTCCGAATCCTCATTTTTGGAGTCAATTGGTGACCGTACCCAAACAAAATACCATCCTGGCATTCGACTATTTTTCCCCGACTGGTGTAGGAGCAATATCTGTGCGATTCAAGAATGCGGAAGGCGAAATGATATTTGTAGGATCTAAGTCATTAGCTCTCGCAGAGACTTGGCAACCATTCTCGATTGAACTCCTTGAAAACCCAAAATCCGAGACTCGCTTTCATATTTCGCTGAAAGGGAAATCCGGCACCAGCTTCCAGATACGAAACTTTCTGCTAAGGCAGCCAAATCCGAATGAACTGATCGCAAAAGAGAAAAAGGAGGAGGTAGCTTTACTTCGGAAAACGGAGGCAGAACAATTTCTGCATTACTTTAGGGATAGCTATCTTAGTCAGATTGATGAAGTCGAAGTGGGGGGATCCACGATTCGGATTTCTGGGAAATCATCTAGTCTTGTCCAACTCGTTGAGTTACTACCGCATATTCCCTCTAATTCAGCGCCCTTTGGGCCTGCCATTAAACTAGCGAACACTGAACGATTCGAAATAGAGATTCCCCGTTTCGTAGGAGAATCAAAACGCGACCGATCAGCCTCAAGATGGCGACTAGATACTCCAGCAGGGAAGATAGGATCACTCGCAAATTGGCCCACTAAATACACCAACGATGTTGGCGACCAGACACTTGAAAAATTATCGGCAAAAAGCCCAAAAGGCATCGGTGGAATTCCGCCGATCAATAGTTCTGATCACCAGATGTTCGAGTTAGGCGTTGAGCACGCTACCGTAAATTGTATAATCGACGGTCTCCTTTACCGAACAAAGAAGCCTGGTCTTAAACCATGGAGCTTCGAAGGTCGCAGCTATTATATTAATGAGAGATTTCTGGCTACCAAAGACAGAACAATTCGGAACCTTTGCAAAAATAACGTGATCGTCACCTGTATCCTTCTCGTTGGGAATGGGCTGCAAGCCGAGATGAAGCACCCCGAAGCTGAATCGCGAGGTGTCTATTCAATGCCTAACCTGACAACGGAAGAAGGAGCTCATCATTATCGGGCCGCTATTCATCTACTCTCTAAACGATTCTCTAAACCTGATGCACGCATTTCAAACTGGGTTATCCACAACGAAATTGATCAAGCCGGCACTTGGACTAACATGGGGGCGCAACCGTTGGCCCGTTACCTCGATACATACTCGCGCTCCGCTAGGATTGTCTACCACACATCAAGGCTCTATGATCCACACACCCGGGTATTCATTTCGCTGACTCATCATTGGGCAAAACAGAGTGGAGCTGTTGGGACCTACCAGGTTAAAGGATTACTTGATTTGTGGAGTGAAATATCAGCAGCCGAGGGCAAATTTAATTGGGGGGTCGCCTACCATCCCTATCCGCAGGACTTACGTAATCCAGATACCTGGGACGATAAAGATGTCACTTTCGATTTTGAAACTCCCTATATCACCCCTAAAAACATAGAAGTTCTACCTGCCTACCTCGGGCTGGATCGACCGATTTTATTATCAGAACAGGGCTTCAACAGCCCAACATTGAGCGAGGCCGACCAAAAACGACAGGCAGCAGGCCTTATTTACATGTTTCGCAAACTCCGGAGTCTCCCGAGCATAGAGGCTTATCATCTGCATCGTTATCAGGACATGCCGGATCGTGAAGGAGGATTGAGGCTCGGTATTCTCGATGAAAATGGAAATCGTAAAATCGGCTGGTATACCTATGCGGCAATTGGAACCGAAAATGAAGAGAAGTTTGCTATCGAAGCTGATGAAATCCTTCCCGAATCTATCCCGGTAAAGAAAATTCAGGGCCGAAAATAGACTTGCGTTGAGAAATGTGCTAGCGGTGGAAAAGGCACTTTAGTCTGAATCTAGATGATTCTATCAATTGCCTTGCCTAGGGGGCTGATTCGATGATACTCGCGCCATGAATACCTATATCCAACTGGACAAAGCCAGTTTACCCGATGGAAGCTTGCTCGCCCTTTACAAGCAGGAAGGAGAATTTGTCCTGGAATATAATGGCTTGGAGTTGATGAGCACTAACTTGACATGGTCTGAACAGATGCTCGCGGACTTGGGTTGTGTTGATCTGTTGGAAGGGGCGACGACCCGGCCTGAGCACCCGCGGGTTCTTATTGGTGGTTTGGGCATGGGATTCACTCTCAAACGGGTTCTGGAATTGGTGGGTTCGCCGGCCACTGTGGATGTTGCGGAATTGATGAGTCAGGTCATCGAATGGAACCAAACCTATCTCGTTGAGCACAATGGTCCCTTGCTCGATGATCCACGAACGAACGTGATACTTGCGGATCTCTTCGACTGTCTTGGAGAAGGTGATATGTACGATGCGATCCTTATCGATATCGACGACACGCCTGACGCGCTAATCACTGAGGATAATGTAAAGCTCTACACACCAAGTTTTCTGGCATTATTGCGGGAATCGCTTAACCCCGGCGGCTGTCTGGCCTACTGGATGGCGGCTCCATCACCGAAACTCGAGATGGCGCTGAAGAAAGCTGGCTTCAGTTTGATAGAGCATCCTGCGAAAACCCATGAGCAATCAGAAGAGGCGGTACACAGGATCTACGTGGCTCGGCTGAATAAGTAGTCTCATGGTTGTTGTTTTGTAGAGGGAGTAAAAGCGTGTTTTTATTTCAAGTTAGAAGAGATTTAGGCTTGAGAATGCACTCATGCGAGTTAGTGTGCGCCAACAACTTTTAAAAACTATGGTATCACCAACATCAGAACAGGAAACTAACCCAGAAGTTAGCTCAGGAAAAACTGATCAAAAAGACTTTGTGTATGACTCTAAAGTAGAGGGTAACATCATTTTCACGCGTGTAGATTCCGCGATCAACTGGATGCGCAAGAACTCGCTTTGGCCGATGCCAATGGGGCTCGCGTGTTGTGCGATTGAGCTAATGGCTACGGCTTCTGCTCGTTTTGATATTTCACGATTTGGCGCAGAGGTGATGCGTTTTTCACCACGTCAGGCAGATGTGATGATCGTTTCTGGCACGGTGACTTATAAAATGGCTCTTGCTGTGAAGCGAGTCTGGGATCAGATGCCTGAGCCCAAGTGGTGCATCGCCATGGGAGCCTGCGCTTCATCTGGCGGGATGTATCGCAGTTATGCGACCTTGCAAGGGATCGATAGGCTCATTCCTGTTGATGTTTATATCTCTGGTTGCCCACCACGTCCGGAAGCACTGATTGAAGGTCTGTTGAGACTTCAAAGAGAGATCGACAAAGAGGAATCTACTAAGGGACTGAAAGCTGAGCCTAAAGAAGAAGTAGTGAAGGGATTAGCAATTTAAACAGAAGAAGTAAAATGAGCGATTTAGTAAAAAAAATTCAGGAACACTACGGTGAATACATCACACACACTAAAGAATTTCGTGGTGAGCACACAGTGGTCTTTAAGAAGGAATCGGTTAAGGCGATAATGCAGTATTGCCGAGATCATCTTGATCTGGTGATGTTATTGGATATTTGTAGTGTGGATCACGAGTCTATCGACCCGAGATTTGAGGTTGTTTATGAGCTTTCTACATTAAACAACTCACACCATATCCGGATCAAGGTTCCAGTGTCTGAAGACGAAGAAGTGGACACCGTTTCTCATCTATGGGCAACCGCCGACTGGCATGAGCGCGAGATCTATGACATGATGGGTATCCGTTTCACTGATCATCCTAATCTAAAGCGAATTTTGATGTGGGAAGGCTATCCTTATCATCCATTGAGAAAGGAATTCCCGCTAGCAGGTAAACCAACTGAAATGCCAGATGTCGCCTTCACAGGAGTTGCTCCGATGGAAGGTGGCCCCTTTGTCACCAGTTCGACAGCGACCGACACCGTCTCAGCCGAGCCACGTGCTAAAGGTGAGAGTTAGGCGAATAAGTAGGTGTTTCCTGCTTAGCGTCTGTTGTTTGGCGATGTGTGCTTGCTTAGACTTATACACCGCGCGTCCAACGGAGCCGCACCTGTTGCCACGATTTGCTCCGCAGCAGCCAAAATCTGTTAGAGTTTATGTTTTTAGTCACGGTTGGCACACAGGCATTGTGATGCAGGCAGGGGATATTAAAAAACTGACCTCTATCGATTGGCTAGACCAGCTAACGGCAGGCGATACTGATTATTTGGAGTTCGGCTGGGGAGATGAGCAGGCTTATAGAGTGAAAGTGGTCAGAACAGGCACGATCATGAAGGCCATGTTTCTACCTACGAAGTCTGTGGTGCATTTAGAAAGGTTCAATGAGCCACCTTACGTGCATTATTCTGACAGTCAGCTAGAAACATTTGATGTGACTCCAGCGCAGTTAGAAAGCATGCTCTCAGTAATCGAGAAGACGATTAGTAAGGACGCTAGCGGGAAGCTTTTAAATATTGGTTCGGGAGTAGAGGCAGACAGCACGTTCTTCAGGGCGAAGAAATTATACTTCATCGGGCGGAGCTGCAACATGTGGACTGCGAAAGTTCTTAAAGCAGGCGGCATCAACGCCCGATCATTGTTTGCACCCAAGCTGATGGAGAAACTACGTCAAGAAGTGGATCCAGTTAGATAGGTTGGCGCCTCATCATCTTAAAAATGATGGGTAAACTGCCTCCTGAAGGGAGTATGTTTCCAGAACCATGGGATTCATCCCATGGTTAGCATTAGAAAAGAAATCCTGTGCTACAAGGCACAGTGGAAGGTCACTAGCTATAAGCTCTTCTTCTGGATTTATCCATGGCTATAGCATGGCTTGTCGGTGGGCATACCCCTTCCTCCTGCCTTGCTAGTATGCCTGTGACTATTTTGTTTTTCTATCAAACCACTATCACTGTTCAAATGGTATAACGGAAAATGCATCCCTTGTGATAAGGGTCATGAGGCACTAGTTATCTTTTTTGGGAGTATCTTTAGGAGCCTTTAGCATGAATTCCATGTAGTTCCTAGCAGAGTCCACATCCATCTCTAGCTCGGGTCTTAGGCGTGTGAATTGTGCGATATCGAGGATAGATGGGTTATAAATATCAGCCTCTTTAGCCATGTAGTTCTGGATTACTTCGGTAGGGTTTAGCCTATCGTGCTGGGTGAGTGATGGATAGCCGCTGAGAAATGGTGACACTCCGTCGGACTCGCGCATTTCTAAATGCAGGTGTGCTAGGTAGGCTCCATCTGCATTACCTACAGAGCCGATGACATAGCCTCTTGGAATCTGCTCCATGTAGGAAACATGACTACTGAGTAAGTGTGCATACATACTGTGGATGATTTTCCCATCAGGAGATCGGTGCGCGAGGATAACACAGTTTCCCCAGCCGGAGCTAGGATTCCCCACATAGACCACCAGTCCATTTGCAACTGCGAAGACCGGGTCTGCGAGATCTGTGTTTTGCCCGCCTATTCCATTGATGTCGTCTCCACTGTGTTTACCCCCACGTTTATTATTGAGGGAATTGAATGGCTGAGCATTATAAGTATAGCCCCAAGTCTCAGATCCCATGGCCGCTTCAAACTGCTCGGTTCGCGGAATGGCGGCGCGCTCCCAAGGACTGTGGAAATGAAAGCGTGGATCAAATTTCTGCCGAGGAGCATCGATGTCACTCTCGCCTGAATTTACCAATGGATAACCAAATGGAGCATCTGCTGCCTGCCAATTTCTAAAGTCCTGAACGCTTGGCTCAAAAGTCGGGGTCTCGCTAGTAAATAGAGCAAAGCCGACCAAGAAGAACAGGATGACCGCAATCGCAGGCATTACCCTTGAAAAAATGAAGGGGAGCGATGATTTGTTTGATTGCTCTGTGTATTCAGAGTGGCTCATTGTGTCTATTTAAGAAACTGCGCCCATCAGATCTAGCACTTTGTAAGCATAGATGCCTGCTGTGGCGACTAGCGCGATGATAAAGAGCTTGATTAATAATTCGATTGTTTTGCGTGCCATCATAATAGTATGAAAAGTTAGTTGATTACTGCACTTTTTGTAATGCTGAAATCCGAGAAGGTAAAGACAAAAAAGCCATGTTAGATCAACATGGCTTAGAAATTAATTGAGAATATTTCTCAGTTAAACTCAGGTAAGATTAGTTGCGAGCAAATGACTTACCGTGCTTCTTCTTGATCGCGTAATACATCTTACGGCAATGTGCCGCGTGCTTGCGACCGCTGAGTATTTTAGCGCTACGCTCAAATGATCCCATTTGTATAATCTGGATAATCACGTTTCGGGTTCCCCAGTTGTGCATTGCTCGTAGGGTAGGGTAGAACATGTCGATCGTGTTGGTGCCGGCGAGTGCTGAACCGTAATCATCTACTACATAGGTGATTCCAGGTTTTCCGATCACTTTGAATTTTGTTCCAAGTGGAAGTTTTGACCAATCTGCTGCGGCACTGCGGGTGCTGCCATACTTGAGAGTGGTTCCTGCTGCATTCTTGCGCCCTGGGGCTCCTACTTCTTTTTCCATGTGAGAATAAGCAGTAGCTCTTAGGAGGCGAGTCCTAGATTTATCAGTATAAGTAGGCATCCCGTGCTTGTCTTTGCCAATCGTCTTGCCTGTGATCAAAGTAACAGATCCTGACTTGTATATTGATGTAGTGGCTGATGTGGTAGGTGAGCAGGATGATGCGCAACTAGTGATGGCAATCAATCCGGAGAGAATTAATCCAATTTTTGTGAAATTGTGTTTCATAATTTAATTGTTTTTGTATGTGGCTAATAATAAGCTCATTACATTATTAACTGGCTGACCTTCATGAACCTTTTATGTGGCTAGCCTTTAAAGAGCAACCCTTTTATACCAGTAAGTCAGGTTTCATAAATGCTTAGGGACGATGAGGTGATATAACTATCTCATTCACAGTTATTTAATTAAATTCAATTAAAGTGAGAAATAATGAAAGTTTTTTGATAATACGACGTATTGATCGCATTTCAGCCCCAAAATAGGTGCAGTAATGGTGTTTTTAAGCTCTATTTAAGCAAGTTTCAACGATTGCCTCATCACGACAATCAAATCTCCAACAGCTCCTCGAGCTCACTTGGTATTAGGCTAGCATCGGTGGCTTCTTGGGCAGCTATTCTCATCTGGAACTTTAGTGTGTCCATTGGCACTGGTGGACGGTAGTCGCTAAGGCATGCTTTGAGTGACCCATGTGCATCTAGATCGGTTGTCTTGTGAATACGGAAAGTTTGCACAGAGATAGCCTCTGCAGCACCAGGAGTGAGCAGGGTAGGGATGAGATCTTTTAAATCTTCATAGGCATCTTTCGGGATTAATAGGTTTCTTCTCTTGCAAAGTGCTAGGATCAGGCTGAAGCCTTCCTTGGGATTGAGCGATGGAAATAGTGGGATCTTCACATCCACACGGCCTGGACGTTTCAGATCCACCTCGATGAGATCCGGCCTGCTCGAAGCCAGCACCCAGAGGATCTTGCCTCGGTTGCGAGTATTAGACATTTCTTTGGCCATCATAGAATAAACTCTGCTGGAGACTCCGGAGTCTCCAGATCCACTCTGGCGTTTTCCGAGTGCTTGGTCTGCCTCATCCACGAAGACGATGCATCTGCCAAGCGCGTGGAGAAGTGAGAAAATCTTCTCTAAATTAGCCTCAGTAGATCCTACCCATTTATCACGAAAGTTGCGCATGGTGACCACCGGTACTCCAGCCTCACCAGCGAGACATTCTGCCAGGTAAGTCTTTCCTGTTCCTACCGGTCCGCAGAAAAGGTAGCCCATGGGTAAGGCTTGAAGTTCGTTCTTGTGCCAAAGAATGATGTCCTCGCGAAGCCATTTTTTGACTCCTTCGAGGCCGATACAGTCGTCTAGATTTCTGTCAGGTTCTACGAAGTCGATCAAGCCATCGCAATCGCGCTCGACGAGGGTCTTCTTTAGTCCTGCAAGTCGATTATCATCGAGGATTTCACCATCGTGTTCCAGTCTTTTAAGGAGGGCTTCAAGAGAACTAAGGGTAGCGCCAGTGAGTCTGTTAGAGACCACACTGGGGTCGTCTTTGAAATTCTGCATCGCGTTAGGACAAGATTTTGTGAGTTCTGTCAGGGCGTGCGTGATTGCCGTTTTATCAGGCAATGGCACCTCCACACAGCTAACACGTGGACACTCAGAGACGAGAGGGTGAATGCCATTGAGGTTTTCTGAAATCAGAAAAGCTGCTTGGTTATATTCCTGTAGGCGGTCATCGTCTGCCCAGCCGCGGATTAGTGCTGCCAGTGAGTTTAGCTCGTAGTTATGGAGGTTAGGCATCGATGGGCAGGCCAGATGCGCTTGCTTCATAATGAATGCTACCTTTGGAGCCTTCTGTCCCACAGCTTGTAAATTTCTGCAATAGAGCAGGTACTTAGAAACAAACCGGCAAGCGTCGAGCGGCTTATTTGGGAGTTGCGGAGATTCTGCGTAGGTCTTCCACTTTGCGAAAACATCACTTCCTCTATCCACTCGTAGGCCGAACCCCATATCAAAAGTGATCACCACATCGAACCTAGGCAATAAGGTCTCTAAAATGAAATCTGTTAGATTTCCCAAAGTTGCATCATCTTTAGGGGGAGAAACGAGAAGCCTGTCGTTGACATTTCCATGCAGTAAAAAACATCCGGCAGACTCGCTCTCGTAGGATGCGATTACTTCCTTCGCCCATGTTGGTAAATGATTCATGAGAGATTATTAGCACTTGATGACTGCCGAGGGTAGTATAAAGAAACGGAAATTTTCTAACAACTCAGATTCTTAGCGTTTGAGTGAATAATTAAACACTGCGCTCATCACTATCAATCCAGTATAACTGTGAGGATGGTATTAATTCTGGATTGCAGCGGCCAATCTACCCTCCTGTGGTAAATGAGGCCTATTTCATGTGGTGGGTGAAGTGACTAAAGATTGACGAATATCAAGAGGGGTAAGTTTGAAGGGAGGTTTATGCTAAAGTTCGGTAGGTTTTAGATGGCTGAAAATCATTAGAATCTAGAAGCGGAGAGGTCCTCCACCCACCGATATTAGTGAGTGATTTCCCTTGATATTTATACTGTCCAAACCCACAACCATTGATCAATAAGACACAAGATAGAAGACAAATGAAGTTTAATCTGCAATCCTACACACAAAAAATAGACGCCATCCTGCGTAGCGCGGGTGCGGCCTGCGAGGTGTATGGTGAGATCGATGGTCACCAACTGCTCGGCTATGACCTCCTGAGGGAAAACTTACCTGTAGTCTATCTTTCCACCGGAATACATGGCGATGAGCCAGGTGGTCCAGAGTCTCTACTTCATCTGCTAGAGCGTGGACTTTTAGATAGACAGCTATCCTTCCATATCTGCCCGATGCTGAATCCAACAGGGTTTGAGCTAGGCACTCGTGAAAATGCTAATGGTGTAGATATGAACCGTGACTACTTTCACCTTCAAAATCTAGAAGTGCAAGGGCATGTGAAGTGGTTAGAGAAAAGAAATCCTGAGCTTTTTATCTCGCTGCATGAGGACTGGGAGAGCGAGGGGTTTTACTATTACGAGATCAATACAACTGGCGATGCAACCAAGAGATACGAATACATGGCAGAGCGGATCTCAGAAGTGATGCCTTTAGAAACAGGGCAAATCATCGATGATCACGAAGTGCGGCTTAAAGGGTGGATCTATCATGCTGCGGAGGCTGATATGATGGAGCACTGGCCTGAGGCTATCTATATGGTTAAAAAAGGCTGCGCACTATCCTTTACCTTCGAGTCACCCAGCGCGCTAGCCATGCGACATCGAGTAGCCTCTCATTCAGCCGCTGTGAATAGCTTGTTAGATTATATGTACGAAGAGTCATAAAGTAACTAATGGTCACTTTAAAATAGTGCATAGGCTATGCCTTAGTGGATTCTCTAGCCTTAGCTGATGAGTGAAATTAGATTAATCGAAATAATCTAGCTAATAAAACGATAGATCCACAAGCAAACGGAACAGATTGCTAGTGTGAGGAACACAAAGAACACTCCATTCTTTGCTTGGTGTCTGTGTTCATTCTTGAGTTCGCCTCTGCTGAGGCGATCAAAAAACGCTTTTTCACGGCGTACGGTCACAATCTCATCTGGAGCAGGAAGAGTCTGCATTCGCTCTATTTCAGCGGCACGACGTTTGGTGGGCTCATTCTCGATAAAATCTCTGAGTGACTCGATCTCGCTTTTAACCTCCTCGTTGACCTGAGTGAGGTTATCTAGTTCTGGAATTGTGAGTTGTTTAGCCACTAGCTAGTAGAAATGATGGTAATCGCTTATTTAGTAAAGAAAAGTATCAGTGCGATCGTGCCAAGGATCACGATCGGTAAGTTGAATGCCATGCCTTGCTTTAACATGGTGATGAATTCACTTTGGTCGTTATGCATTTTGCTGGAGATCTTAGAAACTTTTTTACCGTTACCGAAAATAGTTGAATGGGGGCCCTTGGCAAAATACAAGATGGCTTCATCGTATTCGTCTTCGGCATGATCTAACAAGGAAATGGATTTGTTGAGCTCTTGCTGCAGTTGCTCGCGTGACCATGAATCTGGATTGATACTATCAATCTTTTGTTGGTGCTCAGCGAAACATTTACGTGTCTGCTCCAGATCCTCCAGATCCTGACGCATCTCATAAAGTGAGCGGTCGATCGAATTAAGGCAAGAGGATAGTCTTTCATTCATGTTGACCTGTCCATCTAGGAAATCTTCTTTGCGCTTGGTTAGCTCTTCTAGCTCGGCCTTCTGCTGCTCTATAAGTAATTGCTGATGCTGAAGCTGTTCTAGCTTATGCTGGGCTGCCACGAGCTTACCTTCAAAGTCATCAGTGATGGGAGCAGACCGGCTAAGTGAGCTGCTCGTCATTTCCATTTGCTTGTTGTTCACCTTTAACTGTTGTTTGCGTGGTTCTTTTAATATAGGCATGATTTTGTTTATTTCGGTTGAAAACTAAGTACTTTTACCGTATTTCAAGCTGACTGTGAAGCATTATTTAATATTTCTTGACTATTTACTACCTCTTATCAAATAAGCGCTCAGGGCGCTTACAGAAAAAAGCGATAAAAAAGTCACTTGCTGAGTAAAGAATTAGGCCTATACTAGTTTCATGTCATTACAATGCACCGAAAATCCAGTCAAAAAACTAGCAAGTCCTCCACACGATTATTTAAGTGATGAAATCATGATGAATCCTGAGAAACGTGAGTTTCCAGCATTCGATGTGGTTCGCCTCTTAGGAACTGTCTTTGAGCCCACTCAAGGTTGTCGTGTTTGTATTCTAACAGATTTTAAAGATCCTAAAAAGTGGATGAAAGATTTCGCCTTTCTGGAAACTGAAGATAAGCTTTTTGGGGTGCAAAAAAATGCGGTAAAGCACTTCTATCAGCCCTTCATTGAAGGTGTGATGGATGAGCTAGGCATGTATGGAGGAGAGATGTTTGCTTATTACAGCACGAATGGATCAAACTTAGATATGAAAGATGATGTGTTCGATTCTGCTGGAAATCACCTTTCGCTCGATAAAGATATTTATTCAGAATATGACATCGTTCTCTGTATTACAGACTGGAGTGCTACAGCGCCGCTCACAGCCAAGTGCAAGGAGTTTGATTTCCGGGGCGCAACAATGCACGGCATGAACGATGTTATTCTAAACTCTGGCCTCGCGGTGGACTACAATTTAGTAGCGGCCGATGCAGAAAAGATGAGGGCTGCGATGACCAAGGCTGACTCCATCGAAGTGGACTTCACATTAGAGGACGGCAAAGTGCTTACAGCATGGCTTGGTTTAGATGGCCAGGAAGCTCAGAAGTCTCAGGGGCTCTGTAAAGGGATGAAGCCTGATGTTGCAAATTTACCAGCAGGTGAAGTCTACTTTGTGCCCACGGATGCAAGGGGAGAATTCCCGATGAAATACGAGGACGGAACGCTTGGATTGCTAACAGTTAAAGATAGGAGCATTATAAAGTCTTCCTTAATTGAAGGAAACCAAAAAACCATAGATAATCATAATGCGAGGCTTGGAGATGATGCTATGACGGGAACTATCGGTGAATTAGGATTTGGGACTCAGATTTTGCCAGTCTCATTTTCAGATATTCAGGATGAAAAAGTAATCGGGACTTGTCATTTAGCCACAGGCAGAGATGATCATTTAGGTGGAGACATAATCCCTGAGATGTTCAAAATACACGAGAACAGCACTCACGACGATATACTGTTCGCCCCTCATAAAACTCCTAATTTCAACATAAGCGAAGTGAGGATGTATAGAGGCGGAAAGACAGAAGTCATCATCGAAAATTTCAGACCAAGTGAGTTCGTTAAGAAGGCGCTTCGGTCATAAAGATTGTTCATTGGGGGATGAACTAGCTCCGGTGCTTACAAAGGTTTTATCCTTGTAGCGCCGGAGCGATTTTTTCTAAATGGGGCATGTTTAACATACAATCAATTATGGGGCTAAATTTGAAACCGCTCTCGTCTACTATTTTGTCGTCTACTATTTCTTCTGCAGTTCTCTCAACGCTAGTTTGTCTTTGTTCTTCTGCCGCTCTAGCCTTAGGTCAGAGTGCGCCAGCTATCATCAATGACGCGGAACTCATCAAAGGGTTAGATGCGAAAATAGGTGAACTCTGTGCAGATAAGAAAGCGCTATCCAGTAAAGAGTTGGCTCCTCAGCTAAATCGCAAGAGCACGGCTCTGACACTCCCCAGCATTAATAAGGTAAACCTAGGAGACATCTACGCATCCTCAGTCGATAGCGTTGGAATTATCACCTCAGTCTATAAATGTAAAAAATGCCCAAAATGGCACAGCTCTGGCTACGCCACCTGCTGGATACTCACCGCTGATGGCGTAATGGTGACGAACTACCATGTGTTTAACGGGAAAGACTTAGCGGGGTTCGGCGTTCTAACGCGAGATGGTAGAGTAGCTCCGGTAGTTGAAATTCTAGCTGCTGATAAGGACCACGACGTTTTGATCTTTAGGGTCGAAGCGGATAAAGCTAGCTACAAACCCCTGCCGTTAGGAAAAGCCCAGCGAGTCGGTGGAAATGCCCATATCATCGCGCATCCAGATAGTAGGTTTTTCACCTACACTGAGGGTAAAGTTTCTCGCTACTATGCTAGCCGTGACAAGAGAAAATCCTATTGGATGGGAGTCACCGCCGAGTATTGCAGAGGCTCAAGTGGTGGGCCTGTTATGGATGATGCTGGAAATGTGATCGGCATGGTCTCCAGCACTAACTCCATTTACTACCCATCTAAAGACCCGAAAAAAAATCCTCGAGGTTCATTCCAGATGGTGATTAGAAATTGCGTCCCAGTCGATGCTATACTTAAACTTATTACAAAGCCTTAGTCTAAGATTTAGACGAACTAAATTATAAATTATGAATTATGAATCTGATAAAGTCCTTAGCGACTATATTCTAATGCACTTCGGTGAGCACGATCAGCGGATGCCATGGGGTATTGGCAAGTTAGCAGCGCTAGACTTCCCTCTGCAAACAGTAAGTTATTTTACCCAGAAACGCGTGGACTTGAGCCTCGATCTGGGTTGCGCCGTTGGAGCCTCTGCTTTTCATCTGAGCAAGACATCAGCGAAAGTGATCGGAATCGACTTCTCTAAACTCTTTATCGATACGGCAAATCAACTCAGGGAACATGGTGAAATAGACTACAGTTACCAGGAAGAGGGGAATCGCTTTATCCCCACCACTGCAAAAATCCCTGAGGGATCAGTACCAGAAAATATTAGCTTTGCCGAGGGTGACGCGATGAATTTACCAGAAGGATTCAAAGGGTTTGATTGCGTCCATGCCGCAAATTTGATCTGTAGATTGCCAGATCCGATGATGCTGTTAGACCGCCTGCCAAGCTTGGTGAAGCAAGGTGGGGAGCTTGTGCTCGCCACCCCATTTTCGTGGTCAGAGGAATTCACGGCTAAGGAAAACATCCCTAAAGGTGACAGCTGGGAGTGGCTCCAGGCTGCGCTTGAGAAGCACTTCGAATGTATCAACCACGCCGATGAGGTCTTTACTATCCGTGATCATGTCCGTAAGTTTCAGCTTGGCGTTTCCAAGGTGAGTCACTGGAGACGGTTGTAAATTACCCATTATTCATGAGCGAGGAAACTAAAGAGCCAAAACATCGAGCTGGTCAGGAACAAAAACCCCAAGGTTTAAAGCATAAAATTTGGGAGATTATCTTTGAAGCAGAGACCCCTACGGGGAAAGCGTTTGATGTGGTCCTTCTATGGGCTATTTTCTTTAGTGTTCTCGCTGTTATGTTAGAAACGGTTGCCCCATTTAAGAGCCAGCATGGGACATTGCTAACCATCGTGGAGTGGTTCTTTACTATCTTCTTCACCGTCGAGTACCTCACCCGTCTCTGGGTGTCGAGAAGGCCGCTCAAGTATGCCACGAGTTTCTTCGGAATTATCGATCTTCTATCTTGTTTGCCTACCTATCTCACCTTGCTTTTTACTGGCACGCATGGTTTCGCAGTCATCAGGGTGTTGAGATTACTGAGGATTTTTAGAGTTCTTAAAATGGTGCAGCACGTCAAAGGTGCGCAAATTATAGCCACTGGCTTACGTAACTCTAAGGCTAAAATCACAGTCTTCTTTTTCGCGGTCTTCGTCTTCTCGGTGATAGCGGGTACTTTAATGTATTTCGTGGAGGGTAATCAGCCGAATACAGATTTTACTAGTATCCCAGCGAGTATTTATTACGCTATCGTGTCTATCACCACCGTTGGATATGGCGATATCACGGTCTCTACTAATTTAGGTAGGTTTCTAACAACCTTGATGATCCTGGGCGGATACGCAATTATTGCTGTGCCTACTGGTATTGTCAGTAGTGCCATGATGCATGCTGAAAACCGTGCTGACGTCACCTCTGACGCTTGTCCTGGATGCGGGGTAAACGGTCACCTAGCAGATGCTACATTTTGCCGTAAGTGTGGTGAGAAGATGCACTAGCGCTAGAGATTCGCCTGTAGTCATTCCAATGCTAGATTTTAACGCCGGGTCAAGGCAGATTGAGCAATCTAGCCGTAATTCAGCGTTATTTGTCACGCTGCTGGCTGGACACTAGCGAAATCTATGACTTTAATGCAGCCATGCATCTGGTAGAACCAATCAACGGACATATTTCAACTTGGGGCGAAGGCCCAATCTGGCACAACGGCACACTTCTCTACGTGGATATTGAAGGTCACAACGTCATCCAACTTAGCCCTGAAACTGGCGAAGAAAAAATCTGGCCAGTAGGTGAGCGCGTCGGAACCGTAGTCCCTAGGGCATCAGGAGGTATGGTGATAGCAGGGGACAATGGCTTCTCATTTCTCTCAGAAACTGGCGATCTAACAAAAATTGCTGACCCAGAACCAGCCAAGCCGAATAACCGATTCAACGATGGTAAGTGCTCACCCGATGGACATTTTTTCGCAGGCACTATCAGCTTAGTAAAAGAAAAAGGTGATGCCAGCCTCTACCGCCTCAGCAAAGATGGTGATGTCAAAGAAGTCTACCCAGGGGTGACAAACTCTAACGGGATCACATGGTCGGCTGACGGCAAAACCATGTTCTACATCGATACTCCCTCACTCTCAGTTCTGGCGTTTGACTACCAAGACGGCGAAATTTCTAAGCCTAGGAAAGTAGTAGACACCTCAGCTACCAGCGCGTCACCAGACGGTATGGCCATCGATGAAGACGACAACCTGTGGGTCGCCTTCTGCCACGGAGCCTGTGTCATCTGCTATCATAGCAAGACTGGCGAGGAGCTCCGTAGAATAGATATCCCATGCCTAGAGACCACCGCATGTGCCTTCGGGGGAGAGAACTTAGACACACTCTACGTCACCACCGGGATTCATAAATCCGAGCTTGAAGAACACGCCGGTAAGGTTTTCAAGGTCACAGGGCTAGGAGTCAAAGGACAAAAATCTTACCTCTACCAGGGCTAACCCAACGATAAATATAGATGAAAAACACACCTTTAATCATAGCAGGTAGAGAATTTAACTCACGCCTGATGGCGGGCACTGGCAAGTTCGCATCAAACGAAATCATGCGTGATACCCTCGTGGCCTGCGGTACAGAGATCGTCACAGTGGCGCTCCGTAGGGCTGACTTGAGTGGCGATAAAGATCCCTTCGCTAATATCCTAGAATTCATTGATCCCGAAAAATACCTGCTTCTGCCAAATACAAGCGGAGCGATGAATGCCGAGGAAGCTGTCAGGCTCGCCAGGCTTGCTGAGGCAGCTGGTCTTCCGAAGTGGATCAAACTAGAAATCCACCCTGACCCCACCTATCTTTTACCGGACCCGATCGAGACACTTCAGGCGGCAGAAATTCTCGTCAAAGAAGGATTCACTGTCCTGCCTTATATTAACGCAGACCCCGTCCTCGCCAAGCGTCTCCAGGAAGTAGGCACCGCCGCAGTGATGCCTCTCGGTGCTCCCATCGGATCTAACAAAGGCGTAGTGACTAGGGATTTAATCCGGATCATCATCGACCAAGCCATCGTCCCGGTAGTTATCGACGCCGGCCTGGGCGCACCAAGCCATGCCGCAGAGGCGATGGAGCTAGGAGCAGATGCCGTGCTAATCAACACCGCCATGGCCATTCCCCGTGACCCAGTCCGCATGGGTGAAGCCTTCAAGTTAGCCGTAGAGGCCGGCAGAGCCGCCTATGAAATAGGCCTTCCGCAGCAACAACAAAGGGCCTCGGCCACCAGCCCACTGACTGGGTTTTTAAATAGCTAGCTCACCGAGCACTGCTTCTAAATGTGGGGTCACTGCTTCGGCAAATTCTCTGGTGTTGATGTCTTTGCCGGCTTCGGCGGATACGGTGGTCATGGCGACTCCCTGGATTCCGCAGGGGGTGATGTGCTTGAAGCCTGTTAGAGACTCGGGGGTGATGTTGATTGCGAAACCATGCATCGAAATCCATTTCCTGACTCCTACTCCGATGGAGGCGAGCTTTTTTTCTCCTGCCCAGACTCCTGTGAGTCCCTCTTTGATGCTGGCATCGACTCCGAAATCTCTGCACGTCAGCACCAGCGCGTGCTCGATAGCGTGAATGTAAGTGTGCAGGTCTTTGCCTAGATTCCTCAGATCTAGAATAGGGTATCCCACTAGCTGACCAGGGCCGTGATAGGTGGCTTGACCACCGCGATTGATCTCCACATGCGGATGCGGAAGCTGGTCTGGTTCCAGTAGCGAACTCCTATCTCTAGTTCTACCGATAGTATAAATTGGCGCGTGCTCCAGAGTGAAGAAAGTATCAGGTGATTCACCACTGAGCACCTCGGCTAGCTTAGCCTCTTGCACTGCAAGCGCGTCTGCGTAGCTGATCTGTGTGCCGAGCCAATGTGGTGTGAGCTTCATGGGCTTAAATTGGAAGTTGTTATCGAAATTTGCAATCTAAATATCGAGTTGTAATTATACTTTACTGATGGGTGTTAGAAGTTATCTTCAGCCTTGTTGGCATTAATCATCGTGTTTGGCCATCGTGTTTTTTAATGCCTAGAAATGATATAGAAGTTCTGGATACCCGGCAGAGTGTGGAGCTCGGTGAGGGGGTAGAGATTCATCTGCGGATAGCGGGACCCTTTCCGCGTGCGCTGGCACTCCTGTTAGATATGTTGATCATTGCTGGGATTATGCTGGTGGTGACTATTATCGTTGGTATTATTTCTACTGGTAGTGGAATGGTTGGGCAGGGGGTTTTTCTCATCGTAGGGTTCTTTCTCTCATGGGGGTATTTCACCTACTTCGAGGCTGGCAAAAGGGGGGCGACGATTGGTAAGCGCGCGCTGGGGCTGCGAGTCATTGATCGTTCAGGAAATAACATCACTAAGGGCCAGGCATTTATTAGAAACATTCTACGCCTGGTGGACATGCTGCCAGGGATGCCTAGCACTGCGGCGGGAGTTCTCATCGGGAGCTTTGGTCTAGGTTTTTTCTGCTGCTTGTTTACTAAGAAATTTCAGCGAGTGGGAGATCTGGTGGCGAATACTTTGGTCGTTTACACTCAGCCTGAGCTGATGATGACGGGGCAGGAACCCACCGTGGATTCATTGGCTCCAACAGTGGCACTGGCAAGGGAAGAGCAAGTGGCTCTGGCTGATTATTATAGCAGAGCTAGTATGTGGAGTGAGGCGCGCAGGATAGAGCTCTCTGATCACGCCTCTGAACTGACTCAGAAGCGTGGCATGGAAGGAATGATCAGGCTATTAGGTATGGCAAAGTGGATCAAAGAAAAGAAATGATAGGATGAAAGAGCAAGACTTCGAAGCAAAAAACCTACCTGAATGGCGCAAGTATGATGCGACTATGGAGATTCTAGAGAAGGGTGATGTGAGTGCTGTAGATATCTCTAAAGTGCCTGCTCAAGTGCGCTCACGATGCCTGGACTTATCACTTGCTCGGCATCGACTCTATGGTTCAAGGATGTGTGAGTATTTAAATTTTCAAGTCACGCGTGGTCATAATTTAGTGGCGAAGACTGAGGGTGGTGTGAGAGAGAAAATGGTCCATTTTTTCGTGGCAGGATTTCCGCAGGCAATGCGCCGCGAGTGGAGGTTGTTAGTGATTTGCTGGTTGTTTTTCCTGGTGCCGTTCTTTGGCATGTGGCTGAGCTATGATCATGATCAAGAATGGGTGCATAGCCTGCTGGGTGAGGCTGAGCGGGAGAGTATGGATGAATGGTATGGCAAGGATAGCACTGGTTCAATGAGGGATGAATTCGGCTCTAATTTTGCGATGTTTGGTCATTATATTAATAATAATATTGGAATTGATCTGCTGATTATCGCAGGTGGTGCGCTGGCTGGTGTGGGGAGCTTGTTTATCTTGCTTTCAAATGGGCTGCAAATGGGGGCGGCGATGGCTTATGTGATGAATGAAGGTTCGCCGGAGCGCTTACTGTCATTTGTGTCGGGCCATGCTCCTTATGAACTGCTGGGAATGATTGTGGCTGGAATGGCTGGGATGAGGATTGGTCTGGCGCTGATTAAGCCCGGGCAACTATCCAGAGGGAAGGCGCTGATGGAAAGTGGTAAGCTAGGGCTACCTCTGATCATGGGAGCATGCGCGCTAACATTTATCGCAGCCATTATCGAAGGCTTCTGGTCCGCTGAGCAAAATCCACCAGAATTAAAATACTGGGTCGGGTACATCGGTTGGTTTCTATTGGCGGTTTACTTTATTTTTGTGGGTCGGAATAATCAATCAAGGAGGATTGTCATTAAGAAATGAGGCTAGAAAATGTCACCGCAAAGATCCGCCCCAGAGCGCGTTGGGAAAGCATCGACCTAGGCTGCGCCATGGCGAGACGCAGCTACGGCACGATCTTGCTAGCATGGCTAGTCTGTATCTGGCCACTGTGGATCGCTGGGGTCATCGGCTTTGGCATGATTTCTGAAGCTGGCTGGCATATATGGTGGTCTTCACTATGGATCTGGATCACGCTGGGGATTGCGGGTAAAGTACCGCTACACATCATTAGTCGCGAGCTATTCGGCGAAAAGGTAACGGCCTGGAGCTTGATCAAACTTTGGCCGAAAATGTTAGTTACTGATGTCTGGCGCGGAATCACCGGCAGGTTTTCAGTGAGCCGTGGCTTATCGATGCCAGTGTCTCAGCTAGAGGGGCTAACGGGTAAGGCGTATAAGTCGAGAGTGAATTTACTCCTCAGAAATGGTGGTGATGGGGCGACTCAGGCAGTGCTGGTGAGTTATCTAATGGTGCTTGTGACGACCCTTGCGTGCTGGTTTTTTATTATGATGGTGTATCAGTTTTATGGTGAGAATGATCTCTTTGAGAGATTGTTTGAGGATTTGTATGCTCATGGAGATGATTACTCAACGAGTTGGCTTTTTCTGCTGTTTTATTGTATTTCAGTGACCCTAATTGAACCATTATTTGTGGGCGCGGGCTTTGCGATGTATGTGAATAGCCGCACACTAACAGAAGGCTGGGATATTGAGCTTTCCTTTAAGAGACTTTCAGAGCGATTAAGTGGTGGATTCAAACAAAAGGGTAAGCAGCTACTCCTCGTGTTCTGTGGTCTTTCTTTCTTTGTGATGTCAGATGCATCGGCAGAGACAGCCAAGGAAACTTCGAGAGAAAAAGCCGAGCGGATCACTAGTGCTGAAGAATACATCCTTCAGAAAAGACAAGAAAAAAGGGATGAAAAGAAGTCCAGTAGCTCAAGTAGCTCAGCCTCATGGTTTTCTTCTGGTGGTGGAGCTGGTGGTTTCTTTCAGGGTCTTTCGCTGCTAGTATTCTGGGCGATTTTGATGATGGTGGTCGGGCTGGTGATTTGGGTGATTATCAAAAACAAACATGCGATCAATCACACCAACAGCCTAGATGAAGTCAGTGATCTCCCAGTTGTTAGATCTGTGATGGGGATGGATGTGACTCCAGAAAGCCTGCCAAAAGCATTATCAGAAGAAGCCAGAGAAGCCTGGCTACGTGGTGATCAGCAGCTAGCCATGAGCCTACTTTACCGTGGTGCTATTTCCTGGATGGTGAATCAGGGGCGCGTCCCAATAGTAGAGAGTGACACCGAGAATGACTGCGTGCGTCGTGTCACTGAGAAACAAATTCCCGAGGATAAAGATCAATTTTTTAGTAACCTAACAGAATGCTGGGTAGGGCTAGCCTACGGGAAAAACTTACCCCAAGATTCTGAGGTGATGTCCATCTGTGACCGCTGGCCATTCAGTAAGGAAGGCGGTTCCCGATGAATAAATATCTAAATGTATTATTACTGCTTTCAGTGTGCTTGCTCTCAGGATGCGGGGAGAAAAACTATGTGACGATTGACCATAACGATGGCTACAAGGGAACTGCAAAAATGAACCCATACCTCGCCGCACAGACATTTCTGAGAGAGGCTCATGATGCAGAGGTGAAGGTGAAAAATGGCTTCGTGAAATACGACTACGAAACCGGCATGGTAATTTCCCCAGCATCCACGATCAGCTCAGAAATGATGGTGGATAAAATGCTCCGTTGGGTCAGCAATGGTGGTGTCTATGTTTGTCTCTTAGAGCGTGGTGAGAGACGCTGGGTCGATGTTGGTGAGAGCTGTAATCACGAGACTAGTGACTGGAGTAGGAGCTGGGACTATAGTGAGAGAGACGATAAATCATTGAACTACTTGTTAGAGCAAATGAACATCGATCTAATCGATGAGCCATCTGGCAAAACAACAGGAGGAAAAAGCTATTATGGCGACCCTAAACACCCCGTAGTTCTGGGTGAGGAACTCCCGCTGGTGGAGAAGGTGAAGGTGGAGATGTTTGCAGATGTTGAGGATTTGTTAGAGCTACAGATCGGGGGTACTAAGGTGATGAAATACAACAATCCGCTAGGCTATGCTGATCTTTTTGATGAAGGTGAATACCATCGATTTTTAGGTTTGAGTCATGGCGCGGGGAGGATTTATTTTATCACTGATGGGCGCTTATTTAGAAATCCTTATTTACCGATGGGTGATCATGCTGAGCTACTAGAGAGTATGCGCAGCGATGTGGATGGCGATATCGTCTTTGCTTACGGAAACCGCCGGGGGTTTTGGTCGCTGATGACCAATTACGCTGGACCTGCTCTGCTTGGCGTGTTTGTGCTGTTAGTCTTGTGGCTGTGGAAAAGTATCCCGCGATTTGGCCCGCTGTTAGAGATCCCAGAGAGCCATTCGCGTGACTATGCGCAATCAGTTTCTAATACGGGGAGATTCCTCTGGAAGTATAAGAGTAGTGGAGTGCTGCTCACCTCGATGAGGGAGAATTTACTCAGGAGCTGCGGGATGTATGATGCCGGTGGGCAAACGCAAGAATCAATGATCGAGACCTTCGCCGAGAAGAGCGGGCTCGATGTGGAAGAGGTCATCGAGGCTCTCACCAGAGATAATGTTAACGAGGCTGGCGACATGGTCAGAATCACTAGAAATTTACAAACCATACTGAAATCATTATGAACGAATACCAAGAAATTAACCCAGAAAATAACCACTCATTAGCTCCGCCAGCTCCAGAAGATCCTGTGAAGGAAATGATCAGTAAGATTAGAATAGAGCTGAAGAGGGTGTTCTTCGGGCAAGATAAAGTGGTGGACCAAGTGTTAGCCACATTTCTTGCTGGCGGCCATGTACTGCTGGAGGGTAAACCTGGTCTTGGGAAAACGCACCTTGTGGTAGCTCTTGCGAATACCTTCGGGGGCGATTTCCGGAGAATTCAATTCACCCCAGATCTGATGCCGAGCGATGTCACGGGCTTCACACTTTACGATATGCAGAGCCAGACATTCCAGGTCAGAAAGGGGCCGGTGTTTACGAACTTGCTCTTAGCCGATGAGATCAACCGTGCTCCCGCTAAGACTCAGGCTGCTCTGTTAGAGGTGATGCAGGAGCAGCAGGTCACGATCGACGGCACTAGCCACGAGCTCGGCTCACCCTTCATGACGCTCGCCACGCAAAACCCTATCGAGCAAGAGGGAACCTACCCGCTGCCAGAGGCGCAGCTGGATAGATTCCTGATGAAGATCATCATCGATTATCCAGAAAATGCTGATGAAACCACGGTAGTGCATCAGGTCACGAGTGGTAATGGGCTAGACCCTTCTGAGGTAGAAACAGTTTGTGACCCACAGACGATCGTGGAGGCGCAGCGCAGAGTTTCTTCTGTCCGTTGTGTCGAAGAAGTGGTGCAGTATGCGGTGAATATCGCCAGAGCCACACGAAGTGCACAGGGGATCAGCCTCGGCGCTGGGACACGAGGTGCGATTAGTCTCATCAAGGTAGCTAAGGCGATCGCAGTGATGGCAGGTAGAGAATTTGTCACTCCAGACGATGTGAAATACGCCGCACTTCCTGTTCTCAGACACCGTATCCAGCTGGCGCCTGAGCTAGCCATCAGTGGGCAGAATGTGGACGATGCTCTCAACGCAATCATTGCCGGAGTCGAGGCTCCTAGAATATAGTTTTGTTAGATCATATTTCAACCATGTTAGCCGCCGTGTATTTTGAGTTCCTGATGAACTTAGGTCTCTACATCGTCGCGCCGATTTTAATCTGCACGATCTTGTGGAGTCAGCTCAAGGTGCGGCCATCGAAGAAGATTATCTGGGGTGTTTCAGGATGGGTTATCGCATGGATAGGCTGGAAGGTGATTGGTTACGTAGATACGGGCTGGGGAGAAATGTTAGAGAAATTCCTCGGCTATATTTGGCAATACGGATTGCTGTTTTTTATCGGGCTATTGGTGTTAGATTTCTGGGTGTTGCTAGTGCTGCCATCGCCTAGTTCATCACGGAAGATCCCGACTAGATTCGCCAGTGGGGTGAGTAGTGAGGTGGAGGTGAAGATCTCTAACCGTTCCGCATTCTCGATGAACGTGATGTTCCATGATGGTCTGCCAATGGAAGCCATCTGCCAGGCATTACCGTGGAGCGGTCCATTGCCACCGCGGGGTTACCATAAGATAGCCTATCCGCTGGAGTTTATTGAGAGAGGGGACACGCTGATCGAGAAATCTTATCTAGAGTACCGGACACTTTTGGGCATGTGGTCACGCCAGGTTAGAACAGGTGAGGAGGCTGAGACCAAAGTTTACCCGAACTACGAACCAATTGTCAGATACGCGCTGCTGACGATGGAGAGTAGCCCTGAGCAGATGGGGATCGTGATGAAGAACCGTATTGGGATGAGTAAGGAATTTCACCAGCTCAGAGACTATCATCTAGGCGACATGCTTTCTCAGATCGATTGGAAAGCATCATCAAAGCATCGGTCATTGATCAGCCGAGACTATCAGGAGCAGAAAGATCAGAACGTCATTTTAGTGATTGATTGCGGCAGAAGAATGCGCGCCATCGATGACGGTATCCCGCAGTTCGACCATTGCCTCAACGCCATGCTGCTGCTTTCCTACGTGGCGCTTAAACAGGGGGATCACGTTGGTGTGCTGAGCTTTGGTGGCACTGAACGCTGGCTGCCACCGGTAAAAGGTATTCAGTCCATGACCACCTTGTTGAACCATCTCTACGATTACAAAACCAGCCCTAGCCCGAGCGATTTCTCAGAAGCTGCCGAGCGCCTGCTCACCCGCCAGCGCAGACGCTCCCTAGTCATTGTGCTGACCAATGTGCGTGGTGAAGACGGACAAGAACTCATCGAGCCACTCCGCAAGATCCGTCAGAAGCACGTTGTGATGGTGGCGAACCTGCAAGAAAAAGAAGTGATGGATCGCTACAAAAAAGAAGTCACCGGGCTCGATGACGCACTGACGCTAGGTGCCACACAAATGTATCTCGACGAGCGCAAAGCCATCATGACCCAGCTAGAAAGCCACGGCATCAGCACTGTAGATGCCCCCGCACAAAACTTACCTGTAGCCCTAGCAAACCGCTATTTAGCGGAGCGGGAGGGAGTTTAGTTGTCCACCTCAAGTGTTCCAAGCAGCAAGGAGGGATAAGGTAGCAAAAAACATGATGCCGGAGTGCAGGGGCAGATCATGTGGCGCGGAGGCTGCGGGGTGTGGAGTGCGTTGCGGAGCTGTGTTACGTGTGATTTTTGAAAGAAGAAAACCTTCAATCCCATATTTCATATAGAAAACCTATTCTAAAATTCTAAATTATAAGACCCTTTGCTTTTCACAGCATGTGCTAACGGCTACGGGGATTTTAAATTATAGGACTTTTTTAGTTTATAGTGCGCTACAACAGTGAGAAAATATCAAGCCACGATAGGTGATAATCTCTATTCGGTAAAATAGAGTTTCTCTTGATTAGACAAATGATAATTTCTGGATCAGTTATTTAAGTAATCGAGTCTTTGATCAGGTCTCGCATGCTGTATAATGATTCACCATCATCATTGGACATAGCTTTCATTTTGCGTGCTCCTGTTTCTCGTTTTTCATACTGACCTTTGTAACTAGGTTCTTTTTGTGTGTCAGATTTCAATCGTTGATAAAATTCATTCACAAATGCCTTACTCCCTAGCACCACGCCATCACTAAAGTGCCGAACTCGGCATCGTAATAGCTCCGGTCTGCTTAGCTTGCCGCCATCCTGTAGTATCTGCTCAGATTCTTCTCTGCTGAACCCTTTGTGTTTCTTGTGTCGTTGAGATTTTCTCTCTCCTTGTATAGGGGCGACCTCTGCCTTTAATACTGAATCAGCCATGACCCCATCCACTGCTAGGACCAT
>Ga0209711_10000402_pt1 | contig 44133 bp, 39 predicted proteins | sample ArcticOcean_MG_C_7_FD_187441 | JGI IMG/M metagenome (GOLD analysis project Ga0209711, IMG submission 187441) | Marine microbial communities from western Arctic Ocean - ArcticOcean_MG_CB11_88 (SPAdes) (version 2) | ecosystem: Environmental > Aquatic > Marine > Oceanic | place: Arctic Ocean... | reverse complement strand
CCTGGTGGCTCTTGAACCATTCAGGGTCACCTAATTGAGCTTGCTTCAGAAGCTCTCTGAATTTCAAAAACTCAACAGGAATATTCAGCTTTACCACTTCACCTTTCGTTATCTTACCTGGCTCTAGATATTGCCCCAAAATAGCTGGAGGGTCAGCAGCGTAGAGGCCGGAAGTAGCCAGTGATAGTATGATGAGGAGATAGGTGGTGAATTTCATGAAAGTGGTTATTTGTATTCGTTATTTATATCCGTTAATTTAGGTGGAATCGATAGCAACGCAAGCGTCAATGCATGAGATTATTCTGTAACTATGCGAGCCATCTATTTGAATCCTCTAGCCTAACACCTTATTCCAGTCGGAAATACGGTCTGCTTGGGCAGCAAAGAGTGCGTCCGTGCTATCTAGAACTTTCACCGACTCTATTTTATCTCCACCAACGATTGCATTTACCACATCTATCCCTTCGGTCACTGCACCGAAAACGGTGTGTTTTCCATCTAGATGGGGAGTCGGCACATGTGTGATGAAAAACTGCGAGCCGTTGGTATTTGGACCAGCATTCGCCATGGATAGGATTCCTGGCTTCTCGTGCTTGAGCCATGGCTTACACTCACATTCAAATTTATATCCTGGCCCACCAGTACCTGTGCCAGTGGGGTCTCCACCCTGCACCATGAAGTCTGAGATCACTCGGTGAAATTTTAATCCATCGTAGTATCCTCTCTTCGCAAGGTTGAGGAAGCTCGCGCAAGTCACCTGTGCATCGTTAGCAAACATCGTTATGGTCATCTCGCCTTTCGAGGTCGTCATACTTATCTTTATATCAGAAATATCGTTCATAGTGGCTGTAGGCAACACCCTTGAACCCGAGATCACAACTCAATTCTTAAAAAAATGATTAATTTTAGTGAAATAACCACATTTGTCTTGATTTCTAGTCCTACCTGGCTAGATTCCGCTTTCCATGGCCAGAAAATCAGGTAAAGCCAAGACACGTAAGTCAGTAGCTAAACGCTTCAAAGTAACTGGAACTGGTAAACTACTCCGCCGCAAGCAAGGCAAACGCCACCTTCTTCAAAAGAAGAGTTCAAAGCGTAAGCGTTCCCTCGGGAAAGCATGCCTTGCATCAAAAGCAGACGCACCAAGAATTAAGGAATCACTTCCTTTCCACTAGGTTCATCCGTAGTTTACTAATGCAGTAACAAGAAGCTAGGCAATCATATTGACCAAGCACCCCTGTTCGCAATTCGAGCAGACTCTACACAGCCTTTTCAGCCTAGCTGGAATATTACAGACGAGACTGTGGGAGATAGGATTAAAACAGTCTGTTAAAGAAAAATAGAACAAATGCCAAGAGCAACCAACAGTCCGGCATCACGCGCCCGTCGTAAGAGAGTACTTCTCCGTGCGAAGGGTTTCCGTGGTTTCCGTTCAAAGCTATACCGCTACGCGAAAGACGCTGTTATAAAAGCACGTCAATACGAATACCGTGACCGCAAAAAGCGTAAGGGACAATTTCGTCGCCTCTGGATTCAGCGTATTTCCGCTGCATCTCGTGCACAGGAAATCACTTACTCTCGCTTCATGGAAGGTGTGAAAGCAGCTAACATCGATGTGGATCGTAAGATCCTCGCTGACCTAGCGGTCAACGATATTGCTGCATTTAACGCAGTCGTAGACCTCGCGAAAGCCGCGCTTGCTAAGAAAAACGCAGCGTAACTAAGCATTCTAGTTCAAACTAGAATTAACAATACTTAATAATCAGCCGCTTGGAGAAATCCTTGCGGCTGTTTTATTTTGTCGTCTTCTCAATAGAGACTTGTACGACAAACCTGTCTCCCAAATGCCACCTCACCAAAGAGCTTCTATGGTTTGGCTGTCTAGCTTATTGATCGTATTGAGTGAGGTTTTCCGCACTGTCTCGCGAAACCAGTTAATATTATCGATGCCTAATACCATTTGAACAGTGATAGTGGTTTGATAGAAAAACAAAATAGTGAGAGCAGCAAGGTAGGAGGAAGGCGCATAGCGGGCTATGCAACTGACGACTAACGCCGCTAATCTTGCTCTATTGTTTTACTCTCTACCCAGTCAGATTTGCTGCACTTTCAAATCATTCCATCAAACGATCAATCCAGTATCACTGTGAGGATGGTATAACTATCGAATAGAGCACATTTGTGGACAGTGAAAAATTTGACTCCTCGCTTTATTATTTTAAAACCTGTCAAAATGATCGTGCTAGAGGCGGCGATGAGGTCATTTGTTTTTCCAATAAAAACAACAAAGAGAGTTGGCTCCTAATAGTGATATCAAATACGGTTAACTGACTAACAACGGCTTAGAGATTTTTTATTTAATAGGGATAAGCGTTCGAAACCTTAAGGTAATTAGAACGGTAACTACATAGTGAAATAAATCTGATTTTTTGCGTGCCAAAGCTACCAGAATATTGTCTTTTGTTAGTAGTTAAAACTTTATCACCTAATACATGGCAGAAAATCATTTTTACGAACACGTCGATACCTACCTACAGATGGCTGTAGAATATGATGCATCAGATATTCACCTCACCACAGGCTCTCCCCCAGTATGGAGGCGGCATGGAAATCTGATGCCTATCTGGGATGACGCAGAGAACTTTACCAACGAACAAATAGAGACTCTCATCACATCATTTCTGGATGCAAAATGCCAGGAGAGACTCGTAGAGATCGGCGATGCGGACTCTTCCTATGAGAACGCGTTCGCACGTTATCGTTGCTCCGTAGTGCGGCACAGGCTTGGTAAGGGCATCGTTTTTCGTATTATTAAGAGTGAGATCCGCACGATGCAAGACCTCAAGCTACCAGAAGAATTTCTAGTCCCCCTAACCCGTTACCACAACGGCCTCATCCTCGTCACTGGCTCCGTGGGTTCTGGTAAGTCCACCACGCTCGCAGGGATGGTAGACTTCATTAATAAAGACAGACACGACCACATCTTAAGCTTAGAGGACCCTATCGAATTCGTGCATACACCCCAGGGTTGCCATATAAACCAGCGTGAAATTGGTGAACACTCAGAATCATTTCCCCGCGCTCTGAGGGCAGCACTACGTGAAGATCCAGATGTCATCATTGTGGGTGAGATGCGGAATCTAGAGACCATCCAGTTAGCGATCACAGCGGCTGAAACCGGTCACTTGGTTTTAGGAACTCTTCACACAGGAAATGCACCCCGAACGTTAGACCGTATTCTCGACGTGTTCCCTATCGACCAGCGAGGTCAAATCCGAGTTATGGTCGCAGAATCCCTCCGAGGAATCATTTCCCAACAGCTAGTGCCTGCGGCAGATGGTAATGGACGTTGTCTTGCACTAGAAGTACTGGTCAATAACCCCGCTGTCGCCGCCACCATCCGTGATGGAAAAACCTTCATGCTCCCTGGTATCATGCAGACGGGTAAATCTATCGGTATGACTACCATGGATGACTCTCTCAGAGAGCTCTATATTTCAGGGCAGGTCACAGCTGAAGAAGTCTTGCACCGCTGTGAAGATAGAACCGTCATGAGAGAATTCCTCCAATCATAATTTCAAGCTAACAAGCTAATCTAACATCCCTACTTATTAATCCTATGTCTAACAGTATCGACAGACTATTTAAAATCCTCATCGAACAAGGCGGCTCAGACCTTCACCTAACCGAGGGCTACCCACCAAAAATGCGTATCCACGGTGGTGTTTCCGCCATTGAGGGCGAGCCAGTGATGGATCGCGAGATCATCAACCAATACCTTGAGGGGATCTGTGAAGAAAAATCCTATGGGGAATACCTAGAGGAAGGTGACCTAGACTTCGCTTATGAAATGGATATCGATTCTCGCTTCCGTTGCAACTACTTCAAACAGCAATTCGGGCTAGGCGCTATTTTCCGCCTTATCCCTACCGAGATTGCCACTATCGAACAGCTCGGTATTCCTCAAGTGGTGAAAAATTTCGCCTCCATTCGCGCTGGACTCGTCCTCGTCACGGGTCCAACTGGTTCGGGGAAATCCACCACCCTAGCGGCAATTATTGACTATATTAATGAGAACTATAGCAAGCACATTATCACCGTAGAGGAACCAATCGAATTCGTCCATAGTAACAAGAAATGCATCATTACTCAGCGGGAGATACCCACCCACTGCGCCTCATTCTCAGATGGTCTCCGCGCCTCACTCCGGGAAGATGCAGAGATCGTCCTCGTAGGAGAGATGCGGGATCTGGAAACCATTTCGCTCGCCCTCACCGCTGCCGAGACTGGAATGCTAGTATTCGGGACTCTTCACACTAATAACGCGGTCAAGACCATTGACAGAATTATTGACGTCTTCCCAGCGGATCAGCAAGCCCAGGTTCGCACCATGTTAGCCGCATCTATCCAGGGCGTGTTAGCCCAACTTCTCATGAAGCGCTGTGATACAGCAGGCCGAGTAGCGGTGAACGAAATCATGTTCACCACCCCGGCCGTATCCGCCATTATCCGTGAAGGTAAGACCCAGAAACTTAACGACGTCATTACTCAGGGCTCTGAGCTAGGAATGCAGTTCATGGACGAGGCCATCTGGGACAAGCTCCAAAAAGGCATTGTAAGTCCAGAAGAGGCTTATATGAAAGCCATCGACAAAAGTAGATTCAAAAGCTTCCTCCCAACCGCGCTGGCTTCACTTGCTAATTCGTCTGGAGGTTGAAGAGTAGAGGCTGCATTGTGAAATAGGCCCTAAAAAACCATCAACTACTAGGATGACACAAATGATGTGTTTGTGACATGTCTCCTAGTTGTGACGGTTACTTTTCACATTTCGATGGCGAGACATTACCCAATACCCACAGACTAAAAGATCTAAAACTACATGTTCAGCTGAAGTAATTTCATGTCTCTTTTTAAATACCCAGAGGTATCATTCTCCCCTCTTGATCTTATACATCTTCATCAATTCATTTATTTGCTGCCTAAATTTGACGTCATCCAGGCCACCTTCATAAATCAAGAGTCGAGCAATTGATCCATCGAAAGATTCCTTACCAGGGTGCTCAACTGCATCTCGCTCTTGCCCCACTACCAGTTTAGATGGATTAGCCTCTGGCATAACAGGGAAATGAACAGTCGCAACAGGCTTAATATCATTCAAGAAAAGCTCAACCTTCATGTTCCCATGTCCTTTATGCATCCTGGATGCGATCAGATAGTAACGATTTTTTTGTAAAACCGGTCCAGATAATTTAGGGTTGTTCATGTCAAACCTACCAAATGTTTTTCCATTTCTGACCCCTGCCCATAATAAGTTATTATCTTCAAGGCAGCCCCACAAACCTTCATATTTCCCACCATTGCGGAGGTTTCCAAAAAAAGAATTCACGTCTTTCACGCCGACACGTTGCTCAAGCACAGAGACGACAGAGAACCAAGTATAACCTTTACCAGTGGTTAGGCCGTCAAATGCATCTTCATCAAAACAAACCAACTCTTGCTGTTTAAAATGAAGTGTTCGATGCCCCCCTATCAGAGGATCTTTCTTCCCCCATTTGGGTAAACCAGATCCGGCCACTTTTCGGCCAATATCTTGCCCAATAAACGCTGTAATTGATTGATGAACTGCAGAATTACCCCAGGAGATCACTTTGTTTTCTGAGTTTACCCTCACCTTCTTGTCGGCGTTAAGATCTAAGATCAAGATTGTCTCGCAAGTTCCTGCTGACAACGCCGAGAAAAACACAACCAAAGTGAGCCATTTAAGTGAACATATCATATGTTACACTACTAACAGATTAAACGTTCTGATCGAGCTCAATATTTATATCCTGCACGATAAAAGGGGTAGCCCCAGAAAAAGTTGATGAAAAATGACCTCCTCGAGCGACTTCTTGGATGAGTTAAGGTTTTTCTTCACCCATATAATATTTGTCTAATTGGAATTATCAGAGTAAGTTGATTACATAATGTATACTTAAATGGAACCTGACTCAATACCTCAATCATCTCAGATCAGAAAAGCTTTGCGGCATCGGCGATCCAAGCACAAGCGTAAGAAGAGGTTGGTGGTCTTGATCATCGCCGCTGGGGTGTCTTTGTTTGGAACCTTAGCTTATCTGGATAGAAATCCTGACCCAACCACCTGGGAAAGCATGCGGACTGATTATAAAAACACCAAGTAAACCCTGCCCACTCAAGCATGATGCCAATAACTAAAACACTTAGACTTCTTATTCCACTGGCGCTTATCGCCGTAATCCTTGTCTGTGGCTTTTGGGTGAAGCGGAATTTTATCGATGATCAGAAATCGACTATCTTAAGTATGGCTCCCACCGTGGAGGAAATAGAATTGCTTTCTGAGCTAGTCACAAACCGAGTCTATGTTGCGGATATCCTCAAGGGATCTAACATAGACTACGAAGGAGTCTGGGCGATCAATGGAGATGCTCTGATCACTATCGACCTCTCACAGGCTATCATTTCTGATAAAGACGAAGAAACTAAGACCGCAACCATCACTCTGCCACTACCTAAAGTAGTCTCTGCTCGTGTGGATCATCAGCGCACAAAAAATGGGGGTATTAAGGGAGTGCGATTTGCGCTGCTGAGGAACCCTAAAAACCGCACTAAGATTTTAGATGATGCTATGCAGGAAGCTCAGGCAGTGGTGGAAAAAGCGGCAGGTCGACCTGAAATCATCGAAAGTGCCCAGAAACAGGCCAGACTAAACATCCAAATGCTCTATCTCAAAGTAGGCTGGAATGTGGGTATTAATTGGCAAGAATCGCTTGATTTACCTAGGTAATCTTCAAAGTGTCTAACTAAAGTTAAAAAAAACGGATTAATTATCGAAATCCCCTTGACCTTTCTCGTTCTTCTTGTATTCCTCTGCCCCACAACTAACAAACAATTTTAATAGATATGTCAAAAGTATGCAGCATTAGAGGTTCCAAGGTCCGCGTAGGACGCAAGATTCACCGTTCAGGTCTTGCAAAGAAAAAGGGTGGTATTGGACGCCACGTAACTAAGACAGTGAAGCGCAAGGTAACTCCGAACATCCACACTAAAAACATTTTCGTCCCTGAACTAGGGCGCACTGTGAAGGTCAAGCTTAGCGCGAAGGCTCTCAAGACAATCAACAAGAATGGCGCTTACGTCACTCTGAAGAAAGCGGGCATTATCAAGTAAGCTTTCACAAGATTGACTAAAACAAGATTTTCAAAACGTAGCCTTTAATAAGGCTACGTTTTTTGTGTGTTTCTGGTGGCCTTTGTTCGACGAGAAACACATAACACTTTTCCATAAAAACTCACAAGCAATCAGGATAACTCCCCTGCTACAGCCAAATACGCGACTACTAATTTCTTCTTCTCTTGCTAAATGGACTTAAACCCACTGACATTCTAAAATATCTGAGTTCTATCTGGACGTATCAGTTTTCATCATTACATTCACTTATATGAAGTCATGTCTAGCTATGATCATTATCCTTATTCTTTTTGCCGGATTCATCGGCACGATGGCAGTGATGTACCTTGCCAGCTCCAGCACTGAGATTGAGAGCACTCAATAGGCTGAGCACTTAGGTCGCTAACGCTAGTAGTGCTGGCTCATTTTTTTCTGTTTTTTTCGTTTTACACTTCCCTAGTTGGCCAATTGGTATTTGACTGCATACATCATGTCCAAAGATCATATTGATGTAAACTATGTGGCTAATTTAGCCCGCCTTAATCTCACCGAAGAGGAGTCCACTACTTTTCAGCGCCAGATAGAAGATATTCTTGGCTACATTAATAAACTTGAGGAACTTGATATCGATGACATCGAGCCTACTGCACATGCTGCCCCTGTGTATGATCAAATCCGTGAGGATGTGACGAAACCCAGCCTCGAGCGCGATGCCTTTTTAGCGATCGCTCCGGACACGATCAACGATCAACTCAAGGTGCCTAAGGTTATCGAAGAACTTTAATTTAATTTTCAAAACCACTTTCACTATTATGAACCTAGCTTCACTATCCATCACCGAACTCCGCAAGCAGCTAACCGCTGGCGAGATCACTCCGTTACAAATCATCGACGACATTGAGAAAGCAATCCTTGCCAGCGACTCCGAGATCAATGCTTACTTGAGTTATAATTTCGAAAAAGCCAGAGAAATGGCTGTATCGGTAGATCTTTCTCTACCACTTGGTGGAATCCCAATTGGTATTAAGGACAACATCAATACACTCGGTGAGCCGTGCACTTGCGCGTCCCAGTTCCTAGTGGACTCCTACGTGTCGCCCTATGACGCCACAGTCATTTCTAAACTCAAGGCTGCTGGCGCGATTCCACTTGGCAGAATGAATATGGACGAGTTTGCAATGGGTTCTACGACAGGAAATTCATCTATCCAGCGCACGAATAATCCACATGATCTGGAGCGTGTTCCCGGCGGTTCATCAGGGGGGTCTGCTGCTGCTGTGGCTGCTAATTCCGCTGTTGCTACACTAGGAACAGATACTGGTGGATCAATCCGCCAGCCTGCGTCGCACTGTGGTATCGTGGGGCTAAAACCATCTTACGGGCGCGTTTCTCGATACGGCTTAGTGGCATTTGCCTCATCGCTGGATCAGATAGGCCCCTGCACCAAGACGGTGGCAGACGCGGCACTTCTACTCAACGTGATCAGTGGTCCAGATGAAATGGATAGCACCTCACTAGAAGTCGACACTCCAGATTTCACCGCGAACCTTAATTTAGGTGTGGCTGGGCTCAAGCTGGGAATTCCCAAAGAATACTTTACTGAAGGGATGGACCCGGCTGTTAGAGAAGTGGTTAATCTTGCTATTGATAAGTTAAAGGCTGCGGGCGCTGAGATCATTGATATATCTCTACCACACACAGAATATGCTGTTGCTACTTATTATATCATTGCTCCAGCTGAGGCATCATCGAACTTATCACGATTTGATGGCATTCGCTACGGTAACAGAGCAGTTGAATCCGGTAACCTCATTGATCTTTACAAAGACTCGCGCTCGGCTGGATTTGGGTCTGAAGTGAAGCGCCGAATCATCTTAGGGACCTATGCCCTATCATCTGGGTATGATCATCAATATTATAATAAAGCGCAAAAAGTCAGGACGCTGATCCGCCAAGATTTCACTACGGCTTTTGAACGTGTGGATGCTATTCTTACTCCTGTCTGCCCACATGCAGCCCCAAAGCATGGAGAGAATAGTGATGATCCGCTCAAGGAATACTTGGCAGATATCTGCACCATCGCGGCAAACTTAGCAGGTATCCCAGGGATTTCTGTTCCTGCGGGAAAAGATAAATCAGGGATGCCCGTAGGCTTACAAATCTTAGGGCCACATCTAGGAGAGCAAGTAATAATGCAAGTAGCACAAGAGCTGGAGTCTATTCTATAAAACAGAATCCCGTGAGTGTGATTTTTAAAAAAATTCTAACAAAATACCTTTGACATGGTATGATTTTTTTAGTCTTCTATTAATTATAACCCATTACCAACCATGAAATCTAAAAAAAACCTTACTCGCTTCACCTACGAAACAACAGCATTCCAAGGATGGAGACTGTGTCTAAGTCGCTCAGGAACCACGTTCACGAAATACTTTTCAGATAAAAAATATGGTGGCGAGCGCAAGGCTCTTAAGGTTTCAGAGTCGACCAGAACTGTTCTAGCTGAACTTCTTGACGGTGCTCGCAAGGTAAATGGTAAGCTTAGCCAGACAACAATCAATAAGGCAAAGAAACTTCTACAAAACGCTTAGGCAACAGTGTTCTCACCCTATCAGACATTTGCTGTTCATTAGTAATTAAATGATTAAAAACCCTCTAGTTTAATACCTAGGGGGTTTTTTATGGCCTAACATTTAAAACCTCTATTCACGATTAATACCATCCTACAGTAATACTGGATTGATCGTTTGATGGAATGATTTGAAAGTGCAGCAAAGCTGACTGGGGAAAGAGCAAAACAATAGAGCAAGATTAGCGGCGTTAGTCGACAGTTGCATAGCCAGCTATGCGCCTTCCTCCAGCCTTGCTAGTATGCCGGTCACTATTATGTTTTTCTATCAAACCACTATCACTGTTCAAATAGTATAAGGTATATCTGAAAATAGAGTCAATATATGTCTAAACATTCGTCATGCCCTTATCTAAAAGAAAGCGCGCGACCGTGTAGCTGAGATACAGTGCTAGTAGAATACCACCTTCTAATCTGCTCAACCTGCCTCCGATCCACATCATTGGTGTGATGATGATGAGAACCCCGAGCATCACGCCCATATCTAACCAGCTGATATCAGTGGCGGTGAGTGAACTCACCATAGAAGTGATACCGATGACCGCTAGTAGATTAAAGATACATGAGCCCACGGCATTTCCTGTAATAATATCCCCCTGCCCTTTTCTTGCGGCGACGATAGATGTGGCTAACTCAGGGAGTGATGTTCCAAATGCGAGAAGTAATAGACCAATAATAGCCTGAGAAACACCGAACTCAATTGCCACGATAGAGCCACTTTCAACAAGCCACGATGAGCCGAATTTCAGTGCTAGCAGGCCTAGAATAATCCATAGGCCGCTGAGCGCAATCCCCGCGGAGGTAGAGTTCTTTGCCTTTGCTATTTCACTTGGGGTGAAGTCGGCTGAGTCCTCTGGGGCTGCTTCATTTTTAGACTGCCGCAAACTAGAAATTACATAAGTGATAATACCAGCAAATAACACCCAGCCTTCCCACTGGATAAGCTGCTTATCCAGTAGCATGAGAACGAAGACTGTACTCGCAGCGAACAAAATAGGAATTTCTCTACGGATGATCTGTCGGTGAATCACAATAGGCCGGATCAAGGCTCCCACGCCTAATATGAGCGCGATATTACAAATATTAGAGCCAATGATTGTCCCGAATGCTTGGTCTGGGCTACCATTAGCGTTAGCTTGTAAACAAACTAAGAGTTCAGGCGCGCTGGTGCCGAATGCCACAACAGTGAGACCAACGACTAACGGAGAAACCCCGAACCTTAGTGAAATCTCGGACGCGCCTTTCACTAGGAATTCAGCTCCATAAAATAGGGCGATAAAGCCGGCTAGAATGTATAGATAATGGTCAATCATATCTGCTCATGAGGTAAAGCATTGTGGAGTGGATGGCGACTATTTTTTCTAAAAGAATATTTTTCAAAGAATATATTGTTTAAACTAGCGTATCATCGATTTAGAGATTACACTGTATTTTAAAGCATAGAAAATCCCCATGATTATATTAACAGACAACGCAGCAAAAGAACTCAAAAGCCTTATTCAAAAGCAAGAAAGTAAAGATGACACAGGTCTAAGACTCTCAGTGTCCAAAGGAGGCTGCGCTGGAATGCAGTATGTGATGCAAGTGCAGCAAGCTCAAGATGGCGACCAACTTATCGAGAAAGATGGCGCTCGTGTGTATCTCTCACCAGACAGTCTCGAGTATCTCAATGGGTGTGAAGTTTACTATGAATATGGACTAACGGATTCAGGCTTCAAGATCCGTAACCCTAATGCCTCTCGCTCATGCGGCTGCGGTACATCATTTGAGGCGGCTGGCGAAGAAGGGACATATGATCCAGCTAACGAGTGCAAGTAAAGATCATCTAGCTTAGTTCAGATTTTGCAAAAAAAACAAGACACTTGGATCACTCGGCTAGTGGAACGTAATCCCCCGTTTTTTTGGTGGTCACTTGCGATTATGTTATGCTTTTGCCTCGCGGTATTTAGCTGGATGAAAATCCCCCCTATTTTTGCGAATCCGCAAGACCCAGAGAACTATAAGTTGTTAGATCGGATTAATCGCTTAGACCCAATTATTGCATTCAGCGCACTTGATCCACCAGAAGGTGATATTGCAAATACACAGAACCTGTATTCTAAATTTGGCTCACTTACTAGAAATGAATTTAAAGCACTCAATGCAAAACTCATTAAAAATTACGTTACTAACTACAAACAACAAACACTCAACACATACGTCCAAGGTGATTTCCGTGTGATCAAGACACGCGTGCTTACTCAAAATGATAGATTCATGAATGGGATCGCGATTAAGGCAGAGGCATTGGTAAAAGTGAATAAATTCACCGAAGCCCAGGCGTTCCCCGTCTGGTTGGAGATCATTCTACCGAATGCTCCACCTAGTGCTGCGATCAATATCGCTAAAGGTGATCTTTTAGAGATAAACAAGAATCCGTTTTTCGCATCAATCCTCTATGTGGAAAGAATCGTGCGTACCGATAATGATCCCATCATGAGCTTTACTGTAATACCGCTCGTCTATGAATCACCTTGGAACCCGCCAAGAAATAAAGATAAATTCAATATATACCCACCCAAAAAACTCAACATGGATGCCAAGCTTCCTATTTTTCAACTTTAATAATTTATCACTATGAAACTAATCTCATGGAATGTGAATGGCGTCCGGGCTGTTCTCAAAAAAGGCTTTGCGGAATGGTTCGCAGAAGAGAAGCCAGATGTGCTTTGCTTACAGGAAACTAAGGCTAAACCTGAGCAAGTCGAACTACCTTTCGAATTTGCCGGGTATCACCAGTTCTGGAACTCAGCAGTAAAACCAGGCTACTCAGGCACACTCATTCTAACTAAAGAAAAGCCCCTATCAGTCGTCAATGGAATAGGCATTGATGAACATGATACTGAAGGTCGCACGATTACGGCTGAGTATCCTGATTATTTTCTCGTCACCGTCTATACTCCTAATTCTCAGAACGGACTCGCTAGACTGGATTATCGGTTGAGTTGGGATAGGGATTTTCTCGCGTATGTTAAGGATTTAGAAAAAACAAAACCGGTCATTTTCTGTGGAGACCTCAATGTCGCTCATCAGGAAATAGATCTTGCCAGACCTAAAGCAAACTCTAAGAACCCAGGTTTTTCACCTGCCGAGCGGGCATCGTTTGATCATATAGTGGCTGCTGATTACACTGATACATTTCGTTATTTTCATCCAGATACGACAGAGGCTTATAGCTGGTGGAGCTACCGCGCGGGTGCTCGCGTGCGGAACGTGGGCTGGCGGCTTGATTACTTTTGTGTTTCTAACTGCCTAATAGATTCTCTGAAAAAGGCATGGATCATGCCAGAAGTGCTAGGCTCAGATCACTGTCCCGTTGCCATCGAAATTTTCTAACCACACACCACTTTCATTTACTATGCCTAAAATCCCCGATGAATTTCATTCCCTTGAAACTGACAAAGAATTTAAGACTTGCTGTGACTGTAACTGTGAGCTGCTCGATTGCGCCGAGATGTACATGGTTCAGAAGAGCTTCTCTAAAGACGAGTGCGTGATGGAATTTGCTCTATGTCATCATTGCAAAGAAAAATTAGATAAACAGATCTCGGGTAAATCAAAAGAAGTGATCTACGATTTTCTATTCGACCATACTGAGATGGTGGCCGCTCCAGAAGACCACACACATGCTGATGCCATGCAGCAGATCGAAGAATGCCTCACCTGCGGGAAAAACCGTGCCGATTGTGTAGGCTACACCTACTCTGGATTATTCGTAGGAACCCACCTGGTTCCAGGACCACTCCCAATGATGATCTGTGATGACTGTCAGGAAACGATGTCTGAAAATATGTCTGATCACACCAAAGACGTAAAAGATAAATTCTACGCAGAGAACTTCCCTGGACCACCGACTGAAGCAGATCTACCTACCTCCAAACCAGTATTCCTCTAAATTAAAATCACTTGATGATCTCAGCGATTTGTTCAAGTGTGATGAGCTTATCTAAAATTGCTTCCCTACCGATGGTTTTCAGATCCATGGCTGGGATAGAGTTTCTGAGATCAAACTTCCCTGACATCGTCCTTCTCAGAGCGGAAAGATGAGCGCCACAACCTAGATCAGCACCAATATCATGTGCGTAGGTTCTTACATAGAATCCTTTAGAACAATGCACAGTAAAGTCAATATCAGGCAGGTTTATATTATGGATCTGGTAATCGTTCACCTTAACTGGCCGTGGATCTCGTTCTACCACTTTACCCTGTCTAGCTAGCTTATAGAGACGTACCCCATCCTTTTTGATAGCAGAAACCATGGGTGGCATTTGCTCGAAATTCCCACGGTATTTATCAAAGGCATTGCTGATATCATACTCACTAAATTCGGGCACTTCTTTTTCTTCCACAGGATCACCGTCTGCATCTTGTGAGTCAGTAGTGATCCCCAGTTTGAGACTGCCTTCATAGACCTTATTTTCAACCATAAGCATGTCTTGAAGCTTAGTAGCCTTGTTGATAAGCAGCATTAATACACCTGTCGCCATCGGGTCAAGGGTGCCGCAGTGACCTATCTTTTTGATTTTTAGCGCACCTCTGGCAATAGCCACCACATCATGAGAAGTCATGTTTGGTGCTTTATCAATGACGATTAGACCGCTGGGGATTTCTGGTTGCATAGTTTGCTTATAAGAGATGTTTTGAGACTTCGCAAATGACCGCAAGGCGTACTTCAGCGATTGATCCAGACATTCTGATTCCAGCGGCTTTGGCATGACCACCTCCGCCAAATAGTTGCGCTATTTCGCAGGCGTCAATAGAGCCTGTTTTAGAACGGATACTCACTCTGATCGAGTCGTCCATAAGTTCTTCAAAGAAGAGCGCCACACTGACTCCTTGGATACTACGAATCATGTCGATTAGCCCTTCGCTATCGTCTGGCTTGAGATCGAGCTCGTGCTTGACCTTTTTGAGTAGATGCCAGTCTGCGATTTCCCCGCACGATGAAATTTCTAGCGTATTGAGTAGCTCTCTTGTTAGAGCCACTCTGCGATATGGAAAGCTATCATAAATTTGTTCATTAATCTTTCCGGTGTTGAGCCCAAGATTCACTAGGTTCGCTGCCATTTCATAGGTCGCTGCTGTGGTGCCCGAGTATTGAAATGATCCGGTATCAGTAGAAACAGCCACATAAATAGAGTCCCGCGCTTCATTCGTTAGAGTCAGTCCTTGCTCCTTGATCATCTGGTAGAGGATCTGACCTGTGGCAGGAGATTGAGCGTCGATATAATTAAGGTCACCATAGCCTGGGTTAGATTTATGATGGTCGATGTTAATCCATAAGGTTGCATTGGCGGCCATTTTTAATGCCTGTTCACCTAACCTTGGCTTATTAGCACAGTCCACTGCTATGGCTACTTCGACGTCTAGAACATCATCTGTAGGCTGCTTTACTTTATCTGATCCGGGTAGAAACGCTAAACTCTCGGGCACCCCGTCTTCATTGATATAAGTAACTTCTTTACCCATTGCCTCAAGTGTTGATCCGAGCGCAATAGTAGAGCCAATGGCGTCTCCATCTGGTCTGATATGACTTAGGATAATAAATCTTTGGTGCTGATTGATAACCGCGATAATTTCTTCAAATGTATTCATAAATTTCCAATGTATTTTGAGTCTGCTAGAGACTGTCCTTGGCTAAGGCTTGGACTTTGGCTTCGACGGCTTCTTTGATAATGATTTCATTTCGAGCCTCATTACTTTTGCTCTCCTTACTGATCGCAACGGCGATCCAGCGGAAGTCTGAGCTGTTATCCATCGCTACCTTGAGCAACATGGTAAGTGGCACAGCCATGAGCATCCCGATCGGGCCCCATAGCCAGCCCCAGAAGAGCACGGATAAGATCACTACCACAGTGGAGATACCAAATCTTCTACCTAACAAAGTGGGCTCGACAAAGTTCCCAAGAAATCCATTAATAATCAAATACCCACCACCAATGATGGCGGCATCAGGAAAGCTTCCGTTATTAAGCAGTGACAGTAAAACGGGTGGGATACCTGCGATCACTGATCCAACAGCTGGGATGAAATTCAGAGCGAAGGCTAGGATACCCCATAGTAGTGGAAACTCGAGCCCCATCTGCCAGCAGAGAAGTCCTGCCAAGAGCCCAGTTGCCATACTGATGAGAGTTTTTATTCCTAAATATTTCTGGATGTCCTTGGTCGCGCTGAGCATGCGTTGTAGGTTGGGCCCTTGAGCTTCACAGATAGCATTAAATCTACGGCCAAACATCCGTGCTTCACTAAGCATAAAGACAGTGAGCAGCATAATGATAAATGAGGTACCTATGATAGAAAGTAGTTGCTTCAACAGATCTCTAACCCAGTTCCAGATACTCTCTCGGCTGAGCATATCTTTGAAGAGCTCTCCTAGTTGCTCAATTCCTTTTCCTGATTGATTATTTTTAAAGGTCACGATAGGAGTCCCGCTAACTGGGTAATTAGACTCCACCTTTGAGCTATTAGCTTGGTCTATCGCTAGGTTGCCTTGATCTTTAGAACCAGTAACTGGAGGATCAGGCTGTCCGTCATTACACGTGGTCTGCTCAACGTTATTCCCTAGCGCAGTAGCTATACCATCTTCATCGTCGCCCTGCTCTTCTTTGCTCTCCTCTGTAGTTGTGTCTCCAGAGGTCTCCTCAAGGAGGTCTTTTCCTTTTAGCCCCCATTCTTCGTACATCTCTGTAGTGAAATCAATGAGTTGGTCAGTACGTTGCTTCGTCAGGGCCTCGTACTTTGAATCCCATTTACTCTGGAATTCTGAAGTGAGGACAATTCCTAGGAATACCACTCCAGTAAGAAAGGCAAAGTCAACTATGACAGTAATGAGGACAGCCAAAAATCGCGGCACCTTGTGCTCACGCAACCAGTTAGTGATAGGGAAACTGATGGTGGCAATGAAGAAGGCCAATAGAATGGGGAGGATGAAGTCTGCTGCATACCTCATCCCGCCAACAACGATAACGAGAGCCGCTAAAATTAAAATAATTCTAGACCCCTCAGCTGACTTTGCTGACTTCTCTAATACTCTACCTGACTTCAGTTTCTTCATTGGTGCTTTTTGAGGGAGCTACGTTTACTTATTAAAGCTTAGCTTAGTTTGACTATAAAAACAATACAAACAATCGCACGATGATCATTATGCAATATTTGTGAATACTGACTGCACATCGGCATCATCATCAAGCTTGTCGATCATTTCTTCTATCTCTTCTAATTGAGCTTCAGTAAACTCTGCAGAACTATTCGGAATGCGCTCTAGTCTGGCGGTAGTGACCTCTAGTTCCAAATCCTCGCAAGCCTTAGATAGTTTGCCAAAACTAGTAAACTCTCCATAGGCAATGACTTCGTCTCCGTCGGAATCTAGTTCCTCCAGACCGTGATCTATCAGAGCCAGTTCCACTTCATCCAGATCTAGCCCCGCAGTCTTTTTAAATGCGACTACCGCCTTGCGCGTAAACATGAATTCCAGCCCTCCGCTATTGAGTAGTCCTCCACCAGATTTATTGAAAATAGTCCTGATATTAGAAAACGTGCGGGTATTATTATCAGTAGCACATGCCACCCAGAGTAAGACACCGTGTGGTCCTTTCCCCTCATAATTTATCTCGGCGAAATTTTCTGAATCCTTGGCTGTCGCGCGTTCGATTGCCTTGATAATATTATCCTTAGGCATATTTTCATTTTTAGCCGTTGCGATAGCTGCTCTTAGTTTAGCGTTTGATTCTGGATCATCTCCGCCCTCTTTAGCTGCCATCGTGATCGATGTTGCTAATTTAGGAAAGAGTTTTGACATCTTATCCCAGCGTTTTTCTTTCGCTCCTCTTCTTATTTCAAATGCTCTGCCCATAATGATAATGTGTGTAAAAAATTGATGCTCTCATCTACGCACCCACAATGGCTAATATCAAGAACCGATATGGCTTAATCATTATTAAACCACTAAATAGTATCAAATGCTTCGTTGAAGCGCTTGATGAGCTCTTGCTTGCCCTCGGTGCCCACAGAGATGCGAATTAAATTTCTAGAAACCCCGCAGCTCTCTGCCCATTCCAATTCGTCATAATGAGCTAGTAATGTGTAGGGACAAACGAGCGAGAACTCATTACCAAAACTTGGCCCCTTAGAAATCCTTAAGTTATCAAAAAACTTCGCTATTTTCTTATTATTCTTGAGCGTGAATGAAACCAATCCCCCATAGCCGCCTTTTTCAGTCTTTACTTGTTGATAGAAATCTTTGGTGTCGATCGATGGATACCAGACTTGCTCGACGGCATCGTGATTCATCAGGAAATCCACGATGCTCTGAGCTACCTCATTCACTGGCTTCATACGATCTTCAAAATTCTTAGATCCTTCATCTAGAGCCGCTGCGTCATGTGCATACAGTTTAGAGTGACTTGCACCGCAGTCGTCTGAAAAGAATGCCTTGAACTCGCCATAGAAACTAGATCTTTTCACCAGCTGGACAGCCCCCGCCATAACATTACCTGAACCTGCTATCCACTTCGTGAGGCTGGAGGTCACAATATCTGCGTAGTTTTTCACATCTACGTTGTAAGCACTACAAACTGTGTCATCTATCACCAATGGGACATTGCCAGCATCACAAGCTGCACGAACTTTCGTCAGATCAACCATCCGCAAAAGCGGGTTATTTGGCACCTCGCAGAAGACTGCTGAGAACTCACCTACACGGATACGGTTCAGAGCTTCATCAAATAATTCACCTTCAGAAACAGGGAGAAATACCACCCCAACACCAAAGTAGTTTTGCACTTTGAGCACATCTACATAAGGGAAATCTAGCTGTAATGTTTTTTTGCTAGGGGCTAATTTTCTAAGCTCTCTATGCACTGCGAATACTGCCGACATACCGCTCTCATAGAGATACACATCACCCTCATCGTAGCCACCAATTCCCTCTAATCTTCTGAGCAAATCACTATTATCATATTCCCATAACCCCCCTTCATCGAGGACATCGAGAGCCTGTCTGCTAGAGACAACCTCGCCGGAATACCTCCAGTAATCCATACCCAAAGCATACTGGCTCTCTGGGAGAATCAATGCTTGCAGGCCATCATAGCTAGCAATTCGGAGCGCAGTATTCGAGCGTTGTTCTACAAATCTCAGTGCGCGTTGAGCCGCTTGTCTACTGGGAAAAACAATCACCTTTTCACCTTCGGTAGCCACATCCTGCTCACATTTCAGAAACAATCTGCTCACTGCAGGATGAAGGAAGAACCTAGGGTAGCCGCATTGCAGCTTAGAAATCACCTTATCTCTCCCCTCTTCATACCCGATCACCGAGTCCCAAGTCGGTAGGCACACCGATGTAGCGTGCCTATCATCTGGGATAGGCACACCGAGATCTGCTGCATTACAAGCTGGATCTGAGATTAGATTACGCACGGATCAGGTCATAGTCTGCTATCTTATATATGCAAGCTTGATTTTTCATAAAACTGTGAGAATTTAACATAACAAATTTATCCTATAAATTTCACTATTCATCTTCACAGCTACTCGTAACCGTGTTAGATAGCCTCTAACAAAAAATTTATCCTTATTTAAATACTATGGCCAACTCCAATCTCAATCTAACTCTCAAAGTCTGGCGCCAAGCTAGTGCATCCGACAAAGGAACTATCCAAACCTACGACGCCAAAGCAATCCCCCCAACAGCGTCATTCCTCGAAATGCTCGACATCGTCAACGAGAGAATCATCGCTGACGGAGCAATCCCCATTCATTTTGATCACGACTGCCGTGAAGGAATCTGCGGAATGTGCTCACTAACAATCAACGGTGTGCCCCACAGTAAAGAAACTGGTATCACTACTTGCCAGTTACATATGCGCAAATTTAATGACGGCGAGACTATCTGGATCGAGCCATTCCGCGCGAAGGCATTCCCTGTGGTGAAGGATCTCGTTGTGGATCGCAGTTCATTTGATCGAATCATGGCGGCTGGTGGATATATTGATGTTCGTACCGGCTCAGCGCCAGATGCGAACTCTATGCCCATTGATAAGAAGATCGCCGATGAAGCATTTGATGCAGCAGCTTGTATCGGTTGTGGCGCCTGTGTGGCCGCTTGTAAAAATGGTAGTGCGATGCTTTTCGTTTCCGCCAAAGCGTCCCATCTCAATAAGCTCCCACAGGGCCAGCCAGAGAAAAATAAACGCACACTCGCACTAGTCAGACAGATGGATGATGAAGGATTTGGCAACTGTACTAACCAATACGAGTGCGAGGCCGTCTGCCCGAAAGAGATCAGCGCGGATAATATAGCCAAGCTCAATCGCGACTATGCCCTCGCCGCGGCCAGAGAAGCACTGGCATAGGTCTAGATATAGGTTTTCATTCCTCATCCCCCAATGTTTTTTAAAGCTCAGGTAATGCCACTTGAACAGTGATAGTGGTTTGATAGAAAAACAAAATAGTGAGAGTAGCAAGGCAGGTGGAAGTTGCATAGCGGGCTATGCAACTGACGACTAACGCCGCTAATCTTGCTCTATTGTTTTGCTCTTTCCCCAGTCAGCTTTGCTGCACTTTCAAATCATTCCATCAAACGATCCTTCCAGTATCACTGTGAGGATGGTATAAGTCCTGAGCTTTTTTATTTCATTGTGCACTAATAAAAATCGGCTGCTAACCGTTGATAAGATAACTGGAATATTATCTATTTAACTAACCACTATAACTATGAGTTTACACGCCACAACTACGCCCGAGACGCAAGCTAAGTTAGATACACAGAGACGCAACGCATCTATTTCCTCCTTCATTATCGCTGTTCTGATCTGCTCTCTAATCGTTTCTATCCTGTTTTATATTGCTCTTACTCCATATTTTAAAAAGCAAGAGCCCATGGTTACCTTTACTCCAATATCTGAAACCACAGAAAAACCTCCTAGACCAGAATTCAAGAATGACGTGCAGAAGAGACCTCCATCGGCAACAGCCAATGCTTCAAATGTGATCTCCCCCAACATTCCATCTGCAGTGGCGATAACGGTGACTGAGATGAGCATACCAGCACTTGATTTTGGTGGGAGCTCAGATTTTGGTGCTAGTGGAGGAATCGGATACAATGACGGAGTTAATGGCGGACCAAGAATCAGCTTCATCCCACCTAAAAGTTCTAAGCGTTGCTCTAAAAAAGACCGCCTCGACAGGCTTAACAACGTAGGTGGAAAAGAAGCCTACGATGACCAAGTCATTAGCGCTCTCAGATGGCTCCAGAAAACCCAACAAGATGATGGATCATGGAATGCTCAGGGCAAGCCTGTGGCAATGACTGGTTTAGCACTGCTTGCTTACCTCGGTCACTGTGAGACCCCCCTTTCACCTGAATTCGGCGAGACGGTTCAAAATGCGATTGTTTATCTCATCGCTAACGGGAAGAAGAATGGTGGCGGACTAGCTACTAGCACTGCGGATAGGCAATGGTGCTACGAGCATCCGATTGCCACTTACGCGTTAGCTGAAGCATACACATTTTGTGAGGCATTTAAAATCTCTATCCCCGGACTAAAAGACACAGTAATTGCTGCTGGGAATCTTATTATAGGCAACCAAAACATAAATGGTGGTTGGGCATACGCCTACCAGACCTCTGGTGGCCATACTGATTCATCAGTCGTGTGCTGGCAACTCCAGGCTCTAAAAGCCTGCAAGACTACTAAATTAGAATTTAATGGCCTCGAGAAAAGCGCTAAGCGTGGCATCGAATATCTAGAAACCTGCACTGCCGAAAACGGGACGGTTGGTTACAGCGGCCCTGGAGGAAGAACGACAATGACACCAGGCGGTTCACTCTGCTACCAGCAATGGGGCAAAGGAAAGCGTTCACTAACCCTTAAAGGCATCAAGTGGATGACTGAAAACAATGATTTTGACTACAAAGTCCATGGAAACCTCTACATGCACTACTACGCTAGCCAGGCAATGATCAATGAAGGAGGTTCAACATGGTCTAAATACAACAAGAAGACCATGGTGAATCTAGCTGAGAACCAATTAGATGATGGCTCATGGCCAAAACCTGGTAAAGCAGGTCATGGGATGAGTTCTACTCACTATGCGACCTGTCTCGCGACTCTCATGATGGAAACTTACTACAGATTCCTTCCAAGTTCTGAGTAGCCAATATAAAGATTGAAATAGCTTATGAGAGAGTGGAGAACACCCACTCTTTTTTTTTTGCTTTTAGACTTAATGAATTTCTGTTTTAGTTAATAAATCAGTTGATTTAATTTTCAAATGAACTGAAAAACACACAAAATAACCAACATAAACTATGAGTCTACACGCAAAAATCTCACCCGAAGCACAGGCTAAGCTCGATGCACAGAAAAGAAACTCTACAATTTCTTCGATCATCATCGCACTTCTTATCTGCGCACTTCTCGTAGCGATTCTTTTCTACATCGCCCTCTCACCACTCTTCAAGAATACTGAAGAAATGGTCACCTATTCATCAGGATCTGAGTCTGAGCAAGAGATCGTAAAGCCAGAAATGAATAATGAAGTGGAAAAAAAGCCTTCCTCCCCATCATCTAGCATGGCTAAAGTAATCGCCGCGAACACCCCCTCTGCAACAGCGGTGCCTGTTCCAGATCAGTTAGTGACTGAGCCATCACTCGACTTCGGTGACGGAGACGATTTTGGAGACGGCTGGGGAAGTGGTAGTGGAAATGGAGCGGGCGGTGGCGGAACTGGTTTCGGTATCCCAGCATCCATGAAGAAGCGCTGCTCAGCAAAAGACCGTATTGAAAGACTTCTTAAAGAAGGTGGAAAAGAAGAATACGAAGACCAAGTAGTAAACGCCCTCGGATGGCTCCAGAAAACCCAACAAGATGACGGATCATGGAACGCTCAGGGCAAACCTGCTGCAATGACTGGTTTAGCGCTGCTTGCTTACCTCGGTCACTGTGAAACTCCCCTTTCACCTGAATTCGGCGAGACGGTTCAAAATGCGATTGTTTATCTCATCGCTAACGGGAAGAAGAATGGTGGCGGACTAGCTACTAGCACTGCGAATAATGAATGGTGCTATGAGCATCCGATCGCTACCTACGCGCTAGCCGAGGCATACACGCTCTGTAAAGAATTTAGAATCGCAATTCCAGGACTTGAAGAAACAGTTTTGGCGGCAGGAAATCTCATTATTGGCAATCAAAATGATAATGGCGGTTGGGCATACGCTTACGCTACCTCCGGTGGGCACACAGACACTTCAGTTGTTTGCTGGCAGATGCAAGCACTTAAAGCCTGCAAGACTACCGAGCTCGAATTTAATGGACTCGAGAAAAGTGCTAAGCGCGGTATTGAATATCTAGAAAAATGCACTGCCGAAAATGGGACAGTTGGTTACGCAGGCCCTGGAGGAACAACGACAATGACCCCTGGTGGTTCACTCTGCTACCAGCAATGGGGCAAAGGAAAGCGTTCACTAACACGCAAAGGGATCAAGTGGATGACTGAAAACAATGATTTTGACTATAAAGTCCATGGAAACCTCTACATGCACTACTACGCTGCCCAAGCGATGATCAATGAAGGAGGTTCACCATGGTCTAAATACAACAAGAAGACCATGGTGAATCTAGCTGAGAACCAATTAGATGATGGATCTTGGCCTATGCCTGGTAAAGCAGGTCATGGTTTGAGCTCTACTCACTACGCCACCTGTCTCGCGACTCTCATGATGGAAACTTACTATAGATTCCTGCCAAGTTCTGAGTAGTAATAGAAAGAGTATAATAGTTTATGAGAGAGTGGAGATTATCCACTCTCTTTTTTTTTAAACTTTTAGACCTAATAAATCCCTGCTTCTATACGTATTTAAATTAGTTCAATAATAAACTAACTGAAAATCACACAAAATAACCAACATAAACAATGAGTCTACACGCACAACTCTCACCCGAAGCACTGGCTAAGCTCGATGCACAGAAAAGAAACTCTACAATTTCTTCGATCATCATCGCACTTCTTATCTGCGCACTTCTCGTAGCGATTCTTTTCTACATCGCCCTCTCACCACTCTTCAAGAATACTGAAGAAATGGTCACCTATTCATCAGGATCTGAGTCTGAGCAAGAGATCGTAAAGCCAGAAATGAATAATGAAGTGGAAAAAAAGCCTTCCTCCCCATCATCTAGCATGGCTAAAGTAATCGCCGCGAACACCCCCTCTGCAACAGCGGTGCCTGTTCCAGATCAGTTAGTGACTGAGCCATCACTCGACTTCGGTGACGGAGACGATTTTGGAGACGGCTGGGGAAGTGGTAGTGGAAATGGAGCGGGCGGTGGCGGAACTGGTTTCGGTATCCCAGCATCCATGAAGAAGCGCTGCTCAGCAAAAGACCGTATTGAAAGACTTCTTAAAGAAGGTGGAAAAGAAGAATACGAAGACCAAGTAGTAAACGCCCTCGGATGGCTCCAGAAAACCCAACAAGATGACGGATCATGGAACGCTCAGGGCAAACCTGCTGCAATGACTGGTTTAGCGCTGCTTGCTTACCTCGGTCACTGTGAAACTCCCCTTTCACCTGAATTCGGCGAGACGGTTCAAAATGCGATTGTTTATCTCATCGCTAACGGGAAGAAGAATGGTGGCGGACTAGCTACTAGCACTGCGAATAATGAATGGTGCTATGAGCATCCGATCGCTACCTACGCGCTAGCCGAGGCATACACGCTCTGTAAAGAATTTAGAATCGCAATTCCAGGACTTGAAGAAACAGTTTTGGCGGCAGGAAATCTCATTATTGGCAATCAAAATGATAATGGCGGTTGGGCATACGCTTACGCTACCTCCGGTGGGCACACAGACACTTCAGTTGTTTGCTGGCAGATGCAAGCACTTAAAGCCTGCAAGACTACCGAGCTCGAATTTAATGGACTCGAGAAAAGCGCTAAGCGCGGCATCGAGTATCTAGAAACCTGCACTGCCGAAAATGGGACAGTTGGTTACGCAGGCCCTGGAGGAAAAACGACAATGACCCCTGGTGGTTCACTCTGCTACCAGCAATGGGGCAAAGGAAAGCGTTCACTAACACGCAAAGGGATCAAGTGGATGACTGAAAACAATGATTTTGATTATAAAGTCCATGGAAACCTCTACATGCACTACTACGCTGCCCAAGCAATGATCAATGAAGGAGGGGCGACATGGTCTAAATACAACAAGAAGACCATGGTGAATCTAGCTGAGAACCAATTGGATGATGGTTCATGGCCAAAACCTGGTAAAGCAGGTCATGGGATGAGCTCTACTCACTATGCGACCTGTCTCGCGACTCTCATGATGGAAACTTACTACAGATTCCTGCCAAGTTCTGAGTAGCCAGCATAAAGAGTATAACATTTCAAAAGAGAGAGTAGATGATATCCGCTCTCTTTTTTTGCCTTTTAGCCTAATAAAATGGCGCTGTTATTCGTAGGTTAGTTAGTTCCATACTTAATGAACATTGGAAAATAAACTAACCAACATAAACAATGAGCCTTCACGCACAACTCTCACCCGATGTACAGGCTAAGCTCGATGCACAGAAAAGGAATTCTACGATTTCCTCGATCATCATCGCACTTCTTACCTGTGCACTTCTCGCGGCGATTCTCTTCTACATCGCTCTCTCCCCACTCTTCAAGAATACTGAAGAAATGGTCACCTATTCATCAGGGTCTGAGTCTGAGGAAAAAATAGTGAAGCCAGAAATGAATAATGATGTGGAGAAAAATCCTGCTTCACCATCATCTAGCATGGCTAAAGTAATCGCCGCGAATATCCCCTCTGCGACTGCGGTACCTGTGCCAGATCAGTTAGTGACTGAGCTATCACTCGACTTCGGTGACGGAGACGATTTTGGAGACGGCTGGGGAAGTGGTAGTGACGCTGGTAGTGGTAAGGATGGCTCTGGATTTGGCATCCCCGCATCCATGAAGAAGCGTTGTTCAGCTAAAGACCGTATCGAGAGGCTCGTTAAAGAAGGAGGAAAAGAAGAATACGAAGACCAAGTAGTAAACGCCCTCAGATGGCTCCAGCAAACCCAACAAGATGACGGATCATGGAACGCTCAGAGTAAGCCTGTGGCAATGACTGGCTTAGCACTGCTCGCCTACCTCGGCCACTGCGAGACCCCCCTCTCACCTGAATTCGGCGAGACGGTTCAAAATGCGATTTTTTATCTCATCGCTAACGGGAAGAAGAATGGTGGTGGACTAGCGACCAGCTCTGCGAATAGGCAATGGTGCTACGAGCATCCGATCGCTACCTACGCGTTAGCCGAGGCATACACGCTGTGTAAAGAATTTGAAATCGTAATTCCAGGACTTAAAGAAACAGTTTTGGCAGCTGGGAACCTCATCATTGCTAACCAAAATGATAATGGTGGTTGGGCATACGCCTACGCAACCTCTGGTGGTCATACAGACTCATCAGTCGTCTGCTGGCAACTCCAGGCACTCAAAGCCTGCAAAACTACCGAGTTAGAATTTAACGGCCTCGAAAAAAGCGCTATGAGAGGCATCGAGTATTTAGAAACCTGCGAGCACGGTAATGGTATAATTGGTTATAAGCCTGGTAGCAAGACAACTAGTATGACTCCGGGAGGCGTGCTTTGTTTCCAACAATGGGGCAAAGGTAAACGCTCAATAACACGCAATGGCGTCAAGTGGATCAGTAAAAACAATACATTTGACTATAAGACTGACGGAGGAAACCTTTACAAGCACTACTACGCAAGTCAGGCCATGATCAATGCAGGAGGGGCAGCATGGTCTAATTACAATAAAAAAACCATGGTGAATCTAGCTGACAGCCAAAACCCTGATGGCTCATGGCCAATTCCAGGTCATAATAAACATAGTATGAGTTCTGTGCACTACGCTACCTGTCTCGCGACTCTCATGATGGAAGTGTATTACAGATTCCTACCAAGTTCTGAGTAGGCTGCATACAGCAGTAAATCTTTCATAAGAGAGTGGAGAATATCTACTCTCTTTTTTTATGCCTTTTTTGTGTCTATAGTTTATGCCGTATTGACTTTTCAATCATTTCCACACATACCCATTAAATGTCAACAGCATTACCAGCAAGACCTCGCACAGCGCCAACTCATAAATCTCACATCGCTATCGTGGCGTCTATTTATAATGAGCAGTATACCAACGCTCTACTACAAAATGTAAAAGATGAACTAGCCCTGATACTACCTAATACTCAGCTCGATATAGCAAGAGTCCCAGGTGCATTTGAGATCCCAGTAGCTTGTGAATTATTACTCACTAGTAAGAATCCACCGGACACGATCATTGCCCTAGGTGTCATCATCCAAGGTCAAACGAAACATGGTGGAATGGTAGCTGAATCTGTGACGAATAGCCTGCAGGCAATGGCTATCCGACATAAAAAGCCAGTGATTCACGAAGTTTTATTAGTCGATGACGAAAAACAGGCATATGCTAGATGTATGGCAGCAAATCTCAACCGAGGAAGAGAGGCAGCAAGATCTGCCCATACTATGTTAGAGCTATTCCAGGCCATGAATCAGGTAAAGCCCAAAAAACACATTGCTTTCACTAAAAAATAATCATGTCGAGCCGAAGGGAAATTAGAGAAGCTGCTATCCAGTTTCTATATTGCAATGATCTGGAAGAATGTGCACCAGCAGACGAAGCTTCAGATGCGTTCTGGGAGCTTTTATTAGAATCAGACTTTGCCAAGCTAACTAAGGCATCGGTAAAGTCTGTTCTCCACCTTAATCAAGGTAGGCAGAAGCGCTATATAAAGCTGGTAGAAAAAGCACCTGAACTAGAATCTCTAATCGCAGCTGATCCAGTCGCCAAAAAACTCGGTCGCGCTCTGAGTGCTATTATTAAGAGTGAGAATAAATGGCAAGCATTGATCGATAGTATGGCCCGTATTTATAAGCCGCAGAACGAAGAAGTGCAGACTGATTTGGCAGATATTTTACAAGAAATTTACCTCCTGAATAATACGATCACCGACCAACGTACCGCATGGGATATACAGCTTGCTGATTATCCGCATTTTAAACAGAGGGCAGAATCCATCAATGCGAGTATCGCCGCACTACAAAGGGTGTCTGATCGTATTAAAATGGTTCAGAACCCTACTTTATTTCCTAGTCACAGTGACGTAGCCCACTTGGTATCCACCGCCGATAAAATGCAATCAATGCGGGCAGCAGTGGATGGGAAAGTCCAGCTTGTCACCACTAACAAAGTAAAAATAGATGAGATAATCCGCACAGTAGTGGAAAACTATGTCCCTGAGAGAATCAACCCAGTAGACAGAGCTATCCTGAGACTTGGCGCGGCTGAGATTATGTTCGATAAGGAAATGCCGGCTGCGGTCGCTATTAATGAGGCGGTAGAAATTTCACAGAAATTCTCATCCACTGACTCATCAAAGTTTATCAACGGAATACTCGATAAAATTTCTAATATAAGCGCACAAATAACTCCGGAAACATCTCCAAATCAAACTTCAGAGCCTAAATCTCAAGCATGAGCAAAAACTTCACATTCCTGGGAACAGAGAATATCCCACTGACCGCCACTCTGATCGTGCCGGGGAGACTCAATCATCAAGAAATGCTTGCGCTAGAGCAGCAGATGGAAGGGCGTAAGATAATCTGGCTGTGTGAAGAAAATGTAGTTCTTCCAGATGAGACGGAACATTATTTGGCTGAGCAAAATGCTGAAGCAGCATCATTCTCAGTAAGTGATCCAGGACTAGATAAAGTTGGCTTACAACTCATCAAAGATCTTGGTAATAATGGTGTGGTTATCTTTCTGCCAGGCAAAGTAAACGCCTTGCATGGCTCAGCCTCACATATCGAAGCGCATACACTCAGTGCACTTTGCGAGCTCAAACTCCCCGTCACGCCTCTCGCCGTGCATGACCCCATGCAGACCCGTTTAAGGACAACAACTGGCACGTCTGGATCATATCTGGTTTTCAAGCCTGAGATAGCAGTAGCTAAAGTAAATCCAGCAAAATGGCTGCAGGCCATTCTACTAGGAATCTCAGAAGCATTCAGCCAACGTCCATTTCTACAAGAGTCTCTAGGCTACAACTTACTTAAAGGCCTCAAGCTTAATTCGAAAATGAAAATTATCGATGGCACGAATGATCAAGAGCGTAATTACGGGATCATTCTAGGCGTCGCGCTGGCCTTTGCTAAACACATCAAAGAGCAAACCCATAAACAACGTGTCGCCATCATTCTGCCACCTGGTATCGGTGGGCTCGTGGCTAACTTAGCTGTTATTTTTGCTGGGAAGACCCCTGTAAATATTAATTTCACCGCGAGCCACGATGCCATCAAATCTTGCATAAGCCAAGCAGACGTAGATAAGTTCATCACCGCAGACCCCTTCGTAAGAAAAGTGAGCGACTTTCCGTGGCCTCCAGTGCGGGATCTCATCCATGTTGAGCGCATCCTGCCAACTCTGAAGAAATCTATTAAACGTTGGGTCATCGTCACTAAGATCCTTCCAGTCGATATGATCGCCAGTTTTGCAAAAATCAAGAAAACTGGTGGAGATGAGGAAGCCGTATTATTATTCACATCAGGCTCCTCAGGAGCGCCCAAAGGAGTACCGCTCACCCATCGCAATTTACTAGCTAATGTTTGCCAGTTCAGCACGAGGCTAGGACTAATAGAGAATTCTTCTTTGCTCGGATGTCTTCCTCTTTTTCACTCATTTGGCTGCACGGCCACTCTCTGGTTCCCCATTATTCAGGGAATTACCATCGTCTCCTACCCTAGCCCGCTGGAAACTAAACGACTCGCGGAATTGATCGAGAAAAATAAGGTCACCTTCCTGCTCTCCACACCCACCTTCCTCAGAGGATACATGCGCAGAGTGAAGCCTGAGCAGCTTGCCTCTGTAAAATTAGTGGTCACTGGTGCTGAAAAACTTCCTACTTCGCTAGCTGAATCATTCTATAAAAAATTCGGCATCTTCCCACAGGAAGGCTACGGTCTGACAGAAACTTCTCCTGCTACTAACTTTAACGTCATCAACCCACCCACCCAAACTCCCGAGGCTGATCTGAGCTCTGCAAAAACTGGCTCTGTAGGTCAGTTTTTATCTGGGATAGCAGTCAAGATGACCGATGCTGCCACAGATAAAGAATGTGATATTGATCAATCTGGAATCATTTGGCTCAAGGGGGCTAACATTTTCTCAGGCTATCTAAACAACCAAGAGAAGACCGATGAGGTCTTCGAGGACGGTTGGTTCAAGACTGGTGACGTAGGTCGAGTCGATGAAGATGGTTTCCTACATATCGAAGGAAGACTATCCAGGTTCTCAAAGATCGCGGGTGAAATGGTGCCGCATGAAACTCTCGAAGCAGCAATCATCGAAGTCTTAGGTTTAGATGATGAAACTGAGCGCAAGGTCGCCGTAGTTGGTATTCCCGATGAGAAAAAAGGTGAAGCCATCATCTTGCTTTCTTGCATCACTGATGCAGCTACAGCATCACAATCATGTATCGATTTACGTTATAAACTGTTGGATGCTAAAATCCCATCACTCTGGTGCCCTAAAGACATCCTTACTGTGAGCGAGATCCCTATTCTAGCCTCTGGTAAATTAGACATCAAAGGTTGTGAAGACCTAGTATCAGGATTACGCTGAGATATAATTCACCCCCCATGAATACTGAAGACACTAAAATGGTGCGTTTTGACGCCTTCATGAAGCACGCACTGCACGACCCTGAGAATGGTTATTATGCGAGAAATATTGAGACCGTAGGAGCATCTGGAGACTTCTCCACCACCGCCACTCTGAGCTCAGTATTAGGAACTGCGATAGCTAACTCAGCTCTCGAATGGTCACGCGCTAACAGGTCACCACTCAACCTCATCGAAATCGGTGGTGGTGATGGTTCACTTGCTGAATCGGTCATAAAATCCATCCCTTTTATGAAACGCTGGCGACTAGATTACCACATTGTAGACAGCTCTAACCCTCTGACAGAAAGACAGCAGCAGCGTAAGCTACCAAAAAAAATAAACTGGCACAGCGGAATGAAATCCGCGTTAAGTTCCTGCAAGGGAATCGCCTTTATCTTCTCAAATGAACTAGTTGACGCCTTTCCTGTTAGGGTATTTAGAAAATCTGACGCTCACTGGAATGAACTCTTTCTACATAAACAAGAAGAACACTTCTGCCCCTGTGCCGACACTCTTCCCGAGTCATCAGCACTAAACTACACAGCCCATAAAAAAGGTCAGCGCATTGAAGTCCATCAGTCATACCGAGACTGGCTGCTAGACTGGTTGCCTAGCTGGAAACTTGGTCAACTACTCACTATCGACTACGGAGACACCCACCCTAAAGTCTACTATCGGATGCCTGAAGGAACACTCAGAGCCTATTCCCACCATCAGAGGATTACCGGGAAGGCTGTTTATCATATGCCAGGAAGACAGGACATTACAGCGGATGTGAATTTCACTGATCTCATCACCTGGGGGAAACAAGATGGTCTAGAAAAACTCTCTATCGTCAATCAGCTTGATTACTTAACACCCTACGTGAATGGGAGCGCAGAGGACCAGTTTCTGATCCAAGCTGATGGTGCCGGCTCCGCCTTTAAAGTTCTGCTTCAACAGAGAATGCAGTAACCTTTCTCCCCAGCCCACTTATATAAGGGTATGAAGATAACCACAAGTATTCTCACTGCCATAGCTCTAACTGCTGGTCTTACGGTAAATATCAGTGCCGAACCAGACAAAGAAAATGTTACCAAATTTGAGGTGACCCTCCATAAAATAACGGTAGTGAAACTCGAAGTAGAAATTCAAAATACACCACGCTTCAGCTTCAACGGTCCGCGATTGGCCAAACAACCAGAGAATAAAGAATGGCTCGAGATCGAGGCAAAGCTAAATATCGAAACCAAATCAAAACTTGATTTCTTACCCAGCCTAGATGCCACATTCTACGTAGTGACGAAGGGTGAAAAAGGGTTTGTGAGATCTGAGAAGACCATTACCTTCAGGAACGTAAATATCGAGCATGGTGAAGCATGGGTCTGCGCTTACGTGGATCCAGACACACTCCGTGTGATCACCCTTAAAAAGCAACCAAAGGTTACCGATATAACAGGTGTCGCCGTCACCATTAATAGCGCGAATATATACAAAGGGAAAGACCGTCAATTTCTTCCCTATGCTGAGGAGATTTTTGACCGATCCATCGTCGCAAAACGTAAGGATGCAACAAATAAAAATGCGCGTTGGTGGACTAACATAGATAAGTCAGACCAGAAAATCCTAGCCCTCGCAGAAACGCCGTTTGGCTCTCTTCTTTCTGACCGTTACCCAAGGGTGGAATGGAAGACAGAATGCGCGATGAAGTAATCCGTTAAATTACAGCTCTAACATTCCAAAGAAAGTAGGGAGTATTTTCTTAAAGAGTGAATTCTTGCCACCCCGCGAGAGCTGATCAGCTAGTAACTCAGCACTAGAGTCACCATCCGCTGGGCCATGGATATCTATCACATGTTCGTCACAGATTAGCTGATGATGCAGATGTTTACCTCCGGCCTCTCGGCTCACACAGACGGTTACCCCACCGGAAATCACTTCTATTTTACCGATAGGAGCGCTGTTTTCTTCTAATGTCAGTTCAGCATCCACGATGTTCCCCTCTCGGGTACAAAAACGATAACTGCCTGAATCTTCTTGATCTGAGATCAAATCCTGGGTGCGTTTCCAACCAGACATTTCTGCAAACCAGGCTAGTAGTTGGAGTCCTGAAGCAAAGTGTTTAGGATTGGTAATGATCTTCACCTTACTCACATTTTTCAGTGACTCAGCGGCGATTAGATCATCATAGAGAGATGCGATAGCTAGCCTGAAATGATATGTCCGTGTCCAAGCTAGATCCTGCACCACAAGGTTCACCTGACGAATGGCCTCATTAATTCTAGTAAACTGCACTATCACGTCATCCCAACCCGAGCTATCGATCACTAGCCTGTCTATTCTGCGATATAAACTTTCGCTAAACATGTCGCTGAGGTTTCCCTGCCACCAAAAAATAAGGGGTAAATCACTTTGAAGATGTGCAAAAATGGTATTCCTGAATCTCCCCGTCGAGTGACCTGTTAGATGAAAAGCTATCTGCTCGCAGCAGACCGACTTCTGCCCGTGCGCCAGATGACAATGCGCTGTGATCCACGCTCTAACAGAAGTCTCCTCGATGTTTTTATCCAGACCTATCAGTAGTGCACGGCAAGAATGCTCACGGGTAATCTCACGAATCATATCTGAGTTCGTAGCCAATGCTCCTTTTGCCTCAGAGTAAACAGCGAGATTGATAAGAGATGCGTTTGTACGTGCATCATCTACCTCCCAGAGTTGGCGGAGTTCACGCTCTATTTTCTCTACCGGTACTTTTATACCCAGTGACATTGCATTATCAGAAACCATTATTTTTATCTAGTGAATTTAGTTTTGTTCAAAGTCTGCGCCAAGTATTCCCGTCTTTTTCTAACAGAGAATCTGCTTCCTCTGGCCCCCAAGATCCAGCCACGAACTCCGCCATATCTGGCTCTTTTTCTGCATCGCTCTGATGCCATGCTCTATGGATATGATCGATAAATTTCCAAGCTTCCTCGACCTCATCGCGACGCGCAAAGAGAGTCGCATCCCCAGCCATTGCATCTAACAGAAGTCGCTCGTATGCTTCTGGACTCGCCTTCCCGAAACTCGTGGAATAATGGAAATCCATCTTCACTGGCTCTAGCCTGAGAGTTGTCCCTGGGAGCTTAGAAACCATACGCAGGGAAATCCCTTCATCTGGCTGGATTCTAATCACTAGGACATTGCCCTCATCTTTATCGCCCGGTATGGCGTTGAAAAGCACGTTCGGAGCCGATCTAAAATGTACTGAAATTTCTGTCGCTTTCTTAGGAAGACGTTTCCCCATTCTGATGTAAAATGGCACCCCACTCCAGCGCCATGTATCCACCATGCAGCGCAGCGCCACGTAGGTCTCTGTCATGGATTCTGGATCTACTCGATCTTCTTCCCGGTAGCCTACTACGCTCTTGCCATGCACATGTCCGGCAGAATACTGCGCACGGACTACGTTCTCAGCAACTAGTTCAGGAGTGTCCCACTGGCGGAGTGAGCGGATCACCTTCACCTTCTCATCACGCACCCCATCAGCACTTAGATCAGTAGGTGGCTCCATAGCAACTAGGCTTAACAATTGAAGTAAGTGATTCTGCACCATATCTCTCAGCGCACCCGCCTTATCGTAGTAGCCACCACGACCACCTTCCATACCCAGATGCTCTGAGCAAGTGATCTGCACTTGCTTGATATATTTACTATTCCAAAGAGGCTCAAAAATCGCATTCGCAAATCTCAGCACCATGATATTCTGCGCCGTTTCCTTACCTAAATAATGATCAATTCGATAGGTGTCTTTTTCCTCAAATGTCTGATTCACTACCTCATTCAGATGCTGAGCACTTGGTAAATCTGTGCCAAACGGCTTCTCCACGATCACTCTAGACCAGCAGCCATCCTTTGACTCGTTCAGCCCAGCAGCCTTGAGATGCTCTAAAATATCATCAAAATACTCTGGAGCACTCGCTATGTAGAATAGTCGATTCCCCTTACCTCCGCGCTCCAGATCGATAGCTTCTAGCCTATCTGCAAGCCTTCGGTATCCATCTGAATCTTGAAACTCGCTCTGATGATACTCCACCGTATTCTCGAAATCATTCCAGATTTCTTCATCGTGTCCATTTCTGGAAACTTCGCGGTTTAGATCCTTTAATCCTTCTCTAAAGACCTCATCAGACTTTCCCCTACGGGCAAAACCAATGATCTTAACGCCAGGAGGCAGCTCCCCATCGATCGCTAAATTATACAGCGCAGGGATAAGCTTACGGTGAGTCAGGTCACCTGTAGCACCAAAAATCACTACTGTGCACGCCTCAGGGCGTGAACGTGATACTAAATCTTCTCTAAATGGATTACTCATGAATTGGCGAACCATTGCCCAGATTTGCAAATTAGCCAAGAGGTAACTTTGTCTTAAAACAATATCATTTTTTCTTAAATTCTAGTTTACCCAATATCTAAAACTCGCTATACTCATATTTAACATGCCATCCACACCATCAGCGGACCTCCGCTTTAACAACTTTGTCCTTCTCCAAGCTCAAAATGCTGGACTTTTCTTAGGCCAAATCCCCCATCCTTCTACCGGCGAGAAATCAGTGAACCTGATTGCAGCACAAAGCGTCATTGACTCACTAGAGATGCTTGCAATTAAAACGGCAGGGAATCTAACAGCTGATGAAAAAACACTCATCACCAAAGCAATAGACAATCTCAACCGCCTCTACAAAGAAGCTCAAGACATAGGCTAAGGTTAGCATCCTCAGCTTTAAACTTAAATCTATAATCTTAAAACTACCATATGAAACAACCATTCTTTATACTCGGACCCTGCGGACTTGAAAGCGAAGACTTTGCCTGGGAGATGGCACGCGCTATCAAGCCCATTGCTGATCGTCTCGGCATCAACTATTACTTCAAAGCATCCTATGACAAGGCCAACCGCACCTCTGGCGACGCCTTCCGCGGACCAGGTGTCAAAGAAGGTACTCGTATCCTAGGAGAAATCTCTAAGGAACTCGGAGTCCCCGTTACTACTGACATTCACCACCCACATGAGGCTGAGATAGCTGCCGAGCACATTGATCTTCTTCAGATCCCAGCATTCCTTTGTCGCCAAACTGACCTCATCGAAGCCTGTGCCAAAACCGGTCGTTCCGTCAATGTCAAGAAAGGCCAGTTTCTCGCACCATTAGACGTCGTAAATATTGCCCAGAAACTACATTCATATGACTGCGATGACTTCTACATCACCGAACGTGGAACCAGCTTCGGCTATAATAATCTCGTCGTCGATATGCGTTCGCTCTACATCATGCGAGAAGAAGGCATTCGTGTTATCTTCGACGCCACGCACTCAGTCCAACGCCCAGGCGGTCTTGGTGGTTCCACCGGTGGAGATGGATTCCTAGCTCCAGTGCTGGCACGCGCAGCTGTGGCCACCGGAGTAGAGGGAGTCTTCATGGAAACTCATTCAAACCCAGCCGAAGCCCTATCCGATGGACCAAATCAGATCCCACTCACCGAAATAGAAGGCGTCATTAAAAGGCTCCTAGCAGTCCATAAAGCAGCTCATGGTGAGTAATTATAAAAACTTACTAAATAATAACTAAGCAAATATTTTACAGAATCGATGTATCCCAAACTTATGATCATCTTACTAAGTAGCAGTGTCATTTTTGCAGATGACCTCAGCAAGAAGGCAGATGAATCAATCAAAAAAACCAAGCAGCGAATGCCTGCTCTGGAATTACTCCCAGCTGGGAGTATTCTCAAAAAAATTAGTATCCCACGTTACAATAAAGATTACACCCCATCATCGCTACTCACCGCGGATCAGTTGGAAGTAATTAGCGAAGAAGAAATCCAAGGGACCCATGTAGGTATATCACTCTACGATGCAAAAGGTAATATCAAAACACGCTCGGTTCTTAATTCGGTAAACTATAATCAAGCCACGGGACTATTAACTAGTAAGGAAAATCTAACGTTCTCTGGCGGGACATTCACTGCTTCCAGTCAGGGACTTACACTGGACTGGAAGAATCAGCGTGGTTTTTTACTAGGCAAAAATCAAACGCTCATCTATATTAAAGAATCAATCTTAATGAAAAATTCTAACCCGCAACCTCTCAAAGCTCGCTCTAAAGCGAAGAGTCTAGCGACAACTGCCGCCGTTGCTGTGATTGCCTCTTCCCCCTCCTTCCTTTCCGCTCAAGATCTTGCACAGATCGATGAGATTTCCAAGCCATCCACAGAGCTATTTATACAACAGCTAGATCAGACTAAAGCATCTTTGGCTGCCTCAGTAGCAGCAGAGGCTAAAATAGCAACTATCCGCAAAGAACTCAAAGAGAAGCTGGGCGCCGTTCCTTCTATCGATATCACCCAACCCGTCCCACTGGAGTTGCTCCCCATTAAAGGCAAGCAATTTATCCGCATCACCAGCGACCAACTCCTATTCGATGCCAAGAAAGGAATCTTCGTTTATTACGGAAATGTCCGTATCACTCATCCTAAATACACCTTCAGCTGCGATGGCGAGCTTAAGATCATTCTCAGCGAAGCAGCCACATCCAAGAAGTTAAAGCCAGAAGAAAGAGCTAAGCTCAAACCCAATGACCTCTTCGATGATGTCAGTCAGGTCATCGCGACTAATAATGTAATTGTCCAAGGAAAGGACAACAAAGGCAGGCCAGTCAACGCGGTCACTCAAAATTTGACTTTCACCAAAACCACTGGGGATATCATTCTAAAAGGCAAAGGCTCCCGCATCACTACCGCTGACGGTCAGCTCAAAGTAGTTACCAATAATGGCTACCTCAAACTCGACCAAAATTTTAACGCATCTGGACAAGGAACCAATACAGTCTTAAGTATCCCAGAAAAAAAATCGGCTCCAAAAAAGAAATAATCGTACCCACTCAACATGCCACCGGCAAACACACAAATAAAACCAATAAAAACAGTTCTAGCTGAAATCAATCAAGCGGGGCAAGACAGCCCGTCGAAGCGAAAAGCGACTAAGTTTCTGTTAGGATCACAAAATCTACTTAAGACCTACGGCGGCAGAGCAGTGGTAGATAATGTCAGCATCACTGTCGGAGAGGGTGAAATTGTCGGGTTACTCGGTCCCAATGGTGCGGGAAAGACCACCACTTTTTACATGATGGCTGGACTGGTGCCCCCAAATAAAGGCATCGTTACATTTGGCGGAAAGGACATCACTGAGCTCCCCATGCACAAGCGCGCTCGACTCGGCATGGGTTACCTCCCTCAAGAAGAGTCCATCTTTCGCAAGCTCTCGGTGCGGGATAATCTTCTCGCCGTCTTAGAAACTCAGAAAGGTCTTAGCAAAAAGGAACGTAATAATAAGGCAGATGACCTTATGGAACGATTTCGCATTACTAAACTCAGGGACTCAGAAGCGCTCACCCTCTCTGGTGGTGAGAAACGCCGCCTCAGTATCGCCCGCTGTCTCTGCACTAATCCTAAGTTACTCATGCTAGATGAACCCTTCGCCGGAGTAGATCCAAAAGCAGTAGAAGATATTCACCGTATCGTCCGCGAGTTGCGCGACCAGGACGGACTCTCCATTCTCATCACAGATCACCACGTCCGAGAAACTCTCAAGATCGTTGACCATGCCTACGTCATGGACGATGGTAAAGTCATACTCCAAGGTGCCGCCAACGACATTGCCAACGACCCAATAGCCAAAAAACACTACCTAGGAGAAGACTTCACCCTTTAAATAGTAAATTAAAAATGTTAATGAGTAAAATCCAACAAATGCACCCCAAGTAACTTCACATTCACTACTAAATAAATTTCCGCCTCACTGGATGAGCCAGTGGAGAGCGATGTTAAACAACAAAAGAAAGGAAAAAAAATGCAAACAAGCAATGCTAGCCCGCAGGTAACTATCACAGTCCGTCACGAATCAGTAACCGATTCCATCCGTGATTTTGTGCAAAAGAAAATAGGTTCACTACACCTAGATTACCCCAAAATTATCGAGGCGCGAGCGATACTGGACGTACAAAAAAATCGCCATATTGCAGAAATCATTCTCTTTTGTGCCAATCACATCGTCATTGATGCTTCTACAGAAGGCAAAGACATGTATGCCGCAATCGATGAGACCATTTCAAAGATCGCCCGCAGAATGCGTAAGCACAAGACCCGCTTACTCAAGCGCAACAAGATAAAGCCTGAGCAAAGTATCAAGCATCTCGATGAAACAGTCTTCGCCTCTAACATCCTAGACACCTATCTAGATGAGTCAGATATAGATCCGGAGCCACTGATCATCCATCGTGAGAGCCAGACCCTCAAGACGCTCAAAAAAGAAGATGCTATCCTAGAGTTAGAGCTCACCGATAGACCATTTCTCGTATTCACTAATGAGCGCAGAGGAGTCCTGCAGATCATCTACAGACGCTCAGACGGAGATTACGCTGTCATCGAGCCATAAGTGATCCCTCTCTAAAGCAATCTAATCAATCAAAATTAAAGGCATTACAGATCACTCTGTAATGCCTTTTCATCTAACTTAAAAGGTTCATCGTCCTCCTATAAGCCGGATTCTGTCCACCCTGAATTTACCCAGAGCTGTGTGATCATTTGTCTTCCCATTCCCGTGAAGGAGCGAGCGTCATCTTTCGATGATCATGCGACTAATACCCAAGGATTCTAATCGGGCGGGCACCCTTCCTCTGTTATGTCTTGCACCACGTGGGGTTTACCTTGCACTGTCGGTTACCCTTCAGCCGGTGAGCTCTTACCTCACCCTTTCACCCTTACCTGCTTCCGAAAAAGCAGGCGGTTTTCTCTCTGCTGCACTGTCCGTCTACTGAGCCTTAAAGTTCAGTATCCCTCATTCTTCATGAGGCACGTTTCCCTACGGTGTCCGGACTTTCCTCTATGACAAGCTCCTAAAAGCCGCCACAGCGATCACCCAGAGAACGATGGATCTGCACATTACTTAAGAGTCGCCGAGATGCAACTCATTTCACATTGCACATTTTTTTAAATTTGGCACAATTCCTGCTAGGCAAACGGGCGATCCTAGGGTAGATATCCTAACACCATGTCCGAAGTCGGCCTCCAACAAAGTTTATCTCAGCAACAAACTCTCTCGCCTAAGATGCGCCAGAGCCTAGAGATATTGCAGGCAAATTCCCTGGAACTCAGCCAGCTACTCCAGCAGGCCATCCTCACCAATCCAGCACTAGAGATCAGCACTAACGAGGAAGCCCTCCCTGAGGAAACCGCTGTAGATGCCGAGCACGATGCTGAGACTATCTCCGACTTGGATGATCATGCACGTGATGAATACATCACCACTAAAAGCTCAACTCCCGGGCCTAGCCAAGAAACGATCGACTATCTCTACAACTCCATCGTCGCCCCCCACTCTCTTCAGCAGCACCTCACTGAGCAGATCAACAATGAAGATCTTACCAATGAGCTCCGCGCCGTATGCCATGAAATCATTGCTAATATCAACGATCGTGGATTTCTAGACCAGCCCCTCACCGACATCATGGTAACTAGTGTCCATTCTCTAGGGGTGCTAGAAAAAGGGCTCGTCAAAATCCAGCACCTAGATCCGGCTGGTGTCGGTGCGCATGACCTACGTGAGTCACTTCTCATTCAGTTACAAAAGCGAAATCTTTTAGGTTCACTCGCCTACCAGATCGTAGCTGACCATCTGCCAGATCTAGCCCAAAAAAAACTCCCATTTATCGCCAAGCAGCTTAAGACATCAGTCGAAAAAATAGTGCGCGCCGCAGAAACCATCACCACACTCACCCCTGATCCAGGTGCTGAATATGACCCCACCTCAAATCCCTATATCGTCCCAGACATCAGATTCACACGAGACATCGATGGCGATTGGAAGGCGATCCTTACCAATGAGCACATTCCAGAAGTCACCATCAGCCACGTTTATAAAGATCTCTTGGCCAGCTCTGCCGATAGCAAAACGAGAACCTACCTCAAAGAGCAAATCAAAGATGGTAAGCAGATTATCACCGCCATTTCCCAGCGCCAGCACACCCTGCTCAGGATCTCAGAAGAGATTATCAAACGCCAACAAGACTTCCTCGTATCCGGCACCTCCGCGTTGAAGCCACTCACTATGAACGAACTCGCAGAAGTCATCCAAGTTCACCCAGCAACCATCTCAAGAGCCGTCGCGGGGAAATACGCTCTCACCCCACATGGAGTCATCGAGCTAAGGACTTTCTTCACCTCTGGCTACCAATCCAAAGACGGAGCCCAAGTCTCTAACACCAGCATCAAAGACACCATCCAGAACATCGTCCAAGACGAACCATCCAGTAAGCCACTCTCAGACACAGCCATCGAAAAACTCCTCGCCATTAAAGGACTCAAGGTAGCACGCCGCACCATCGCTAAATACCGCGACCAGTTAGGCATCCTCCCTAGCCACCTGAGAAAGAAATTCTAGATTTCAATAAAGGGTCGTTCAGTAAAAAATACACAGACCACTCTCACCGCTACGCTATAAAATTATGAAATACCCATCTCTAACTAAACCACTGCTCCACACTACATTCATCGCCATTTTATCTACCCTTGCTACACCGGCAGTCGCCCATCAAGCGACCGTCCCCGTGAAGAATGAAAGTGGACTTACTTTAGCCAGCTACGAGTCCCAAAACATTCAAGGTTGGACTGTTCACATTGAAAAATCCGCACTTGATCACGCTAAACTCAAGACAGCTCTGGTAGCTCTTGAGGCTCAGCTGACTGAAATCAAATCATTCATTAATCCAGAGATAGTGACCAAGCTGAAGGCCGTCCCCATCTGGCTGAACAAAAAAACACCTCACACAACCTGTTATCATCCGAGCATACAATGGCTGAAAAAAAATAATCGTATGCCGGAAAAAGCGCGTAGTGTTGAACTACAGGGCGTGGACTCATTCATCAATACCTCAAGCACCCAACCAATGGTGATGCTCCACGAGCTAGCCCATGCTTATCATCACCGCGTCCTCGACTTTAATGATCCCGTGATCACCAAAGCCTTCAATCAAGCTGTGGCAGCCAAAAGCTACGAAAAGGTCAAACACATCAGTGGTAGAATAGTAAGGCACTACGCTCTAACTGATGAAAAAGAATATTTCGCGGAGGCCAGCGAAGCCTACTTCGGTAAAAATGATTACCACCCATTTAACAGAACAGAACTTAAAGAGCACGACCCCGCAGCTTACGCAATGGTAGAGTCAGTCTGGCAAGTAAATGCTACCAAAGTCGAAAAAAGAGCTAAATAGATACTAGGCTCCTGTCAGGTCTGAATTTAGCTCCCACAAGATGACACGCACTCACAGGATTTACCTGCAAGTTTAGCGGCGATTTTATCTGCGGTTGGAGTGGTTGAAAGACCACCTAGATTCGTGCATTTAAGCTCGCGCGGCATCTGATGAGCCACCTTGTTCATGGCAACCACTACTTCATCGAATGGAATGAGGTGCTGATAGCCGGCGAGCGCCATGTTCGCGCAGGAGAGCGCGTTAGAGGCAGCCATCACGTTTTTACCGAGGCAAGGTGCCTCAACTCGATTAGCAATTGGATCGCAGATCATCCCGAGGCAGTTTTGTAACGCGCTAGAAGCAGCCGCGAGTTGGTGCTCAGTGCTACCACCTGCCAGATGAACGATGGCAGCGGCAGCCATTGCTGAGCCAGATCCACATTCTGCCATACAGCCACCCTCTTCGGCGGCAAAGGTGGCGTCTTTCGCGATAAATACCCCGATCAGTCCCGCCACCAGCAGCGCACGAGCGCGATCAGTTTCATCAGCACCCAGCGCATCAGCTATAGCTAATACAGCACCTGGCATCGCGCCGCAGGAGCCTGCAGTAGGAGCGGCGACGATGATCCCCATAGATGACTTCATTTCCATCAGTGCGGAAACATAGCTGATGATGCGGTTATTGATATCAGCAGGAATTAATCGACCTTCTTTTTCAGCTTCAGCAAAGCCGGGGCTCTGAGCTGGCAGGATGCGATCTTCATATTCAGTGCCCTTCAGCCCATCAGCAACAGCATCAGCCATGATCTTTGCCAGAACCTTCATCCGTTCCATCACTTCATCAGGTGAAATCCCACCACGCGCAGCTTCATAACAAGCGGCACTCTCCCACAGCGGTCGATCAGCAAACTCAGGATGAACCTCCATCTCACCACACCTAACAAAAGGCACGGATAGATTTGCCCTAGAAAGGATTGGCAACACTGCAAGTAGAGTGCGGTGACGCGATGCACCCAATGCGACACTCAGTTTTGAAACCTCTTCTGTTGAAGGGACTTTTCGTGAATCAAAGCGTAATAGACCACCCTTATCATTCCCTGGTAGCCATGTGACATTTTCGGATTCTCCAGCTATCGTTGAATCAGCATAGGCCTCGCTTTGAGGTTTTTGATTTAGCCAGAAAAGTGTCGCGTGGAGATCTCCCGCGCCGCCAAGTGGAATACCATCAATAGCACGCAGTTCGATCATTCCGCCACCAGTAGAAACAGCATCTAAATAATACGAAGTGCCACTCTCGCCGATGATTTCTAAGCGATAAAAATTAGGATGCGGAGCATTGTAAGAAACATAATTCACAAGCACCTCAATCCCCGCCTCTTCCAAAGCCTGCGGATACGTCCCCAGACGCTCATCATGCGGCTCCCAGCCAAGAATACCACTATACAAACCTAAGTCCGTGCCTTGATCTTTATGAGTCGTCACGAGAGCACCGTTGGGATCATAATTCGCAATCAGCTTGGTGATCGGCTCACCAACAAGATTACGAGCAATACGACCCATCCGATTAGCCGCCGCACTATGCGAACTACTAGGCCCACGCATCACGGGACCGAGAACGTCATTAAATATACTTGGAGGTAGGCTCATAATAAATAGTTGTTAAAGTGATTAATAAAATGACCACAAAAGAACTCTAGAGACTCTCAAGTCATTATTACTAATATACCCCATGTCTGCTAATAAGTAAACCATATAACAATAGCTAATAGCTTTGATTCTAGTAGTTCTTCATTCTAGAATTTGGTTTTCTTATCTTCGAAATATCTTCTTATCTCCCATTCCCTGCATTGGTCTCCATCCTTGGTGTCTTATCGATAAGCGCGTTTCACCTCTGTCATTCACTATAATCGAAAAATACCCCTTGAGATAAGTCTCATTAAAATAAGTCTCATTAAATTTATCTCCTCTACCAAATGGATCACCAGTAACAGAGTCTTTTTTCAACTGCTCTAGCACTCCATTAGGAAACTTAAGATTAGTGTTATCCTTTTTGTTAAGTGGCTAAAATCTGTATCAGCCTTTGGGTTTATCACTCAGTGCTGTGTTACTTCTTCACCCTATCATCAACCAAATCTGGTCCACGAGGTTCCTTTTTCGGAATCCACGCGGAGAGTCTTTTCACCGCAGTCTGTAAGTCAGCGCGGTTTTCCTTCTGTTTGATTAGATTATCAAACTCGTGAGGATCCTTTTGGCGATCGTATAGTTCTTCATTGCCATCTGCAT
>Ga0209711_10000399_pt1 | contig 44220 bp, 41 predicted proteins | sample ArcticOcean_MG_C_7_FD_187441 | JGI IMG/M metagenome (GOLD analysis project Ga0209711, IMG submission 187441) | Marine microbial communities from western Arctic Ocean - ArcticOcean_MG_CB11_88 (SPAdes) (version 2) | ecosystem: Environmental > Aquatic > Marine > Oceanic | place: Arctic Ocean... | reverse complement strand
TACCGAGACTCCTTTGCTTCGTTAAGCGACAGCCTTTTTTAGCAAATCACGCTCCTGCTTAACCATTGCTAATTCTTTCTTAAGACGCTTATTCTCTTCAAAATAAACAGCTTTGTTGTTGCTCATTTTTTTTTGATTAATTTGATCCAAATCTGAATATTTGGCTATCCAGTTATGAAGAGTATTATGATTAATACCCAAATCTCGAGCAGTTTGAGAAATCGGTTGATCTGAATCAACAGCCAACTGTGCTGATGATATCTTAAATTCTAAAGGATATTTATTCTTCTGATTATTGGACATAATTTATTCGCATTTTCTTTTTAAAAAACTGTCCGAAAAAAGTTAGCCACTCCATTCTCGAATTCTATTCTAATAGGACGTGGCATTTTTATAATTATAAGTTTGTTTTTGGTGAAAAATAACTTGAGTAACTTTAATTAACTTAAATTTTAATATCTAAACATCTTTTATAGTTGATGGAAAAAGCCTGACACCTATTTGCACGAACTTGACCCCTCTATTTCAACGATTTAATAAAATTCAGGAGATTGATGGGCCTTTATTTAGAGGAAGGTATAAGGCTATATTAGTTAATAGTGATGATTATCTTTTGGAGTTAAGTAAATATATTCACAGGAATCCTATTGAAATTAAGGATAAAAGACAAAATTTAACAGAAAATTTGTGTGACTATAAATGGTCTAGCTATCCATCTTATCTGGGAATTTCAGAAACTCCTCAATATCTTAATAAAGAATTAACATTTTCAATGTTTGGAGATAATCAATTTTTGATAAAAAAATATCAGTTATTTGTAGAAGGGATAGAGAACGAAGAACTTAAAGATTTTTTTCTTAAGAAGAATAAAGAGGCAATTTTAGGGAATACTGATTTTCAAAGGAAAGTCTATAACGAGTTAGTAGATAAAACACATCACATGAAGGAGAATGTAAAAAAGAAAATCACTAGAGATATCAATGATAAATTAACAGTTGATCAAATCATTAGCGTTGTATCAACTAATTTTAATATAACAAAAGAATCGATTATAAGTAGACAAATAGGAAGAAAGAATAAAAATTCGCCAAGAAAGTTAACTATGTATTTAATCCAGAAATACAAAGATTTAACTCTTAGAGAAATTGCAAATATATTCGAACTAACTAATACTGGGTCCGTTAATAAATCACTTTTTATGATAAAATCAGAAATAGAAAAAGAGGTTTTTAATAAAGAACTAAAGAAAATTGAAAAGGAATTAGACTTATGGTTGATGGAACGAACTTGACCCCTCTAGTATAGGTAGACCAAAATAATATTACATTTTATTAAAAAATAACGGGGCTAACAACAGGGGCAGGATAGTTTCATTACTAAAATGGCCTCTGAACCCTGAACCAGATTACTAATCTTTAATCAATCTTATTCACAGGTGTTAAAATATGAAAACTGATTTAGAAGTTCAAGAATTTGCTAAAAGTCTAGAAAATTGGGTGTCTCAAGCTCAAGGAAAGGAAAAAAGAACCACGGCAGCAGGAAAAATGATTCAGGCCTTTAGGAGTGATTCTGAAACGTTGAGTTTAAATGATGATCTCTACCTTAAATCTATCCCAAACACAATAGGTAATCTTACTTCTTTGAAGACCCTGTACCTTCGCTACAACCAACTAACCACTCTACCAGAATCATTGGGAAATCTTACCAATTTGACGTCGTTGCAGATTAGCAACAACCAGCTAACCACTCTACCAGAATCATTGGGAAATCTTACCAATTTGAGGGAGTTGACGCTTGACAACAACCAGCTAACCACTCTACCAGAATCATTGGGAAATTTTACCAATTTGACGCATTTGTTCCTTGACCACAACCAACTAACCACTCTACCAGAATCATTGGGAAATCTTACCAATTTGATGCATTTGCTCCTTAACAACAACCAACTAACCACTCTACCAGAATCATTAAAAAATATTACCGATTTGACGTATTTGAACCTTAGCATCAACCAGCTAACCACAGAAGAAGTTTCCAGATTAGAAGAGTTTTCTAGAAAGTATGGGGCACATCTATATACTGGTGGACAAACTCAGCCCACAAATTCACTGGCAAATAATAGTAATAACAGTAGCAGTAAACTACCTATCCCACGACCAGCACCACCTTCAGACCACAACTCCAAGTCTCCTACAGAATTAGATGAACATAAGGCGCAAGAGAAAGAACAACAAAAAAAAGCATCGTCAACGCCTCAATTTCAGGCTAAAACACAATACATACTCCAAGAAAATGCTAACAAACTTCAAACAGAAGAATTAGCCATAATGTCTGAACTATTAAAAGAAATTCCAAAACTAAAAGAAAGAGTTTTCAGATCATCCTCTTCATCTACTACCTTAAGAAATAGAATCGTCGTAGCAGAGGCAGAAATAGCGCGAATCAGTGAAAAATATAAATCTAGTCCAGAGGATGTGGAAGAAAGATCTCACATCTCTTCTAATAAAGATTTAATGGATTATTACCAAAGAGCTGAGAAAGGTTTTAATGAAGCTTTTACCGCAGCTGCCATGTTATCTACTAATGAATTTAGGCATCAATCTTCGCTTTCCGTGCGAACACTTGAAGGTATTTCCAACATTCTTGCTCCTTTACCTTTCGCTTCATTAATTATATCTGGAACAGCTGCAACAACAGATGGAGTCCTTTCTTCTAAAAGGCTTGGACAATTCAACAATATTTCTGACCTTAACCCAACTTCTAATCCAGTTGATGGAGCAATATTTGCAGAGAAATTAGCTCGTAGATTAACTATCAGTAATGAGGGAGAAATAAAGAATGTTGCTAAAGGAAATGAAAGACAAGACAGGCTGAAGGGGATTAGAGGATTTCTTAGTCAAGCTCAAGAGAAAGTGGTTGCTAGTGCAAAAAAACAAATAGGTAAATTAGATGATGCAACAGCCAGAGGATTATTGGGAGAAGACCTTTCTCCGACTCAGCTTTTAGCTTTAGATAATTCTAAAGCTGCGCTACATCATGTTATGAATCAGAACCCTGAACAAATAGCTCAAACAAAATCAAAAATAAGAAATGGTAAACAAGAGGAAATAATTGACATAATTGTTAAAAATGCAATTGGCAAAAAAGCACTAAAGTTGGTTCCACCAATTCCAGCACCAAGTGCTGTATCATCAATAGGAATTGTGCAAACAACAACATCAGCTGCAGTGGGATTGCCTTCTAATAATGAAGATTTATTAAAAACTATAAAAGAGATGCAAGAATCTTTAGCAAAATCTCAAATTGAATCAAGGGCCGAATCAAAGGCCCTTATAGAGAGGATGGAGAAATCTGAAGCTGAATCAAAAGTTCTTAGAGAAGAAGCTGAGAAATCTGAAGCTGCATTCAGGAAACAGAATGTTAAAATAGAAAGACTAGAAAAAGAAAAGAAAGATTCTAGATCAGCAGAAGATACTGATATTTCTATTGATACAGGTAATCAAGCTATGATGCAAAGTCAAAAACAAAAGAAAGTTCAAACTGGATTAAATTCCAACTTATCAGAAGAACAAACAAGAGATAATAAAGAACGCCAACTTGCTAATCTAGACAAAGCTGTAGATCTACTAACTCAAGCCTCTATGGAGAATGCCGAAAATCTTAAAACCTTAAAAGAAGATTTAGAAAACCCCTCAACTTCAATAAATCAAGCGCAAGCTGATGGGGTTAATAGTAAAGATGGATGCTGTGTAATTAGTTAATTCATGGATCTAATATAATATCCCAAAAACGATCGTTTTTGGGATTAATAGCTTCCGCCTATATTTTACCTTGCTTTTACCCTAAAACTGTTCCATAACATATCCCATAATCATGATCCTAAATCATACAGTTACTTTATTGTTTTAGGACTAAATCACCTTAACTTTATTTATTGGGATATTTGAAATATGGATATTGTAACAAAAAACCAGAATGTAATTGAAGACATCACTTCTTTAATTGAGAAAAGCAGATCAGAGTTAGCAACAATTGTTAATTCTAGCCTTACAATTCTTTATTGGAAAATAGGCGATAGAATCAATAAAGAAATCTTATCCAATCAAAGAGCTGAATATGGTAAGCAGATTATTTCTACATTATCCAAACATCTAGTAGAACAGTATGGCAAAGGATTTGAGATAAGAAATCTACGTAGAATGGTGCAATTCTCTCAAACATTTAGCGATGCAGAGATTGTGTCAACACTGTCGACACAATTGAGCTGGAGTCATTTTATCTCTCTAATGACCATAAAAGATGAATTAGGTCGTAACTTCTATGTTCAAATGTGCAAGTTTGAGAAATGGAGCGTTAGAACATTGCAAAGCAAAGTGGATTCAATGCTTTTCGAAAGAACTGCAATCAGTAAAAAACCAGATGATCTTATTAAGCAAGAATTAGAATTATTAGATAAAGATAATAAATTAAGCCCAGATCTAGTATTTAAAGATCCATATTTTCTTGATTTTACTGGATTAAAAGACACCTATTCAGAGAGATCCTTAGAAGATGCCATTCTCAGAGAATTAGAATCATTCATGCTTGAACTTGGTAGCGGATTCACTTTTATAGAAAGACAGAAAAGAATGATAATAGATGGAGAAGATTTTCATCTAGATTTACTATTCTTTCACCGCAAATTAAGAAGATTAGTGGCCATCGATCTAAAGATAGGAAAATTCAAAGCTGCATACAAAGGTCAAATGGAGTTATATCTACGCTGGCTTGAGAAGAACGAACAACAAGAAAATGAAGAATCCCCAATAGGTCTTATTTTGTGTGCTGAAGGCAATAATGAACAAATTGAACTTCTTCAAATAGAAAAGTCAGGCATAAAGGTAGCTGAATATTTAACAGAACTGCCAGACAAGAAGTTATTAGAACAAAAGCTGCACCAAGCTATCAAACAAAATAAAGAAAGGTTAGACAATTCCATTCCTCAAGATCAAAAGGAGGATAAATAATGAAAATAGGATATATGAGAGTATCAACTTTTGATCAAAATTTAGATCTACAAGAAGATGCTCTAAATAAAGAAGGATGTGATAAAATATTCTCCGATAAAATATCAGGAGCAAAATCTAAAACCGAAAGAGAGGGCTTAAGAAATGCTCTAGATTTTATGAGAGAAGGAGATGTTTTAGTAATTTATAAACTAGACCGATTAGGAAGAACCCTAAAAAACTTAATAGAAATGGTAAATGACCTTTCAAAGAAGAAGATGGGTCTAAAATCTCTTTCCGAAAGTATAGACACAACAACAGCCAACGGGAAATTAATATTCCACGTCTTTGGGGCTATCTCAGAGTTTGAAAGGGATATTATAAGAGAAAGAACTAGAGCAGGATTAGGAGCTGCAAGAGCAAGAGGAAAATTTGGAGGTAGACCAAGGAAAATAACAGATGAGAAAATCAAAATGGCAAAACGACTTCATGCTGATAAATCCATTGATATCAAAGATATTATAAAAAATTTACAAGTTAGCAGATCTGCTTTTTATAGAATGTTACAGATGTAGCAAATACTGTCGATGTATTAGAATTAATTAAATAATTTAAGAATGTTAGAAAGAATTAAACATATTAAAGGTGTAGGTTTATTACATGACGCAAATGGAGAAAACTTTAAATTTGATAAAACAACTTTAATATACGCAGACAATGGTCGTGGCAAGACCACATTAGCAAGTATTATTAGATCACTTTCTACTGGAAATGAAACATTAATAACAGATCGGGAAACTATTGATGGAAGCCTGTCTCAGGATGTCCAGATACAGTTTAGTAGTGGCCATAAAGTAAACTTTAATAATGGTGCTTGGTCAGAAAAACGTTCAGAGCTGATAGTCTTCGACTCAGATTTTATAGATAGGAATGTGCATTCTGGCGGGTCAGTAAATACAGAACATCGTAAGAATTTACTTGAATTTGTTCTTGGGGAGTCTGCCGTCAATTCTCAATTAGAAGTAGAAGAGGCCACTTTATCTTCAAAATTAGCTAAGGAAGAGCGTGAAAAAATAATTGTAGCACTATCAGGTCACCACTTAGATATAACATTATTAGAATTTGAGAAATTAAAACAAATAGAAGATATTGAGGATAAGATTATCGAGCTAAATAGTCGTATATCAGAAGCTAAGAATGCAGATTCCATACTTAAAAAAACTTTGCCACAAACAATTACTGAGCCACAACTAGATATTGAAGATTTATTCTCAACATTAGCTTTTTCTTTACCCAATATTCACGAAGATGCGGAAAAAATAGTCAAACACCATATTCTCAATATTGGCGATGAATCTTCAGAAAGTTGGTTAAGTCAAGGGCAACAATTTTCTGACAGAGAGGATTGTCCCTATTGTGGTCAAGATACTTCTAAAGTTAATTTAATTAGCGCTTATCAAACTTATTTCAATATTTCATATAAGGAGTTAAAGACTAAAGTTATATTAAGCTTTGAAACTATCTCAAATAATACTATCAAGATTGTAGAGGATTTTGGAAAAGCTTTAGAAACAATCTCTGCCCAGACATTAGCATGGGATGAACACATAACAATCCAACCTATAATATTTAAGGTTAATATTGCATCCTCTGCGTTAAAGCAGTTGCGAGAATTATTGCTTACATTATTAACTAAGAAAATAGCCTCGCCTGCGGAATTTATTGGCACCGAAGATGATAAAAAAGAAGCTCACTTCTTACAATATCGTAATCTTGAATACAAATCTAAAATTATTACAACTAACTAAAGCACGTCATGAACCGACTGTAGTTGAATTGTTTTCTAAACTTACCCTAGCACGCAATAAATTTAGCAAGGAAGAAAAGGCGAAAGATAGAGCCCGTATAGAATTGCGGAAATCTATGAAAACAACTTTGGACAAATATCAAATATCTATCAATAGGTTGTTAAAAAAATTTGGTGCATCTTTTACAATAGAGAACATGGAGACAAACTTTCGAGGAAATGCTCCTAGAAGCGATTATATGCTATCACTACGTGGAAAGAATATTACCGTAGATGGAAATTCTCCTTCCTTTGCAACCGCTCTAAGCGATGGAGATAAAAGAACTATGGCGTTTGCATTCTTCATCGCCACCACGCTTGAAGATTCTGGACTTTCTAAGCGAGTAGTTGTTATTGATGATCCTATGTGCAGTTTAGATATGAATCGCAAACATAATACTCAAAATGTGTTGTGTGATTTATGCTTTAAGACTGAACAACTTATTATATTAGCTCATGATAAATACTTTATTCATGGACTTAAAACAATCCTACGCAAAAAAGACAAAGATCTTAAAATTAAGGAAATCAAACTGACAGCTTCTACAAATAATTATACCAATTTTGCTGTCTTAAATCTTGAGAAAGAATGTGAGTCTTTATATTTCCAGCATCATCGCTTACTGAGAGACTTTATTGACGGGAGTAGCACTGACATAAACGGAGTATCAAAAACAATTCGGCCATTACTGGAAGGATATCTTCACAGAAGATTTCCAGGTGCATTATCAAAAAACAGTCTGTTTGGATGTATTGTTGGAGATATCAAATCATCTTCTTGTCCAAGCCCTTTAGTCTATGCAAAGAGCTTAGTTGAAGAACTTAATGAAATTAATGCTTATGCTGGTAAGTTTCATCATGATAATGACGATAATACATATGATGAAATTCCATTAGAGTCTGAGCTAAGGAACTTTGTAGAAAGAACTTTGAGCATTATACACAAGGGTGTATTATAAATTTTTAATAAAATTAAAAACTGATTCCATATGAATGAAATTATTTGTCCAAACTGCGAGAAAGTATTCAAAGTTGACGAAGCAGGATTCGCTGACATCTCAAAACAAGTTCGTGATCATCAATTTGAAGAAGAATTACGAAGCAGACTAGAACTTGCAGATAAAGAGAAAGAAGGTGCTGTAAAATTAGCAGAAGCAAATATTAGGAATTCATTACAAGAACAACTTGCAAAAAAAGACACAGAACTCGCAGAACTCAAATCTCAAAGCGAATTAGCACTATCTGAGAAGCTAAATACAAAAGAGGCTGAGATTACAAATCTGAAGGCAACAATTAAGAATGTTGAAGTTGAGAGAAAACTTGCAGTGAACGAAGCTGTGCAAGAGGTTGAAAAACAACGAGATAATTTGGCAAATGATTTAAAGACTCAGGAATTAGAAAAACAAAATCTTGAGAATTCTTTGAAACAACAATTTGCAACTGAATTGCAAAGTAAAGAGGCAATAATCAAATATAAGGATGATGAAATTGCTCATGCCAGAGATATGAAGCTAAAGCTTTCAACTAAAATGTTAGGTGAAACTCTTGAACAACATTGTGAAACAGAATTTAACAAAATTCGTGCAGCGGCATTTCCAAAAGCATATTTTGAAAAAGACAATAATTCAAGATCTGGCAGTAAAGGTGATTTTATTTATAAAGAATCCGACGACGTAGGAAATGAAGTCATTTCAATAATGTTTGAAATGAAAAATGAGGCAGATAAAACGGCCACTAAGAAAAAGAATGAGGATTTTTTAAAAGAACTAGACAAAGACCGTAACGAAAAAGGATGTGAATATGCTGTTCTAGTTTCTCTTCTAGAGACAGAAAGCGAATATTATAATACGGGGATTGTGGACGTATCATATAAATACAAGAAAATGTACATTATTCGTCCTCAATTTTTTATACCTATCATTACATTATTACGTAATGCAGCAATGAATTCCTTAGAATACAAAGCAGAACTTAATTTAGTAAAAAATCAAAATTTAGACATTACTAATTTTGAAGAAAAAATGAACAAGTTTAAAGAAGGGTTTGCAAGAAATTATGATTTGGCAACTCGTAAATTTAACGATGCGATAGATGGGATAGATAAAACTATAAAAGAATTGGAAAAAACTAAAGCTGCTTTGTTAGCATCCGAAAACAATCTTCGACTTGCGAATGCTAAAACGGAGGATTTAACTATTAAAAAACTCACTTATAACAATCCGACAATGAAAAAGGAGTTCAAATCTATATCGGATAATAGTTAATAGAGTGCGAGTGAGAATTTAAGACTCTAAACAATATAGGAAATAAATAAATGGAAATGATTGAATGGGCCGTGACAGTTGCTGCACTAATACCAATTATCAGCTTTTTGATTTGGCTAATTAAGAGATATATTAAATCAATTATCATTACAGAATTCTCAACACGTAGCCATGCTGAAAATACTAATTTGTGTGTTGAAAGTTTGTCTATCTATAATAGAAAAAATAAAAAAATTACAATCAAGAGTATAGACCTAGTTCTTTTTGATAAAACGAAGAAATATACTTTTGAATTGGAGTTTGATGAACAAAAGATAGAATTAGATATTGATAGTGAAAAAGAGATACGCATTAAACCTGTTTCTTTCTATTATACTCTCAATGAGCAAATTGAAATATCCCAGCATTTATTTATCCAGAACACTTTTTTTATAAGACTTCATACAGCAGATAATAAAGAATATAAATCTTATTCAACCTCCAACATTTCTTTATACAAAAAGATAAAATTGTATCTTCATAGAAGATATCTAAGGAATAAATACTTCTATAAAAGCAAAAATACTATAAAAATCAGAAATGCTGTATGTAAGTATAAAGGCGTAGTTTATAGTCCTAAATTTATTATGGGCATAAGTTATATAAACCAAGATAATAACGCGGAAGTTGGTTTTTTTGGAGAATATCTAATTATCAATGGGAGGCTGATTTCTATGCCACCTAAAGATATTCCACTAGCAAATTTTATTTTCTCTTTGTTGGAAAAACAGGGATGTAGAAATATAATAGTGGAGTCGCTTAACACCTCTCATACACATATAGGAAAGAATATAAATATTATAGGTGCCCAACCTTTAAAAGAAGAAGTAAACAATAAAGAGATTCCTACAATTAATTTATCAAAGGACGCTTTATCATTTGAAATCAACCAGGACTAACAATTAAAATGGCGTTAGGTTACTTTACTAGGCACCCCAATTAATCGCCAAGAGATCATTCTCAATAAGTATAATGGAAAATATTCTACTCTTAATTTTAGTATCTAAAATATGAAAAATAAAATATGTGTAACTGCAGAGAACAATCAGAATTAATTGATATAACTGATAATTATGCCGCTTTCTGTAATAATTTAGATAAGCTTGATGAAGAGTATTTTGTTTTATTAATGCAATGTAAGGAATGTAAGCAACTATACAGAATTGATGCGTGGGATAAACTTCAGACCCAGCATGCCAGAAAAATATTCTCAGAAGAAAATTGGAAAACTTTAGACAGTGAGCATTTGATAAAAGAACTTATGATAAAGAGCCGAGAAGGACTTACTCAAAATAAATGTATGTGGGCAAACTGCAGTAAAAAACAAGTAAAGAGTAGTGCCTTCTGTATTGATCATATTTATTCTTCCGGAGCTAGATCGTAATATACGACAAGATTATAATTGTATTAAAAATAACTATCAGAACCCATCTCAAAAAGTATCATTTGTGAGATATATAATTGTCCCATAATTTATCTTATGTAAAATTAGGTCTCTATTCTTTAATAGAATCAGGAATTTTATAGATCATCTTTAATGAGTTATTCTTTTCTTCCTGTATTTTTTTGTATCTCACATTAACTTCCTCAGATGTGATAGTGTTATTTCTGAATTCTTCAGCTAACATAGAGAATTGTTCTACGAATAGTTTTATCACTTCATCTTTTGTATTAGTTATGGCTCATTTTAAGGGGGCTCTTAATCATCCCCTCCAAATAGTTGTTTTCAATTTCATAAACTCATATCCGCTCCATCTTCACTCTCCAATCCTTCAGCAACATTCGTGTAAAAAGGTACGGTTTGAGAAAGTTATCTTGATAAACCCTTGTCTTTAAAGGGTTTAAAAATTGAAATAATGATCAATACAAGAAAAAGAATAAATTTCTTTAAAAACATAGGGGCCAATAGAATAAAGGGTTTGTGACTTAAAACGTGCCTTTTTACACGAATGTTGCTGGAAGTCCCAACTTACAAGGCGCCATGAATTTTACGGTACGCGTTGGGACGCCTAGGAATAACGTGTTAGGTTTCGCAGAAAAAGTATCCAATGGAGATCTTGATATCAAAATGAATATTTTAGAGTCTTTTAGTAATCATCTAACATTTTATAGGCAATTTGATAGGGCCGAATGGACACAGCAGAAGATTGATCAAATTAAAGAAGAAAAAATGGATCTAGATAGCATATTTCTAGACGCAGAATTTATTGGGGATAATTTTTTGGAAGATACTCAGCAACCGCCCTCCGGCAGAATGAGACCCGGATCATCTAAGGGAGCTCAAGATAAGGGCTGAGCAGATAAAGTATAACCTAAGTAGTGTAATTAGGAGCTTCAGAAGTTATCGCAATAGAGTGAGGATGGCTTTCACGCTGGCCAGAATTAGTGATCCTAACAAACTCACATCCTTGTTTCATTTTCTCAATTGTGGCATTGCCAGTGTAGCCCATCGCAGATTTAAGTCCGCCAACTAATTGGTGAAGTATGTCAGAAGCAGGGCCTTTGTAAGGTACTCTTCCTTCTACTCCTTCTGGAACTAATTTTAGTTTGTCTGTAACATCTTGTTGGAAATATCTGTCTGCAGATCCTCTGGCCATTGCGCCAATTGAACCCATGCCGCGATATGATTTGTAAGATCTTCCTTTAAATAAAACGATTTCACCTGGAGTTTCTTCAGACCCTGCTAACAAGCCGCCAAGCATTACGCAACTTGCGCCACACGCGATCGCTTTAGCTAGATCTCCGGAGAATTTAATTCCACCATCGGAAATTACTGGGATTTTTCTCTTATTACAATACTCAGCCACGTCAACTACTGCAGATAATTGTGGAACACCAACGCCAGCAATTATTCTGGTTGTGCAAATAGACCCTGGGCCGATTCCAACTTTAACAGCTGAAGCGCCAGCATCAATTAAAGCTTTTGCAGCTTCTTTTGTAGCGATATTACCAGCGATAAATTCGGTTTTTGGAAATGATTTTTTTAAAGTCCTTAGCGTGTCTATCACTCTTTGTGAGTGCCCATGTGCAGTGTCGATGATTATGATATCGGCACCTGCTTCAATTAAGCTTTCTGCTCTTTTAATCCCTTCTTTATCAACGCCTGTAGCTGCGGCAACTAAAAGTCTGCCTTCTTTATCTTTTGAAGCTAATGGGAATTGTTTGGTTTTCTCAATATCTTTAGCGGTCATAAGGCCAACGCAATTGCCGTTATCGTCGGTAATGATAATTCTTTCGATCTTGTGTTTGTGAATTAGTTTTTTTGCTTCAGCTTTGGTTATGTTTAAGCCAGCAGTAACTAGGTTTTCTTTAGTCATCAATTCTGTGATCGGCTGTTTTTTGTCAGTGGAAAATCTCACATCACGATTTGTCAAAACACCAACTAGTTCTTTGCCGCCTTTCTTAACTACCGGAATTCCAGAAATTCCATGTTCTCTCATAAGAGCTAGTGCGTCTCCGACAACAGAGTCTTGATCAATAATTACAGGGTCTAAAACCATTGCTGATTCAAATCTTTTAACTTTTCTTACTTCGTTTGCTTGGTCTTTTATGTTAAAATTCTTGTGGATGCAGCCAATTGCACCATTTTGAGCCATTGAAATGGCTAATCTACTTTCTGTTACCGTGTCCATTGCGGCAGAAATTATAGGTATTTCCAGAGAGATTTTTTGAGTGATTTTAGTTTTGCAGCTTACTTCGCTCGGCATTACGTCCGAAAGCGCGGGCTTTAGTAAAACGTCATCAAAAGTTAAAGAGTGGGTGAGATTTTCAATATTTTTACGGAATTTTGACATATTTATTGGACTGGAGCGTTAATTATCAAGAATTATCTAGAATTTTTATTGTGCATTTGCTAAAAATAAAATCAATAATAATTTAACCAAGACCTTACTTATGATGTCTCCGATAGAAAAGCTTTGCGAAGAAAAAAAAATCAAATTAACTGAAAATAGAAAAATAATTGCTCGCGTTATTTCTGACAGTACCGACCACCCAGATGTCGATGACGTCTACAACAGAGCTAGTAAGATTAATCCAAAGATTGGAATCGCGACGGTGTACCGTGCAGTTAGAATGTTTGAAGAATGCGGAGTGATCGCCAAACATGATTTCGGCGGTAAGGGAAAAGCTAGATATGAAGTTTTGGAAGAACATGACCATCATGATCATTTAGTTAATATTGAAAATGGTGAAGTTCATGAATTTTTTAGTGAAGAGCTTGAAAAACTTAAAGAAAAAGTCGCCCTTGATATGGGCTTTGAGCTAGTTGACCACAAGCTAGAGCTTTATGGGCGCCCAGTAAAAAAGTAGTTAAAAAATAGACATTGGTAAATGAAAGATAAAATATCACGCCTTATTCAATCACAAATCACCTTCGAAGCAGCTGATGAGTTAGATAAATTCGTTGAATATTTTTGCAATTTATACCGCATCGAGATTTTTAAAGACGGGCTTGATCTAATTTTAACGAAACTACAGCAAAAAGAATTAAGTTTTGAGATTAAGCAAATTCAAGGCTGGGATACAAATGTTGGTTGTTTTTTAACTCAGCCACAAAGTGTTTTTGATAAAACCTTGGGTAAGTTCTTCAGCAAATCTAATCCGAAAATAATTTTAAAGAAATTTTCTTACAATGTTTTGGCTCATGAGATGGCTCATGCTTTGGAATTCGAGTCCAAAATCGATCTGGGTGCGGAGTTTAGAAAATGCATCGGCCTTGATATGAAGGGCCGTGAGCCGGGACTCGTGACTTTGAAAGCAGAAAAGAAACGTTTGATGGTTGATGCACTAAAATCATATCCGCCTCATCAATTTTTATCGGAATTATTCGCCAGATATTTTGAACTTTTAAGTATCTCAAGAAATGTTTGCGCCACCGGGGACTTTGCAACATCGGATGTGATGGAGTTTTTTGAAAATACTACAAATTTTGTTACCAAGATTTTTAACCCACAAATAAAATCATTAATCAATCAAAATATTGCTGGTATTACTAGTGACATTGCTCAAAATGTTTGCCTCTCGGCTCCTAAAACAAAGTACCAAGACAATGTAGGGTCTTTTCAAAAGCGCTCTCAGGGATCCTGGTCTAAAGGCGTTAATTCAAACGCTATGTGGCAAGCCGGGTTTGATCAAAGTAATAAAAATATAGAAGATAAATAATTCAATAATGGCCGTTTACACAAAGCTAACAAAAGAAGAAATCGCTAATCATTTAAAGCAAAATTACCAAATTGGTGAGTTGCAAGATTTTAAAGAAATCGTCGCTGGAATAGATAACTCAAATTTTGTCATTAGCTCTGATAAAAAATACATCCTAACCATATTCGAAAGCAGAATAAAACCAGAAGAATTACCGTTTTTTATTGATTTAAAAGGTCATTTATCTTTAAAAGGTGTTCGCTGCCCGAAGCCTATTTTAAATAATGCTGGTTCATCTATCTCGGATTTAAAAGGCAAAAAATCCTCAATTGTTACTTTCTTAGAAGGGACAATGCTTGAGCCAAGACAAGATGGGCTTTATGAGAGCATAACTCCCAAACATTGTTTTGAAGTCGGCAAGACAGCAGCGCAAATGCATTTGGCTGCGCAAGACTTTGATCAAAATAGATTTAATGATGTAGGAGTTTTTGGCTTTGATGAGTTGCTAGGTAAATTTAGACATTTAATGGAAGGCTATCAGCCAGGTTTATTAGAAAAAATTGATACGCAAATTGAGTCTTTAACATCAAGCTGGAAAAAAGACCTGCCAAATGTCGCAGCTCATTTAGATTTATTTCCAGATAACGTATTCTTTGACGAGAATCAGAATCTTAGCGGCGTGATCGATTTTTACTTCGCCGCGAATGATTTGATGATTTATGACTTCGCTGTGATCGTTAACGCTTGGTGTTTTGATGAAAATATTGAATTTACTGAGGAAAAATATGCTCAGATGCTAAAGGGCTACGAATCAGTTAGGCCATTTTCGGATCCGGAAACAGACTTTTTAAATACAGCCTTGCAAGCAGCTTCCATGCGTTTCTTGCTAACTAGGCTGCATGATATGTTCTTCACACCGAAAGATTCTTTGGTTAATGTTAAAGATCCGGCGGAGTATTTGAAGAAGATAGAGTTCTTTTCTAAGGCGTCAGTCTAGCACTGGATTGCCACGTCGCTAAAAGCTCCTCGCAATGACGGACGCGCTGGCGTGGTGAGGCTTTTTCCCCCCTCCGTCACCTAAGAGGAGCAAAGCGACGTGGCAATCCAGAAACAAAATAAAATCATGACAATTAAATATCACTTTTTTGGCAAAGAAATAGAAATTGATCGGGAATTATCAAATAGAGGAATCTTAAATGATGGTTTGGCAAAAGAAGGATTTGGTGAGAATCGCTCTCTTTTCTTAAACCAAATTCACTCTAACAAAGTTTGTATCATTGATAGCGTAGAGAAAATTCACGGTGATCAGAATTTACCAAAAGCGGATGCAATAGTTACGAACTTAGCTGACATTAATATCGGCGTGGTGACCGCGGATTGTGCGCCAGTATTATTTTTTTGTGAGGAATCCAATGTCACCGCGGCTGCGCATGCTGGGTGGAAGGGTGCTAAATTGGGTGTGATTCAAAATACAATAATGGCAATGCAAGAGCTTGGCGCCAGTAATATTAGATCCGTGATTGGGCCAATGATTTCCCAAGAATCATATGAGGTTTCAAAAGAGTTTTATGATGAGTTTATTAGTGATGATTTGGCGAATAAGGTTTATTTTATCGCTGGGAAATCAACAGATAAATTCCTCTTTGATCTTAATAAATATGTTGAAGATAGGTTGAGGAAATCGGGTGTTCAAAATATTCAAAATTTAAAAACTGATACTTATCAAAGCGAAGGGAAATATTTCAGCTACCGCCGCACAACTCATAAAAATGAGGAAGATTGCGGTAGGAATGTTTCGTTAATAAACGCTTCGCGATAAATTTGAATTTTCTTGAGACAATAAGTTTCTGGTAGGATATTTCTCTCGAGGATTAGTTTTGCTGTCTGGCCAAATACCGTCAATTTTGAGGTTAGCAATTATTGCTAGAGCCTTATCTTGTTTAGGGGAGGAAAGTGACTGTTCTTGTCTTTGTTTTAGAGCATCAAAGATTTCCACAACATTCATATTGCCAAGACTTCCTCCTCTAATTTCTTTTATGTCGACATTCTCTTTTTCAAAAATATTAGCAATTCTACTAGTGACTTTTTCATGACCTTTTTTAATAGACTGCAAAAACATAGGTTTCAAATCTTCAATTATTTGGTCGTGATTAACTTTTGTCCTAAAGTCTTCTTTCTCCGCAGTATTTAATAAATTAGAAATAGAGTTTTGTGTCGTTAGCTTTTTATATTCTTTGAAGGATTCATGCCCACTTCTTGGATTAATCTCTTTTTGTATAGCTCGTTCTGCCAGGTTCATTGATTTGTAGGCACAGTTTCCTCTATTTTGATATGAGGCGGGGATGTTCTTCTCAGTGATTTTTGGCGTTCCCTCTTTTGTAGTAACAAGCTGTGATATCGCGGCATTAAACTTGCCTCTAATATCTTTTGCACCATTTTTTGAAGCGTAAACTTCCTGAAATTCTTTTTCTAAGAAGTCGTCTATTGATCCTATTTTTTTAAGTTTTTCTGGGTCGATATCAAAAACAATCTCACCATGTTTCCTGTCATGTATTAAATTGCCATCGCAGTAGGAGATCTTCTTCGCTTGGCCTTCTTTGTCATATTTGACAATAAAATAAGCAGCGTGAGTTGGATAAGGAGCTTCTACAATTTTTATTTTTGAAAAATCCGGATTGTCTTTAAGGATATGATCATGTTTTGATTTAAGAGCTCCTAAAGATTCCTGGATAACATTCTTATGTTCAAAGTCTTTCGTGTCTTTAAGTGCTAAAGACATTAAATGCTCATAGCCATAGCCAAATAAACCGGCAAAGTTTTGTGTTGAGTATGATAGGCCAGTTACAAATCTTGATCTTGAGTTTTGAATAAACTCACTAACTTCTTCTTCATTGCTGCCAACCTCTGGAATTAGGATATCTTGATAGTCCATGTAATTTTCCAAGAAGGCAAAATAATTTAAAGGAGTGCTGTTATTGCAATCTTTCTCAAATAATAATGCGCCCTTAGTTTGTGTGTTAATTTCTCTAATAGCGTTTTTGTCATTATTTAGAATCGCTACGAATAAATCATTTTTGGTGAAAGGGCGTTGATAGGGATATTCGCTAATTTTTTCATGTATTGCGAAATGGCTGACAATCTTACAGCCCGGATAGATTTTTTGGACATGGTCGTTAATTGCTTCAAAATCAATGCCAAGATCCTGAATTTCCGAGAGTAGTTGCCTTAATAATTGTTTGCTTGTGTCTGTGTTTTTATGTCCTATCGCTGCAATAACACGGCAATAAAGCCTTTCATACAGATTTTGACTCTCTATTTCTTCTTGGTTGGAAGAGTTATCAATGGTAGCTTCTTTGGATTGTGTTTGCAGAGTTAAATCTTGTTCTGGTTTAGGGGTGTTCTGTTGTGTAAGAAGCCTATTTTTTTGTTCAGTAATTAAGGAAGCAGCTTGGCTTTTATCTTTTAAGACACCTTCAGGGAACTTGTTAAAAATGTCACCTAGAATTGTCTGTAATTCTCTAGGATTGACGTCTCCAGTTGCTTGGAAAAGCATTTCTCTGACTTCTTCTTCGACTTCTCTCTTAATCTTATCAACTGACATTTTTTAACTAAAATAAATAGTTGGTATTATCTCTTTCTCTCAACAACAAATTCTGCCAATTCTCTCAATAGTTTGGCTTTGTCGCCGAATCCTTTTAAGCGAGCTATTGCTTGTTCTTCAAGCATTTTTAGCCTTATTCTTGCATTGTCAATTCCGAGAACGTCGACGATGCTGGCATTTTCGGTTTTTGCTTTTTTGTTGGGATTTATGTGAATAGTTTCGTCTAGTTCAATGCTTCCTTCAACTACTCCTTGATGGTCTAAAATATCATCTTTTATTTGGAAGGCTAGGCCAAGATCGTGGGCGTAATTTCTAAGAGAGGTTCTATCCGCCGCTGAGGCGCGGCCTAAGATGGCTCCCGCTTCTACGGAGGCCATGAATAATTCTCCAGTCTTTAGTCTGTGAAGTTTAGCTAGATCTTCGTTGGATATTTCATCTTGGTCTTGTTTTTCTAAATCCATCATTTGTCCGCCTGCCATACCGCGAAATCCAGATGAGAGAGCTACTTTATTGATCAGGTCGCATCTTGTAGCTGCGTCTTGGTGTGTGTCTGGTCTGGACAATAGTTCAAATGCGTAAGTTAGTAGAGCATCTCCGGCTAGAACGGCAGTGGCTTCATCGTATTTATTGTGACAGGTCTTTATTCCTCTTCTAAGGTCATCATCATCCATTGCGGGTAAGTCGTCGTGAACTAGAGAATAAACATGGATAAACTCAATTGCTGAAGCGGCGTTTAGGGTATCCAGTGTTTCTACACCAAACATATTAGCGGTAGCCATTAGCAAGAAAGGTCTGATCCTTTTACCGTCAGATAATACGCAATAACGCATGGCTTCTACCAATTTAGAATCGGAGAAGTCGCCTGGAAGTAGGTCGCTCATATGCTTTTGTAGCATTATTGAGCAAGCAAATAATGATTCTTGAAATGGTCTATCTAACATAAATTCTTTAATACTTACTAAACGTAGTTCTTGTCTGCCGTAGCCCAAAGGGCGAAGGTAACATATTATTTTAGATATTTGCTTAAATATTTTCCGGTAACGGATGTCTTGTTTTTTGCTACTTCTTCTGGGGTTCCTTCAGCAACTATGTAACCACCTTTGTCACCGCCATAAGGACCAATATCAATTATGTGATCTGCGGTTTTTAGAACGTCTAGATTATGTTCAATAACTAGGATTGAATTTCCAGCGTCAACTAAAGTGTGTAATACTTTAAGCAATTTGCTAATATCTTCAAAGTGAAGACCCGTAGTTGGTTCATCCAGAATGTACAATGTGTCTCCAGTCGCTTTTCTACTAAGTTCTCTCGCCAATTTAATTCTTTGCGCTTCACCACCAGATAGTGTAGTAGCACTTTGGCCAACTTTAATGTAGCCAAGGCCAACATCACAAAGAGATTTGAACTTCTCGTAAATATGAGGCATGCTGCTGAAGAAATCTGCAGCGTCTTCGGCAGTCATTTCTAATACTTCAGAAATTGATCTTCCTTTATATATGATTTCCAAAGTTTCGCGATTGTATCTTTTTCCGTTGCAAGTGTCGCATTTAACATAAACGTCAGGCAAGAAATGCATTTCTATTTTTAGTAAACCGTCGCCTTGGCAACTTTCACATCTTCCGCCCTTAACGTTAAATGAGAATCTTCCGACTTTGTAGCCACGTGATCTTGATTCAGGAAGGGATGCGAATAATTCTCTAATGAATGTAAAGGCTCCTACATAGGTACAAGGATTTGATCTAGGGGTTCTTCCAATGGGTGATTGGTCAATCTCAATAATCTTGTCAATTAAGTGAGATCCCATTAAAGAAGTGTAAGGCCCAACGCTGACTTTTGCTTTATTAACGATTTTATTTAGTGCTGGATAAAGTGTCTTGATGATCAGGCTTGATTTACCACCGCCAGAAATTCCAGACACAGCTGTAAATATTTTAAGAGGCAGAGTAAGAGTAATATCTTTTAGATTATTGATATTAGCGCCTTTTAAGATTATTTGTTTTTTTGGATCGATCAACCTGCGCGTAGTCGGAGTGCTTATTTCTTTTTTGCCAGATAAATATTGTCCGGTGACACTATTCTCGTCATTTATTACGTCCTCTGGCTTTCCGGCTGAAATAATGTTGCCACCATGAATCCCGGCTCCAGGTCCGACATCGATTAAATATTCAGCTTCGCGCATCATTTCTTCGTCATGCTCAACTACTATTACTGAGTTTCCAAGGTCACGAAGATTTTTTAGCGTGTTGATTAATTTGTCATTATCAGATTGGTGAAGTCCAATTGAAGGTTCATCTAAAACATACAAAACTCCAGAAAGGCCAGAGCCAATTTGTGATGCTAGTCTAATTCTTTGAGCTTCTCCGCCTGACAGCGTTCCGGCTTCGCGACTGATTGTTAGATATTCAAGGCCTACATTCTTTAAGAAGCCAAGCCTTCTGGTAATTTCTTTTAATAGTCTTTCAGAGATTTGTTGCTGCATGGAGCTTAGCTCTTTTGGCAAGTTTTCAAACCAGACAGCTAGGTTTTCAACAGACATTCTGCTAACTTCCCCAGCATGTTTGGTAGCAATTTTGATAGATAAAGCTTCTTCATTTAGGCGATATCCTTCGCATTTTGAGCAAGTTTTTAAAGATTGGAATTTAGATAAATCATCGCGCACAGAGTCATTTTCACTTTCCTGGTTTCTTTTGTGTAAATAATTCATTACACCTTCAAAAGTCTTTTTGACTTTAACGGCTTTAAGACCGTCTTCTATTTTAATTTCTACTTCTTCATTATCCGTTCCGTAGAAAATTTTATTTCTAGTTTCTCTTGATAATTTCTTAAATGGCATATCAAGGTCAAAATCGTAGTGAAGAGACATTGCGTGCAATATTTGCTGGTAGAATCTTTCTTGAACACCTTGCCAAACTGCAATGGCGCCTTGTCTTAGGGATAGATTGTCATCTTCAACTACTAAATCTTCATCAAAATAAAGTTCTGTTCCAAGGCCATCGCAATTTCTACAAGCGCCAAATGGTGAGTTGAAAGAAAATAATCTTGGTTCAATCTCGGTGATGGTAAAGCCTGATTCTGGGCAAGAGAATTTTTCGCTAAAGGTTAGGATATCACCGGCTTTGTGTGTACATTTAGATTTGTTAGGGATGCTAACAATCTCGACATAAATTAGGCCTTCAGAAGCTTTAAGAGCTGTCTCAATAGAATCAGCAAGCCTGTTCCCTAGGTTTTCTGAAATAATGACTCTATCGACAATAATTTCGATACTGTGTCTCTTATTTTTATCTAGGGGTGGCAATATCTCATTTAGGTCGTGAATTTCTCCGTCGACTTTAATCCTTTGGAAGCCTTGTTTTCTCGCATTCATCATTTCTTTTCTAAACTCACCTTTTTGTCCGCGTACGATAGGCGCCATGATGTAGATTCGAGATTTTTTTGGAAGCTGTAGAATTTTATCAACCATCAAAGAAGGTGGTTGGCTTTCAATTGGCTTTCCAGTGGTAGGTGAATAAGGTACGCCGACTCTTGCGAATAATAGTCTAATGTGGTCGTAAATTTCAGTAACTGTTCCAACTGTAGAGCGAGGATTACGAGATGTAGTTTTTTGGTCAATCGCAATCGCTGGAGAAAGCCCGGTGATTGATTCAACGTCAGGTTTGTCTTGTAGGTCTAGAAATTGTCTGGCGTAAGAAGAGAGACTCTCAATGAAGCGTCTTTGGCCTTCGGCGTAAACCGTGTCAAAAACTAATGATGACTTACCAGAACCACTAAGGCCCGTGACTACTACAAGTTGGTTTTTAGGAATGTTAATACTGACATTCTTCAAATTATGTTCCTTGGCGCCGGTGATCTTGATAAACTTTTCTTCCATGAGAGATATTAAGAGAATTGTGTGATTGAAAACTACAAGCAACTTCTTTTAACACCCTTTAATTAATACTTAAAGTAAAAAATTCAGTTTTTTACAATATTAGTTTTTTATTTTAATCAAAAAATACTATTTAAGACCCATTAAATTGGATTTTAATGACTTGGCCATTTTTAGTTGATCTGAATTCTGCACGCTATGTTCAAAATTTAAAATGGGTCTGTCTTAAATCAAAATGTTTCTAAGAAGTTTTTGATTTGAGACAGACCCAAAATAGACGCAAAAAAAGGCCTGCTACCAATTGGTAACAGGCCCAATGACGTGTATAAAGAAGAAATAGCCAAACTAACAATCGTTGTTTGGATAAACTCCCATCAGGTTACTAATAGAATTTCTACAGGATATTATGTAATATCCAAAGCTATTGATAACACCACTATCAAGACCAAAGGAATAAAAATCATTTTAATGATATTTGGCAGTTAATAATAATTAAGATGAGACGTCTATCACAAAACTAGCTAGATATTGAAGCTACTTAAGCAAAGACTTCGCGTTTAATAAATTTACCTAAAAGGATTATTTATTAATCTTAGAAAGATAGTTCAGCCGATGTAGCAGAAATTATTACAGCGGCAAGGGGAAGAAATATTTCCCTCCCAAAGCAAAGACTCTCTAGAGAGTCTTTGTGATTTTATCCCTGACTTTTTTAAGTTCTAAATCAGTCAACGGAATAAGTCCTCTTTGCATCAAATAACCTTCGCCACCAAGAGTATTCTCGCTAATTATCTCCTGGATGAACTCTTTAACTCCGGGCACAATATTTAGGTTTTCTTTTTTGTAATATATGAATAAAGGTCTTGAAATTGGGTAAGAGCCATTAACTATATTTTCAAATGTTGGGAAAGTATTATTAATTTTGACGGATTTCACGACATGACGATTCTCTTCCAAAAATGAAAATCCAAAAATTCCAAAAGCTTCAGAATTATTTTTAAGTTTTTGCACAATAAGATTATCATTTTCTCCAGCTTCAATGAAATGCCCATCATTTCTTAGTATGTGACATTTTTTCTTCCTTGTTTTGCTGTTAGCATATGTGTTTTTAAAGGCGTTTAGATCTTTACAAGGCCCTTCCATCACTAGCTCAACAAAAGCATCTCTAGTTCCTGAAGTCGGAGGAGGACCATAAACTGCAATCTTAATTGATGGTAGTTTGTTATTGATATCACTCCATTTTTTATGAGGATTAGCAATAAGTTTACTATTATCCTTGCTCGGTATTTCTGCTGCTAAAGCTAGAAAAATTTCTTGTTTGGTGAGCGCGTAACTTTTCCCAGAAATAGCATTCGCTAAAACGATACCATCATAGCCAATTTTGATTTCAACGGGTGTAACTTTGTTTTTCTTGCATTTTGCAAGTTCACTTTTCTTTATCGTTCTAGATGCATTGCTCAAGTCTGGGTAGTTAGTCCCTACTCCAGAACAAAATAATTTCATTCCGCCGCCTGTGCCAGTAGATTCTATTATTGGAGTTCTGTATTTCGTATTGTTGCCGAACTCTTCAGCAATCACAGTTGTAAAAGGATACACAGTTGATGATCCGACTACTTGAATATTATCTCTGGCGAATGATTCGCTACTAACAGCCGCAATTGACAAGGTAATCGCGAATAATCGTGTGATTGATTTTTTTTGAATTTTCATGTTCTTGAGTTTTGTTATTAATTAAGAGTTAAAAGTAGCGTCAATAAAATCTCGGGTAGAGTCAGTCATACAACTTTTATGATCTGAATCTGTACAGCACTTCTCTAATAAAAATGTTATTAGTGATTCTGTTTCCTTGAAGTTAACTGAATAAATTACGCTGCGTCCTTCTTTTCTAGAAGAAATAAGGTTTGCATTAGTTAGATGAGATAGGTGAAAAGAAAGAGTGCTGTTTGGTATCCCTAGTTTTTCGCTGATTGCTCCGGCGGGTAGGCCGTCGCTGCCTACCTTCACCAACATGCGAAAAGTTTTCAGTCTAGTCTCTTGAGCTAGAGAATCCAATTGTTCAACGGCTTTAGTTGTTCTCATTCTATTTATTTTAAATAATAGGTCGAAATTTCCGGAACTATCGAACTATTTTCTTAATAGTCAATAGCGTTTATGTAAAGAATATCAAAAAGGCAATTGAATTCAAAAAAACAATTTTGTACGATCAAGTCTAAGTTCATTGCTTGTCCAGTAATAGCATTAATTAAATGGCATCTTCTTATTAATATCCAATATTTTCAAAATAAATTTCTATTGCTGTTAGTTAGCTTTAGTCTTCTCCTTATGTGTGCTAGCGCTAATGCACAAGGGCAGCTGAAAATCATTGGTAATGAAAGAGTAGATGAAACTACGATCAAATCTTACATTGAAAGTCAGGGCATATTAAATGGCTCTAATTTGGCAATTCAAAAATCTTTGAAGAAATTGTACGAGTCTGAGCTGTTCTTGGAATCAAAAATTTACCAAAAGAAAAATGATTGGATCGTTGAGATCAAAGAAAACCCGGTAATATTTGACGTTAAGTTTATCGGCAATAATAAGATTGATGATGACGCTCTATCTAACGAGACCACTTTAAAGAAAAGATCGGTTTTCACTAAATCCAAATTACAAAATGACCTTAAGAGAATTAATGAAATTTATCTTAAGTCAGGTCGCTTTTTAACGAAAATTGATCCAAAAATAATTCAAAAAGAGCGTAACAGAATAGAAGTGGTGTTCGACATTAAAGAAGGCCCAAAAGCAAAAATAGAAGACATTTACTTCGTTGGTAATGAAGCCTACCCTGACTCAGATCTGAAGGAAGAAATAACTACGCAAGTGTCCAAATGGTGGAAATTTCTCTCAAGTTTTGACGTTTACGACTCTGATAGAATAGAATTTGACAAAGAAAAACTTCGCCGCTTTTATGGCACCAGAGGTTATGCTGACTTCAATACAATATCTGCGATTGCCCAGATAACTCCTAATAAAGACCGTTTCTACATTAATTTTTTGATTGAAGAGGGTATCAAATATAATGTCGGAGAAATATCAATAACTAATCAAGTTGAGAAATTTGACGAAGACGTCTTGAACAAGCATATCAGGATCAAAGAAGGAAAATTGTACAATTCTGATCTGGTTGAAAAAACCATTGAGAAAATGGTTAATGTAATGTCACAAAAGTCATTTGCTTTCGCTCATGTTGAACCGGTACTGACTAGAAATAGAGAGAAAAAGACAATAGATATTAACTTCGTTATTAAAGAAACTCCGCCAATCTACATTAATGAAATTAGCATTACCGGGAATGTTAGAACCTTGGATAAGGTTCTTAGAAGAGAGCTGAGAGTTAGAGAAGGAGATCCATACAATGTCACTAAGATCAACCGTTCAAAGCAGCGTTTGCAAAATCTTGGATATTTTGAGCAGGTAGAGTTTGAAACTGACAGAATCGAAAACTCAGACAAGGTAAACTTAAAAGTTAAGGTTAAAGAAAAGAAAACAGGTGAGCTTAGTTTAGGTCTTGGATATTCAACCGTGGATCAACTAACAACAAGCATCGGAATTAAAGAAAATAATCTGAATGGCACAGGCGAAAAGTTAGGATTTAGTGTGCAAAAATCTTTTGCCAGCTTTAGCGGCGAGGTAAACTACACCAAGCCATATTTTATGGGTAGAAATATTGCTGTTGGTTTTGATATTTTCCAATATGAGTTAAGCAAAAGAAACACTCTAGTTTACGATCAAAGTTCAAGCGGCGTGACGCTTAGAGGAAATTACTCCATGACTGAGTATTTAACTCATCAATTAAGATACTCTCTAAGCAGCCAAGAAGTAAGTAATGTCGACTCTAACGTATCCATCGCGATCAGAAACCTAGAAGGTGATTTCGTTAGTTCTGGAGTAGGTCAAACATTTTTATACGACAAAAGAGATAACAGGCTTAAGCCAACCTCAGGATACTACATTTCTTTAAGCCAAGACTTCGCCGGGATTGGCGGTGATATCAAAACTATGAAATACACTGGGTCCGCCGGATATTACATACCGACATTTAATGAAGAATTCGTCTTAAAACTTCTTGCTCGCGGTGGTTTAATAGATGGAATTGGTCAAGATGTTAGAAGTAACTACGGTTTCTATCTAGGAGGAAACAGCTTCAGAGGCTTTAGATATGCAGGATTGGGGCCTAGATATGTTGAAAATGGTAGCGCTGATAATGGTAGCTCCGCCGGTGGTAAAGCTTATTATGTTGGAACTGCAGAGTTTCTATTCCCACTAGGCCTGCCAAAAGAATTAGGAATAAATGGTGTGTTATTTTCTGACACTGGTACTTTAAAAGGCGTAGATCAGGTTAATAAAAATGATTCCCAGATTGTAGATAGTGGAGCTATCAGATCATCTTACGGACTAAGTATTGTTTGGTCGTCCCCGATGGGGCCGATCAGGTTAGATTTTTCAAAAATTGCTAAAAAAGAAGATTACGACGAAACACAAAACTTCCGCTTTAGCTTTGGTACAAATTTTTAAAATAGGATTACATGATCAGAATTTTTCAAACCAAGGATTACCAACAAGAAAAAGTTTTTTCTTTAACGGAAGCTGGTCTCTTAAACGGTGCAGTTTGGGTAGATCTACAAAATCCATCGGCTGATGAAATTCTAGAAGTAGAGAAAAAATTCGACATAAACTTCCCAACCAAACAGCAACAAGAAGAGATTGAAACAAGCTCGAGATATTTAGAAAGTTCTGATTTTATTCAGGTAAACTCAACATTTATCAATCTAATCTCACAAGCGCTAAAAATAGAAGAAAGTGAAATTTCTTTCATTATTACTAATAAAATTCTTTTTAGCCTTCGCTACACTGACAGTAAAATATTTGAAGAAACTATCAGAAGAATAAAAAGAACTCCTTCCTCTTTTTCTACCCCAGCGAAAATTTTCATCGCACTTTTTGAATCAAGAATTGACCATGATGCCGATCTAATCGAGGCTATGACAAAGCACACCGCTGACATTGCCAGCAAAATTAAATATAATCACAATCTTGATGAGCAAACAATATTCAAAATCAATGAGTGCCAAGAGCTAACAATGAGTCTAAGAGAAGCTCTCTTTGATAAGCAAAGAGTAGTATCGTCACTACATAGAAACGAAGACCTAATGGAAGGTAATCACAAAAGGCTAAGAATTATAATTAAAGATATTAACTCCCTAATCGAACACGCAAATTTCAACTTCGCCAGACTAGAATATCTACAAAACAGTTTCCTTGGTCTAATTAACCTAGAACAAAATAAAGTAATAAAAATCTTCACCCTAGCATCACTAGTCTTCATGCCACCTACATTAATTGCTAGTATGTATGGAATGAACTTCAAGCTTATGCCAGAATTAGATTGGGGTTTTGGATATCCGCTGGCCATATCCTTAATGGGACTTTCTTCAGCCATTACTATTTGGATATTTAAAAGGAAGAAGTGGCTTTAAATAAAGCTAATTGAAATTTTGCCACAGCTTGTGGCCAAATTGTCGTTAAAAGGAACTAGGCTATTTTGGTAACAAATAGTGTGGTGTAGTAAAAATAGACTTGTCATTATTTAGATAGAATCTTACAATTGGGGTGTAACCACCAATATCAAACTTACACCTCATAAATCTATCCACGGATTACATCTCCACTCTTGAAAATATCAAAGTTAAAATAAAATCCGCTCAAATTAAAGCGCATTTATCTGTTAATACAGAAATGCTGATTCTTTATTGGCAGATTGGCAACATCATTGAAGAGCAAAGACGGCATAATAAGTGGGGAAGTAGGGTAATAGAAACTCTGGCAAAAGATTTAAAAAAGATTTTGATACTACTAACGGCTTTTCTTCTACAAATCTGAAATATATGGCATATTTTTACGAAGATTATCCAGATTTACTTATTGAGGCTAATTCCAAAAAAATTGGTCACCAAGCTGGTGACCAATTTAGAGTTAATGATAAGCTTATGAGTTTGGTTAATATTCCATAGAGACATAATGTGGAAATAATAACAAAAGTTAAGGATATTGACCAAAGATTAGGGCACGCAAAACAAACAATAGAAAATGGCTGGAGCAGGAATGTTTTAATATTACAAATAAATTCAAATCTTTATGACAGGCAAGCAAGAAACGAGCTTAAAACAAATAATTTTCAAATAACTCTACCGGCCAATGATTCTGATTTGGCAAGAGACATATTCAAAGATAAATATAATTTTGAATTTATCGATAATTCTCAGAAGCAATTACATGAAAGGCAAATAGAAAAGGCTTTAATAGATGATGTTATTAAATTCTTAACAGAATTAGGGAGGGGTTTTTTTATTTGATTTCATCAGAAGTTCACTTGAGGCGTAAAGAATGTATTTTTCCTAAGATCTCATTCTCTATTTTTTCTTTTGGCATATTTTTACTTTTAACCCAACTATCTTCAGCCTCCAAATGTACTTGATAATTTTGGATTTTTTCAAAAATTGTGACGGGATAATATTGTGAGGAATGCTTAAAAGCGACATATTTAGGTGAGATATTCGTTGCCATAATATCGCCCATCCAGGGCGATGAGCAAGATTCATTAGATATTAAATTTTTCAGAGAATTGTAAATATCCACTTGTTGGAATTGCTGTGTCACTATTCCAGGTTTCTTGTTTTTTGAAATTAAGATTAAAGGGACTTGAGATTTAGCGTTAATAGATCCGAACTTATCAACTTCTTCTTTCAGTAGAGTGGCCATTTTACGGTGGTCTCCTAAGATTATCATTATGCCATCATCAAAGAAATTCTGCTTTTGTAGCTGTGAATAAAATTTTCCTATTTCTTTGTCGCTATATTTAAATGTTTTTTCTTCTGAACTTTTTTTATTGTCCGGATTAATAAAAGGCGAGTGCGTTGACACTGTTTTGATGAAGGTAAAGGTGGGATGTTTCTCCTTGAGAGTTTTGAGTCTATCTAGCACTCTCAAAAATAAAGCCTCATCTGGCGCTGATTTAAAGGCAAATTTCTCATAATTATCATAAAAACTATTTGAGGAATCCTCCAAATAATCAAACCCTATCGATTTAGCCCATTTCCCAGTCTTAGCAAATCCAAGATCAGCGGTAGTTAGATATTGCGTGTATTATCCACTTTTTTTCAAAATTTGCACCAGAGAGTTCTTATCATTAAAGAATCCATCAAATGAACTATGTAACTTTCTAACTTTTCCAATAGGGATATTCCCTGTCAATATTGCTATTTGGGCTCCTTCGGTAGAAATGGAATTAGCATAGAAATTAGTAAAGGCTGTATTGTCTGCGGCAATTTTGTCAATTTGGGGGGTCCAATTGTGAATGTTTGAAAAGAATTTGCTTTGCTGTAAAGACAAAGATTCTATCATTAATATTATGATATTTGGCGTCTGTATTTTGGATTTATGGCATTGAATTTTTTCTTCATAGTGAAAGTCCTTAATAAAATCTTCACTATATTTTTTATGTATCAGCGATGACAGATTAAAGCCTTGTTTGGTATAAAATTTTGCTTTTTCAATTCTGCTTTCATTATTTTGTAACCAGTAATTAATTAATAAAATTAACAATAAAATAGAAGATAAGGCGCTAAATATGGAAGTTATGGAATTGATTTTGCAATCCTTACGAAAAAACAAAATAACTGCCAAAGAGTTTAGAGCCAGAACTGCAAACATCTCATAAATATTGCGCGTTTGAATGATAAATTCTAAAGCGTAGGGTCCGTATTTCTGAAGATTCTCCGGGGTGATATTTTGATTGAACTGGAGCTGAGTTAAAAAATTGGCAAGGCTTATTAAAAATAATAATGAGATAAGTATTTTGGCTGTTATCGCCAGAGACTTGGGACCGGTTTTCTGGGTAATAAAGACTAATAATAGTGCCTGTAGAAGATAAAATAATGAATTTTCTTTAATAGATAAGGCAAACCCCAATAATCTTTCATTTTGAGCGGACCAAACTCGAGATTCATGCAAAAAAGCTTGCATTAAGAGGGGCGAGCATATTAACAGAAAAAATAATAAGAATTTAAGATAAGATTTTATACAAAATTTAGATAATATTTTTCTAGCTGTATTTTTCATCTCAAATTAAGGTTTCCTAAATATATAAAGTACTTCCAACGGCATCAATTCCATTAATTTTATATCTACCGCCACGAGCAATTGGTGTAGTCTCTTTATTGGCAAAAATATCAAAGGAAATCGAATTGTGATAAAGTGATTTTTGATCACCGAATAAATCAAAACAGATGCTACAGTCAAAATTATTTTGGAGTAACTCATTTAAGTTTCTGGCTTTATCAAGTTCAGTTAAAATAACTTGTGAATTGTAGTTTTGGCTGAAATTTGCAATATTACCTTCTAAATCATCATTTTTCAAAATAATATCCTCAATTGGCTTTAATTTTTCGCCAAAAGTATCTCTGATTTTTGAAATATTCTTACTAAGAATGGCTTGTCCTAACTCGCCTTTTAGTTCAGATGGAACCTGCGCCTCATTTAAAAATTTATCCAATAAATCAGGCAAAGAAACTTCAATTAAAATGTTTTTGTGCCCGAGTTTCTTCGCAGCTTCTAAGCTAGCGTTAATAACCTCAACGTCTGAGCTTTCATTGTTTGACCCAATGATTTCTACGCCAATTTGAGTTTGTTGTCTTTGGCCGTTAAAATTTATATCTTTGTTGCTCAAAACTTCGCCTGAGTAACATAATTTCAAAGGCAAATCATAATTCTTTAATCTGCTTTTTAATAATCTCTCAATTTGCAAAGTAATGTCATTTCTGAAAACTAGATTCTTACCAGTTTTTGCATCAAAAGTTTGAAATGCACCGTCATGAAGGTCAGATTTGTCGCAAAATTCAACCAAAGATGTTTCAATCATTCTAAAGCCAGATTCCAAGAAATGCTCTAATACTAAATTCTTGCTTTTGAATTTGTCTTCGGCTTTTTCAAAAATTAAATCACAAAAGCCATCCGGGATTAATTTATTTTCTTGAGTCATTTATTATCCTTTAAAAATTGTTCTAGTGCTAGTAGGTCCTTCCAGGCAATCTTCTTTTTTGAAGGTTGCTTAATCAAATATGATGGATGGAAAATTGTAAATGCTTTTATTGGTTTACTTAAAAACTCCGGCGCAAAATCCATAAATTCACCTCTGACTTTGGTAATTGGAGAAGCAACATCCAGAATTGCATTCATCGCGGTGGAGCCAATTAATACAATCACATCTGGGTTCACTAATTCAATATGCCTTTCGACAAAAGGTTTGCAAATCGCCAATTCTTCACGTGTTGGCTTTCTATTTCCGGGTGGTCGCCAAAATAGAATATTAGCAATGTAAATATTTTCTTTGCGGCTCATATTGATCGCGCCAAACATTTGATCCAGCATCCTTCCGGCGTCACCACAAAAAGGCAAGCCACGTAAATCTTCATCATTACCCGGGGCTTCATCAATAATCATTACTTTGGAGTCGGCATTCCCATCAGAAAATACTGTATTGGTAGCCATTTTCTTTAAGTTACAGCCATCAAAACTCTCAACTGCTTTTTTAAGTTCTTCCAGATTGCTAGAATTCTTTGCTGCTACTTTTGCCCTTTCTACGATAGCATTAATTGAGATAGAAGCATCATCAGCGTTGTAGCCTTCTTGTGTAAATTGTTTCGCAAGTTTCGAAAGAGACTGACTTGTAGAAACCGCTGGTTTTATGAATGAAGTGGCGGCTTTTTTTATCGGCTCCTGAATAATTTCTATTTTTGCTTTCTGAGTTTCTGTCGTGTTTACTTTAGGTGCGTGAGTAACTTCTTTCGCTGCGAAATGATCCACCAATTCTTCGCAGAGTACTTCATCAAGGTCATTATCTAAGTAGAATTGCAAAGCCTCAAGGGCATTATTCTCGGACATTATTTTACTACCTTCTTAATAAATTTTTGGAAATCATCAGCTTTTTCAAAGTTTTTGTAAACAGAGGCAAATCTCACGAAAGCAACCTTGTCAAGTTTCTCCAGTGCGTTCATGACTATTTCACCAATTTGCGATGACGATATTTCAGTCTCACTTTGCATTTCAAGTTGCCTAACAATATTACTAACTAGTTTTTCAACCTGCATGTTAGAAACGTTTCTTTTACGCACGGCCATCTCGATAGATCTTTTGAGTTTTTCTGGGTCAAAAATCTTCTTGTCGCCATTTTTCTTAATAACTAATATTTCTCTTAACTGGACCCTTTCAAAGGTGGTAAATCTTGAATCACAAGAACCGCAATAACGCCTTCTTCTAATTGAGTCTCCGTCATCAGAAATTCGGCTATCTTTTACTTGAGTCTCTGGGTTAGCGCAAAAGGGACATTTCATCGTTTAATCAAATTACTTTTTATGAACTCTTCAATCTCTCCATCCAAAACAGCGTTCACATTGCCAGTTTCGAAATTAGTTCGCAAGTCTTTTACTAGCTGGTACGGGTGCAAAACATAAGAGCGAATTTGATGCCCCCAACTATTATCTGTTTTTGTACTTTCCTTGCTTGCCAGCTCTTCTTTCTTCTTTTTTTCCTCTAAATCATAAAGCCTAGATTTAAGCATTTTCATACATTGCGCCTTATTTCTAATCTGCGACCGATCAGTTTGGCACTGAACCACAATATTTGTCGGTAAATGCGTAATTCTTACCGCAGAATCTGTCTTATTTACATGCTGCCCACCAGCTCCAGAGGCTCTGTAAGTATCAATCCTTAAATCTTTATCCTCAATTGCTACTTCTACAGCCTCGTCAAGCTCTGGATAAGCCCAAATAGAAGCAAAACTGGTTTGCCTTTTTCCATTAGCATTAAAAGGCGAGATTCTTACAAGTCTGTGAACTCCGCTTTCGGTTTTAAGCCAACCGTAAGCAAAGTTACCCGATATTTTTAAAGTAGCGGATCTAATGCCGGCTTCAATGTCATCAAGCATACTAACGACTTCAACTTTAAATCCTTTCTTATTGCAAAATCTTTCATACATCCTCATTAGCATCAAAGCAAAATCACATGAATCTGTTCCGCCGGCTCCGGCGTTAATATCAATAAAGCAGTCACTCAAGTCTGATTCTCCATCAAATAAGGACTCAATTTCTAGGATGTCACATCTTTGCGCCAACTTATCTAAAGACTCAAATGCGTCTTTTAAGCTCTCATCATCATTTTCTTCTTTGGCTAATTTGTAAAACTCTGTATGCTCCTCAAGGCTATTCTCAATTTCTGCTACGCCATTGACCTTATCTTCAATTGCTGATTTTTCCTTTAGGATTTTTTGCGCCTTATCATTATCTTCCCAAAGATTCGGATCTTCCGACAGCTTCTTTAATTCATTCAGTCTTGTCGATAATTTTTCAACGTCAAAGACATCCCCTAATAACGTTAAGGCAGTTTTTTATTCGGCTAATTAGACTTTCCACTTCCATAGACATGTACTTTACTTGAAGTTTTAATTAAGGATTAATAAGCTGTACGCTAATATTTAAATTAAAAAATTTCTATAAAATTATGACTATTGAAACTAAGAAGTTTGATGTTTGCGTGATAGGCGCAGGTCCAGGTGGGTACGTTGCGGCAATTAGAGCAGCACAATTAGGGCTAAAAGTAGGTATTATTGAAGCAAATGACTTAGGTGGTATTTGTCTAAACTGGGGTTGTATCCCAACTAAAGCACTACTTAAGTCATCTGAAGTAAATCATTTATTAGGACATGTAGGTGATTATGGCTTTGAAGTGAAAGGCGTTAAATTTGATTTTGACAAAGTAGTTCAAAGATCTCGCGACGTTTCTAAAAAACTAAGTGGCGGTATTGGCGTCTTATTAAAGAAAAATAAAGTAGAAGTAATTGACGGCTATGCCAGATTTCTAAGTAATAAAGAAGTCTCAGTTGAAAAAAACAATAAAGAAATTGCTAAAGTTCAAGCGACTGACTTCATCGTTGCAACCGGAGCTAGAGCCAGAGTAATCCCGGGAATGGAACCAGATGGAGATAAAATTTGGACTTACCGCGAAGCAATGACTCCAAAAGCACTACCAAAGTCGTTGATAATTGTGGGTAGTGGCGCAATCGGATCAGAATTTGCTAGTTTCTACAATAATATGGGAGCTGAAGTAACTTTAGTTGAAATGGCTGATAGTATTCTGCCAGTTGAAGATGAAGAAATTTCAAAAATCGCTGCTAAAGCATTCACTTCTAGAGGAATTAAATTAGTTACCGGAGCTGCTTTAAAATCAATTACCAAGAATAAAAGTGGAATCGAAGCTGAAATTGAAGTAAAAGGTAGAAAAGAAAAACTCAAAGCTGAAAAAATTATCTTAGCCGTTGGCGTGGTTCCAAACACCGAGGATATCGGCTTAGATAAAACTAAAATCAAAACTGATAGAGGCCTGCTTCAGGTTAATGGCTACCAAGAAACAGCTGAAAGTAATATCTTCGCAATTGGCGACATTATAAGCGGCCCATGGCTTGCTCACAAAGCCTCTCATGAAGGAATAATCTGTGCTGAAAAAATTGCCAGCAAGACTGGTAAATACGACGCCGCGAAAGTTCATCCAATTAAAAAGGAAAATATCCCAGGATGTACTTATTCAATGCCTCAAATCGCTTCCCTTGGTCTAACTGAGAAAAAAGCTAAAGCAGCCGGCAAGAAAATTAAAGTCGGAAGATTCCCGTATATGGCAAATGGCAAAGCCATTGCTAGCGGACAAGAAGAAGGCTTAATCAAAGTAATATTTGATGAAAAAACAGGAGAACTTTTAGGCGCTCATCTAGTAGGTGCAGATGTAACTGAAATGATCCAAGGTTTCGTAATCGCTAAACAAGCTGAGCTAACGGAGGAAGATCTAATGCACACAATCTTCCCGCACCCAACATTGTCAGAAATGATGCATGAATCAGTTTTAGACGCTTACGGTAAAGCAATTCACATCTAGTTTAGAGATGGGGTCTGACCCCTTTTTCGCTCAAAGAAAGTATGTTGACATTATCTATCCTATACCATACTTTTAAAGTACTTTCAGTTTAATTGCCACTTAAACGAAAAGTTATCAAATTTTTCCATAGACGGCCATTAACACCTGAAAGAATTGTCTCAATATATTGAGGCAAATACTAAAACCTAAAACCAAACCATGAAAAAAATTATAATATTTCTAACGGCGTTAACGCTAATATGTTCTCCTGCATACGCCAAAAAGTCCAAGACCACTACTACTCCCTCAGAAAAAATAGTCGAATCTAATAAAGCGGTTATTAAGTCAAATAAGGCGGTGGTGAAGTCCAATGAAAAACTTCTGAAAGAATTGAAAAAGTCGAAGAAGAAAAAGAAGTCAAAGAAGAAAAAATCTAAGAAAAAGTCAAAGAAGAAATCCAAAAAGGAGAAGTCTTCAAAAAAAAGTAAGAAGTAATTTTGTAGCGTCAGATTCTCAAAAGATCTGGCGCGACAAAGTCTAGGATAGCGTTTCGGGGAGCATGAATGATATTATTAAAGAAGAAAGAAGATGGTGCAAAGTTCAGTATAGCGGAATCTCCGGTACACAGCATTAGATGAAATTTAACTTCAAGGCATTGCAAATGACCAAAGCGAATAAGATAAACGATATTGTAATATGCAAATCTGACGACGGACAAGTTTCTTTTAATGTAAATGTGTTTGAAGAAACAATCTGGCTTTCACAAAAGGACATGGCATATCTTTTCGACTGCAGCGCTGATAATATCGGCCTACATATAAGAAATATATTTAAAGCTGGTGAGTTAGAAAATATTTCAGTTACCGAGGATTTCTCGGTAACTGCATCAGATGGTAAAAATTATAAAACTATATGCTATAATTTGGATATCGTTATATCGGTGGGTTACCGTGTAAACTCTATTAGAGGTATAGAATTTAGAAAGTGGGCAACTAAACTGCTTAAGTCTTACTTAATAGATGGTTATGCAATTAATGATAAAAGAATAAAAGATTTAGAAGATAAGATAGATAATTTGTCGGTTACTTTAAGAAGTGAGCTTAAAGAAGAAATTCGAGAAATTCATAAAGCTTTGTTGGAAATTGCAGCCAAACCGATAATAATTAATAATCATTTATTCTCAAAGAGTTCCGAGCTAGAAGAAAAAATCATAGAATTAATAGATGAGGTTATTTCAAGTCTCAAAAGCAATAATAAGCAAGTTAGTAAGTTAGAAAAGGCTAAAAAGGATATTTCACTATTACCAAAAGATACCAAGGCTAGAAGCCGTCTATTCAAATTCTTTAAGGAAATAGGAGATGATAAATCCGACATCAACAAGGCTATTAAAGGAGCGGCAATTACTAGAAATATTCTCTCAGAGCTGGTTAAATTGAGCAATAAATTAAAAGATTTATTGTAGAGCTTTGCTTTAGAATAAAAAAACTTGAAGTTTGATCTTTTACAAATATTATACGTAATCTTAATTTGTGCCGATTTAGCTCAGTGGTAGAGCTACTGTCTTGTAAACAGTAGGTCGGGAGTTCGACTCTCTCAATCGGCACCATTTCTTCTCTCTTAAATTCTTGGTAAAAAAACCTATTTTTGCTCAAGATTAAGTAAAAATAAACAAATCACTCAGTTTTCAAATGGTTATTAGATCTATCATATATTGGTTTGTGATCTGTTCGATCAGTATTTGTGTCCCTGTCATTTTTTTCTTTGTTTTCTTTACCAAAAAAACTATCTACGCTGACAGAATAGCCACTGCCTGGGTTCGCGTTATCGTTTATTTGTTGAAGGTAATATGTGGCATAGATTATCAGGTCCTGGGCAAGGAAAATCTGCCCAAAGGAGCTTGTATAATCGCCTGCAAACATCAATCAATGTGGGAAACTATTGTAACTTCATTAATTTGTGAACATCCCGCGCCAATTTTTAAAAAAGAATTATTAATGGTGCCGTTCTTCGGGTGGTTCTTATCTAGAACGAGTGCAATAAAAGTAGATAGGAAAGGAGGAATAAGAGCTTTAAAATCTATCGTATCCCAAGCGCAGAGTTATCTAAAAAATGGCAGAAGTATTATCATCTTCCCTCAAGGAACTAGGGTTCCTCCAGGAGAAGACTCTTCAAAATATAAATATCAGGCAGGAGTCGCGGCTCTTTACTTAAATTGTGATGTCCCAGTAGTTCCAACTGTATTGAATTCTGGTCTATATTGGGATAAGAAAAATCTGCTAAAAAAACCAGGAACTATAACCATAAAATTCCTGCCACAGATTAATCCTGGCCTAGAGAAAAAGGAATTTATGCAAAATCTAGAAAAACAAATGGAAGAAGGGACTAAGGAATTAGTCTAGCTATGTGGTGCCCGGAGCCGGATTTGAACCAGCGACACAAGGATTTTCAATCCTTTGCTCTACCAACTGAGCTATCCGGGCAAAAAGTGAGTGCGCAATCATAAGAAAACACTTTTATTTTGCAAGTAGCTTGGATTAAATTAAATTATGGCCATTACAGATAAGCGCAAATAACAAAATATTTTATTAGTTTTAAAAATATGCAAGATTATTCAAATTATATTATTGCCGCTTATTCTTTCTCAATTGTGCTTCTACTAACTTTTGCAGTAATCACATTTAAGAAATACCAAAACGTTAAGAAGACAGATGAAAAATAAGAAGAAACAAAAAAGAATAATCTTCATTAGCTCCATCTTAATAATATCGTGCCTGTCGATAATCTTTATTATTAATAACTTCCGTGACAGTATAGTTTTTTTCTATTCTCCCAGTGAATTAAAGAGCCAAGAAGTCCTATCCAAAATTGAAGGCCGAAATATCAGAGTTGGTGGTTTGGTAAAAAAAGCGAGTATTAGAAAAATTGACGCTCTAACAACTATTTTTTCAATTACTGATTTGGAGAGCGATTTAGATATTTTTTATCAAGGAATCTTGCCAGATTTATTTAGACAAGAACAAGGAATAGTAGCTATAGGAGAATATAATGAGAAAGAAGGGCAATTTATCGCCAAAGAGCTTTTGATAAAACATGACGAGAACTATATGCCGCCAGAAATAAAGGATTCTTTAAAGGGATCTAGACCAGCTGATTAATTTCAGTAACTTTATCTTTAATATTTTCTGTGAGTTTAAGTACTTGTTCAGTAATTCTTGGATCAATAGTTCCAATTCTAATCCCAGCAAAATCCATCAACTTATCTTCTTTAAACACTTTAGAGTCAGGGACTTTAGTGTCGCGGCTAATGAAGTGATGTATCCCTATGTTAAGGTCTTTATTAGACATATCCTAAGTATATTTCTTTCTATATCTCGCTAGGAAATATTTGATTGTTGTGCTGGTTACCGCAGTTAAAGGAACAGCCAATAAAACTCCGACAAAACCTAACCAGGCTCCAAAAAAGAATACGCCAAATATAACCCAAACATCATGAACTCCAATTTTGGAACCAATCAATCTTGGAGTTAAGAAGCTGCCTTCAATAACTTGTCCAGTAGCGAATATCGCCGCAACAATGCCATAGTGAACCGGGTCAAATCCCCATTGGAATATTGCCACAATCAACGCGATTATTACGCCCAGTAACATGCCAACATAAGGAATAAAAGAAAACAACCCAGTAAGTAAGCCGATGATAAAGCCAAATTTTAGACCACTAAAGCTAAGTAATATTGAATAAAAGGCGCCAAGTATAAGGCAAACATTAAACTGGCCTCTTAGGTAGCTAGAGAGTGTTTTGTCAATTTTTGAAACCAGCTCCTTAATATCTTTTTTAGAATCAGCCGGTAAATGTTTATTAAGAGTTTTTATCAAAGTATCCCAATCTTTTAAAAGATAAAATACCAAGATAGGTACGATAAATATCAAGGAGAAGATATTAACCATACTAAGTGTCGAGGATAAGATATTATTAGCAAAATTATGCGAGAGGTCTATGAAATTACCGGCCATATTTTCTTTCGTCAAAAATTCTGTTACATCATAATTAACTTCAAAGCCAAGGCTGCTAGCAAACTCCATCACAGCTGGATAAAGACTTCCCACAACTGTTTCAAAATAAAGTGGTATTAGAGAGATGAATTCGATGAATTGTCTGTAAATAATCGGCAATAATACAAATAATGTTGTCAACAATATTACGAAAAATAACGACAATATCAAAGCTGTGCTAGTTATTCTGGTCAGGCTATATTTATTCTTAAGTTTTGTAACTATTGGGTTTAGGAGGTAAGATAAGATAAGTGAAGTAAGAAAGGGCATCAATATTGGCTGAGCTTTGAAAAGACAAAATATTAATAAAGCTGCAACTCCTGCGAAGATAAAAAGATCTCTTTTGTTATTTGTCATAATTTAATTATCAATTTGAAAATTATTTTCTCCAACTTGCTCAATATCCAAGCCAATTTCTCTTAACCTAAGCGCCAGGTCAGGAGTGTGCCCAGAATATTTTACTAAAATAACCGCTCTTTCTTTAGAAATTGATTTAATTACCAAATCGCTAATTAGGCCGCTATCTTCTATTTTTTGTTTAACCTTTAGCCATCTTGAATAAGACCCTGTGCTTATTTCGATTTCCTTAACATTTGAATCGTGTTTTCGAAGTTTTTTGCCGTTAATGGACAATAAATAATCAATTGTTTTAGTCGCTACCTTACTCATTAATTCGTTTTCTTCAATTGAGGTGGTATTGACGAAACTAAATCTAATATTTTTTTTCTGCAGTTTCTTAACCAAATGCACGTCCACAGTTATTTTTTTGTGTTCTAAATCATTAAAGTAAGAAATAATGTAAGCTCCTTTGGCATTGTATTTAATTAATGTCGGGGCAAGGCTTTTGAAATCTTTTTTCGAAATGGCTTCACGTGATATTGTCGCCATATTCTCAACGTCAGCATTCACGGCGTATAATTTATATTTGCTTTCAGGCGCAATTCTATTTTCTATCGCTTCTTCAACCGCTTTTTTCCAGATATTCTCACTTTGCCATAGCAAATAATCATCATCAATTTGGGTGACCGAGAGAACAATGTAGTTTTCTTCTAAATCGAGGCTGTCTAATTTTTTCTGTTTTAGGAGATAGTTGATGTAGTTATGATCGTAGGTTATCTTAAAAACTGCGGAATAATTATTCCCAGCGATAATCTCACTTTTTACTTGTTCTGATTTGATAGTTTCTTCTAGATCTTCATCGCTAAACTCTTCTAAGACCAGTGGATCCAGCCCCATTTTGCTAAATAAAACTTCCAACCCTTTCCTTCTGGAGTCGTCAAACGCTGTGTTCTTTGCTTCACTTGGCGACTTTCCACTACTATGAATCTCCACGTCATCAATCACGTAAAAGTCGTCATTCGCAAAAGCGAGACCGCAAGCAAGCCAAAAAACAAGATAGGTAGCTAAAAAAATTCTCGACATGTTCGAAATAATTTTATAAAATACGCAGTAATCATGCGCTACTAAAGCCAATATCTAATTTGTATACATAAATCGCAAGTATAAATGTCCATAACTTACAAAAAAGCCGGTGTTGATATCAACGCTGGAAACGAACTCGTTGAAAGAATCAAACCTTTCGCAAAAGCAACTGCCACAGCCGGCACAAGTTCCGACCTCGGTGGTTTCGGAGCTCTTTTTGACTTAAAACAATGTGGTCTCAAAGACCCAATATTAGTTTCCGCCACTGACGGAGTTGGAACAAAATTAAAATTGGCTTTTGAGTTAAATATTCATGACACAATAGGAATAGATCTAGTTGCAATGTCGGTAAACGATCTCGTCGTTCAAGGTGCAAAGCCATTATTCTTCCTAGATTACTTCTCAACTTCTAAGCTAGAAATTGAGATGGCCAGCCAAGTAGTAAAAGGAATAGCCGACGGGTGTATACAAGCAGGATGTTCATTAATTGGTGGTGAAACTGCCGAAATGCCAGGAATCTACCAAGAAAGCGAATATGACCTAGCAGGATTTGCCGTTGGAGCAGTTGAGAGAGACGAAATTCTACCAAAGCAAACTAATAAAGGCGACGTCCTAATCGGCCTTAGATCAAGCGGCCTACATTCAAATGGCTTTTCTTTGGCAAGATATATTCTAAAAGAAAAAAACATTCCACTTTCTCAAATGCTATCGGGCAAAACAGTTGGAGAGCATTTAATTGAGCCAACAAAAATCTACGTTAAATCATGCCTTGAAGCCGTTAAAACTGGCAAAGTAAAGGCCATGGCTCACATAACAGGTGGTGGTTTAATAGAAAATATTCCAAGAGTTTTATCAAAAGGATCTAGCGTCAATATCGATTACACATCTTGGCAGCAAAATGAAATTTTCTCATTCCTACAAAAAGAAGGCGGCGTGGCTGATGAAGAAATGCACCTTACTTTCAACTGTGGAATTGGCATGGTTTTAGTGGCTGATAAAAATGACGTAGACTCATTAATTGAGAATTTAACTAATAGCGGCGAAGAAGCAGTTGTGATAGGAGAAATAGCATAATTATGATCGATAGAAAAGTTTCCGTACATTTACAAGACTATCCAGACGTTTCTTATCTAGAGGATGAAAAAAACCTAGTTTCTGACATGGATTTAGTTAGAAATATCTGTTCATCAGCTCTTTCAATCAGAGATAATAAAAATCTCAGAGTAAGACTGCCACTTGGATCTCTTAGAATAATAGGCATTAATTCTTCAAGAATTCTGCCATTTAAAGACATCATCGCCGAAGAAGTAAACGTAAAAGAAGTTGAAACGAGAGAAGACTTCTCTGATTTGGCTGAACTAAAATTACAAGTAAATTTCAAAAAGATCGGCGCCAAACACGGCCCCAAAATTAAAGACATAATTGCTGCAACGAAACAAGGGAAATGGACAAGAAATGACCAAGGTCAAATCGAAGTTTGCGATGTAGTCTTAGAAGAAGATGAGTTTGAAATAAAACTAGATCCAAAAGACACAAATAGTGAAAAATACACTAGCATTGCACTGTCAACGAATGACTATTTAGTTCAACTAGACATTGAAGTAACTAAAGAATTGGAAGATGAAGGAATTGCTAGAGACATAATCCGCGCAATCCAACAAAACCGAAAAGCCGCTGACCTTGATATCTCAGACAAAATATCAATCACTCTTTATTGCGAAGACAACAGGGTGGTTGAAGTTGCAAAATCTTTCGAGAGCTACATTAAAGAGCAAGTCCTGGCTAATGAAATTATTCACAGCGCAACAACTCCAGAGAAATCAGACAAGTGTTTTGAAAATAAACTAGAAAGCGCCACTTTAACAGTTGCAATAAACTAACCTTTGAGGCGGGTCGTGGGTTGCACCTCAGACCCAATGTTCATTTTAAGAAATAGCGCTGAGCTTTACTAGAAGTTAGTCTTCTCCCAAGGAAGTGAAAAGTCTTGAGGAATTTGAAGATCGTCATCAAAAGAAACAATTTCTTCCTGCACTTCTTCTTTTTTCTCTTTCACAGTCTCAACTTCACTTTTAGAATCTTGTTTATTGTTTTGAGTTGCCTTGGTTAATAAAGGCGTCAATTTTTGCAATTCCGCTCTAGGATCATTAGAAAATACCAAAGTATTTGAATCTGATTTTGATGCGTCTCTGATTGTGTCTCTGTAATCAAGAGAGGCTAAAAATTCTAAAATATATTTAGAGTCTAGAGTATCATCTTGAATTTCTTCAAGAGCTTCAGATATTCCTCTTGTAATAACTTTTCTTTGAATAGCATAAGATTCCGCTTTTAATTCTAGGCTTTTTGCTTCAGCTTCAGCTTCTCCAATTAATAAGGCTTTTTTAGACTCAGCATTATTTCTCGCGGCTTCTAACCCTCTTTTGGAAGCGATTACACTATTGTAAGCATCTTGAACTTCTTTTGCTGGCTCTGGCTCGTCTACCAACACATCAACAATTTCAAAACCATAAGCGGCTACTTTTTCCACTAATTCTTTCATTACAAAGTCAGCCAAGTCACTTCTTTTCGTGAAGATTTCTTCTAAATCAAGACTCGCACCTTTGGATCTTATTAAATTAAGAATGAATGAGTTAATCTGAACTTCTGGATTATTTAATTTATAGTAAGAATCAGCAACTTTATCTGGCAAAACTCTAAGTTGAACTTTTACAGGAATTTTAACAAAAGCATTATCTTTAGTTTTAATCCCCAATTCGTGAACACTCTGCGAGATTCTTAAATTAACCATCGTGGCAATTGTACTAATTGGAGCTGGAAGTTTGAAATTTAGACCAGGTTGGGCAGCTCCTACAAACTTACCAAACCTCTCAATAATGGCTACACTTTGTTGCCTTACAACAAAAACAACACCGGAAGAAAAGGCAATAATCACTAATACTACTACAGCTATTAAGAGTTCCATTTTTTTGAAAATTTTATTAATAATATCAAGGATAATAAGAGGATTCCTTTCCTAAAGGCAAGTGGTTTTACCACTAAAAATATGAGGCGTATTTGTGTCGAGGTTCGTGATCTTTTGGCCCTAGTGATTAAGACGTTTTAACAGTTATCAATAAGTCTGCGAGCTTCATCTTCCGCTGTGAGGGCATTAACAAACTCATCTAATTCTCCAATTAATATTTCATCAATCTTGAAGCTAGTTAAGCCAATTCTGTGATCTGTAACTCTACTTTGCGGGAAATTGTAAGTTCTAATTCTCTCAGATCTGTCGCCACTTCCAACTTGGCCTTTTCTATCAGCGGCTCTTTCTTTATCTACTTCTTCTCTTTTTGCATCATAAATACGAGATCTTAAAACCTTTAAGGCTTTTTCTTTATTCTTAATTTGAGACTTTTCATCTTGCATTGAAACGGTAATACCAGTTGGAATGTGCGTAAGTCTCACGGCTGAATCTGTAGTGTTAACTGATTGTCCACCAGGACCAGAAGCTCTAAATACGTCGGTTCTAATATCTTTTTCTTCAATCTTAATATCAATTTCTTCTGCTTCAGGAAGTACTGCAACTGTAGCGGCTGATGTATGAACTCTACCTTGATTCTCCGTTTCTGGAACTCTTTGTACTCTGTGGACTCCTGATTCGAACTTCAATTTTGCAAATACATTACGCCCAACAATACTCGCTGACGCGTCTTTGTAACCGCCAAGTCCGGTGTCAGAAATTGATAATATTTCAAATTTCCAGCCATTCTTCTCCGCATATTTTTGATACATTGCAAATAATTTGTAAGCAAAAAGTGCAGCTTCCTCGCCTCCGGTTCCTGATCTAACTTCTAAAATCGCATTTTTTTCATCAGCTTCATCTTTTGGTAATAGGGCTACTTTTAATTGTTGTTCAAATTTCGGTAATTGTTTTTCTAGCTCATTTTTTTCGGCGTCCATCATTTCTTTCATCTCGGCATCATCCGTGTCTGGAAGCATTTCAAGAATATCGTCTAATTCTTTCCTGGCTTTTTGAT
>Ga0209711_10000398_pt1 | contig 44226 bp, 36 predicted proteins | sample ArcticOcean_MG_C_7_FD_187441 | JGI IMG/M metagenome (GOLD analysis project Ga0209711, IMG submission 187441) | Marine microbial communities from western Arctic Ocean - ArcticOcean_MG_CB11_88 (SPAdes) (version 2) | ecosystem: Environmental > Aquatic > Marine > Oceanic | place: Arctic Ocean... | reverse complement strand
AGTAAAACCTAGAGAATAGTCAATTTTGTTTGGATTACGTGGCATCCCTTCATCATAAAGCACCTGTATACAGCGTACAAGCCTAAATTGACACTATATGATGTTTGTCCCGAATGTAAAAGCCCTGCCATGAGTATCGATAGATTTATATCGGGTTCTGATGGAGAACAGTCTATTTAAAGTAGTATTTATAAAACTCCTTTTCCTGGCCATTCAGCTCGGCATCTGGAACTCCCGGCGTTTTCAGGCTTGATGCCCATTTCTTGAGTTCTATTGACAATTGTTTAGCGATTTCAGGCTGTTTTTTGATCAGATTTTCCTCCTCATGTTTTGGACTGCTCAGATCAAAAAGATAACGCTGTTCTCCACCTACTTGGAGATACTTCCATTTACCTTTGCGGATCGCAGATTGGTTCCAGAATCTCCAATAGAGGGCCGCGTGCGGGACGCCGGAGTTCGTCCCATTCAAATAAGGAATAAGGTTGGTACCATCCAGTTCTCTCGCCGCAGGCTGCTTCGCCAAAGCGAGTGCTGTGGCGGCGACATCAAGCGAAGTCACGGGATGATCATAGATTTTCCCTTCTGGGAGCGATCCTGGCCATGTCACAATATAAGGCACGCGGATTCCACCTTCAGTCAGCATCCCCTTTTCGCCGACCAGTGGGTCATTGCGCGAACCGTCCCAGGCCCCTCCTTTCATCGTAAGCGGGAGATCTTTCATCCCCCTTTTTAAGGGTGCACCATTATCGCTGATAAAAAAGATCAGCGTGTTCTTGTCGATACCATGTCGGACAAGAGTCTCACGAATTCGCCCCACCCCGTCATCCATAGCAGAAATCATCGCAAGTGCGTGGCGTCTGCGCTCAGGCATTTCTCCGGGGAACCGAGACAGGTATTTGTTCGTTGCCTCCAGTGGCACATGAGGCGCGAAATATGCTAGGTAGAGAAAGAACGGTTTATTGTGGTTGCGATTGATGAAGGTGACTGCTGCGTCACTCTGAATATCCAGCCTGTAGCCCTTCTCTTTTTGCCATTCTCCTCCGGGTGCCAGGTCATTCCCCTTAAGATCGTAAGTCGCGAAGTAGCGCTGAATGTGTCCGCAGAACACCTCAGTAAAACCGCGCACGTTTGGATCATATTTCTGGCGTAGCCGTTCTGGAATACGAATCTTGTTGTTTTTTTTGCCTTTTGCCTTCTCCAAGACACCAGCCATATTCTTCTTTATCCACACCGCTGACTGATGGTTTGGGTCAAGGTGCCATTTCCCGATCATACCCGTGATATAGCCCGCTTTCTGAAGCCGCTGCCCGATCGTTATCTCTTCTAGTGGAAGAGGAATAGATCCGTTAGCATCGAGCCCGAAACGCTGCTGATAACGACCAGTAAGAATGCCAGCACGAGATGGAATACACTGTGGAGCGGTGATATAACCGTTCGTCATCCGCACGCCATCCTTCGCCAACTGGTCAATGTGAGGAGTTTTCACATCACTTAGATAACCCTGACATGACAAGTCAGCATAGCCGTGGTCATCGGTGAAAATAACGATTATGTTGGGTCGGCTTTGCTTTGCCTGCGCAACCAGTTGGCTAGGTAGGGAGAGCGCTAACGCAGTCAGCAACCCTGTGGTGAGAATGTGATGGCGTTTCATTTTTTTGCTGCTTCGCTAGCTTCATAGGCTTGATGCCCGGTTGATCTCTTTCCCAAAGTCGGGCCACTCGTCATCGGTAGAAATTTTCGGTGTTCCTTAATCAAGGCATCCATTTGTGGATTCTTAATTTAATTAGAATACACTCAAGGGTCTTTGGAGTGGTCATAAACTCTTCAGAGCGATCGTTGTAATGAAAGTAACAGTATCTCTCCGATCGGACGGCAACATTACCAAGACCAAAACTAGTTTAGGCCATACGAAGCCAATCTGACTCTGAATTCTTTAGTAAGGCAGCCATGCTATGACCATCAAGTTTCTCATCATTCTCAAGCCCCAACGCGCCGGTTAAAACACGCTGGAATACTTGAATAGTTACTAACAGAGAGCAATTACTCTGTTTTTTCTTCTACTGGAGTGAGCTCTAGAGGAGTCTGTACTTCTTCTTGATTCACTGTATCTTCATCGGAAGAAACTTCATCCGACTCGTTTTTGGCTGATTTATTGCTCTTCTTAGTAGCTTTCTTTGCTCTCACCTGCTTTTTCTTAGCTGGCTCAACATTTGAGTGAGCGTCTTCTGGCTTATCTTCTTTTTTAGAGAGCTTGATTCTGCGTTGCTCTTCCTCTTGGAAAATTTCCCCTAATCTGAAACTACGTTTAGTTAGCTCCTTACCTTCCTTGTCGCCAATAAGAGCCAGTCCTTCTTCTCCCACTTCAGCAAGAAAAATCTTCCAGGCTTTTTTCGATACCGCCTTAGCATCTAGCTTAGTCGGTTTTTGCTGAGATTGATTTTGGTTCGTATTTGGCTCATTAGATTTTCTGCCACGGCGTCCTCTGCTGCGATTATTCGCGTTGTTCTGCTGGTTATGTTGCTGAGGCTGACCACCATCTTTGTTGTTGTTGTCACCTTTATCAGAGGGCGCAGGCTTGCTATCAACTTGTGGCTGATCAGCATTTTCTGGAGTTTTATTTGTGCGGGTGTCACGGACACCTTGCTTTGGCTCTTTTTTAGCTGGCTGAGATTCTGTGCTTGTAGCTTCAGTTACTGAATTTGATTTGTTCTCTGAAGCATTATCTTGATTAGTTGCCGCTGGCTGAGTTGCTGCTGGAGCAGACTCATTAGCTGGCGATGTATTTTCGCTCATTTTTTGTGATCGATCACTGTTCTATAATAATGTTTTATAAAGGTGATGATATGATTAAATTTATCTCTCTAATAAGTCGTGTGAAAGGCGCATATAGCAGCTCATAACCACATTCATTATCGTCGATTTGTTTGATTTATTTTGCTATGTTAGTGATTAATTCGATTAGATGTGTCTAAGTGAATACGACATCTAAAATCGCACCATATCGCGAGGTGTAAAGGCTATTTTCTAACAATTTACATTATAGCCCTTCTCATCCTATCTCATTTAGCTCAGATTGATCGTTTTTGAGCTTTTCTATTGCCCCGATAGCGCTTACATATGACGCATGTCCGCGGTAAATTACAAAGTAGGAAATGAAAAACTTATCAAGGTGCTCACAGGAGCAGCTTCACACCTGTCATCACTCTTAGAGAAGCAAGGCAGATCAAATGGCGCACTGCGGGTAGCTGTAGTGGGCGGTGGCTGCTCTGGACTTCAGTATAAAATGGATCTGGTGGATGGCCCCAGGGACAGAGACATGCTGGTGGTTAGTAATGCGGTGACGGTAGTTATTGACCCCAAAAGTGCGCTTTTCGTAGCTGGGAGTGAGCTAGACTACTCGGATGATCTACAGCAAGGAGGGTTCAAAGTGACCAATCCAAATGCCGAGGTCACTTGCTCATGTGGAGAGAGTTTTGCAGCATGATTCAGATAAAGTCACTAAAAAGCATTAATTTTATAATACTCTCTTGATCCGTTTTGAACAGAGTTTAAGTTGTTTTAAAATATGATCACCGAGAAGAAACTCCCCCATTTAATCAAACTATTAGATGACAAAGAGCCAGCCACGCAAGAGGCCCTGAAGCTTGAGTTCGCCGCTAGTTCTGGTGATGTTAGTAATGAGCTCACAGCTCTAGGAATCAGCCTAGATTTATCCTCTCAAGATAAAGCCAAGCTCACTAGCCTGCTCCTCCCCGCTCGCCGAAAGACATTGATGAACGAATGGCAAATCCCCGCTGGTGGCAGATCTGCCATGGCGGAAGACTGGGATAGCTTTGAGTACCATCTAAGGCTCATTTCTGACTACCTACACGATGGCATTTCACTGCGCCCCCCATTATCAGATGTGCTAGACCTAATCGCAGACGACTTTTCAAATAACCATAAAAACGCACCGATAAGCGCCAACCAACTACGGCTCTGGATGTTTAATGATGGTAAATTTTCAGGTAACCAGCAGGACTACTATTTACCACAGAATAGCGACCTCTGCTGGGTAGCTGACTCAGGATTTGGAAATCCCATCAGCCTAGCCGCACTTTATATGCTCGTGGGCCGGCGACTCGACCTAGAGATCTCTGGATGTAACTACCCAGGACATTTTCTAGCGCGTATTTACTCAGATAATGAAATGCAGCTTGTGGATTGCTTCCATAAAGGAAGACTGATCCCTGCGCAAAAAGTTCTCGCTGAGCACAAGGAGATATCCATCAATGCCAAAGTAGCCATCGCAGGACATGCCTCATTAGGTGATATCCTCTGGAGATTCCTAAAAAACATAGAGCATGTATTTAAACAATCAAAAGACCCCGCCTCATGTGAGGCTGATATAAAATTATTCGCCACACTCACGAAGAGTTTAGATAGATAGCATGAAAGTTACTAAAAAAAGTATCAATGTAGCTGGACACCAGCTTCGCTGCACCCTGATGGATCCAGAAGACAGCATCAAACCTCGCGCTGTCTGCCTTTTTACACATGGCCAGGGCGACCACTCAGAACGTTATACAGAAGTGCTACATCCGTTCACGAAGCGAGGGATTCGGTGTATCGCATTTGATCTCCGTGGTCATGGTCAGAGCCCAGGAAAACGCGGTCATGTGGGGAAGGTGAGTTTCATCGATGCTGTCATCGATAAAGGTATAAAAATGGCGGGGAACCTCCCCTACGGTATCGCAGGCCACTCCATGGGTGGACTACTCACACTCCGCCATCTCACTCTCGCACTCCAAGGAAGACTAGCGCTACCTCATTTTTGTTGGGTGAATTCTGTGCTCCTTTCTCCAACTCATAACAAACCAGACTGGTTCATTGCCACTGCAAAAATCCTCGCTAAAATTCACCCTCGATTCATGGTGAAAACTGGCGCCACTCCAGAACTATGTCAGACACCTACCGATGGTAATCTTATCGAAAGAGACCCAGATCACCCAGGTCACCAACACATCTCAATCGGCTGGGGAGTGGAGCTAATCAAAACCGCTAGCTTTGTAAAAAAAACCTTACCGCTGATGGCTTCTGATATACCCTTTCTCTATACCCAAGGAGGAACAGATCTCATTTGCCCAGATCAACTAGCTCAGCAATTCATCAGCAGCCTCAAACTCACTAATAAAACCTACAAGCTTTTCCCTCACATGCGCCACGAGACATTCGCAGAGCCAGACCACCAACTAATATTCGGCACCATCGATCACTGGCTCGATGAAAATTCGCATCGGATTTATCACTTGCCATAGCCATACGCTAAGCTATTCTAGTTGCAATATCACACCAAGTATTCTGTCTATTATGGAACCATTATCACAGTCTCATCAGGAAAAAAATGGATGCATTATGCGCGCTCTATTTCCAAAAAACTGAACCTTGCATGGTGGGTAGAGTTGTTAAATCTCCCGCTAGCCATTACTGCTCTACTCGCGGCTGTTGGCATTCTTGCGGCTAGATATTTTAGCCATCTACCCAGCTATTTTTTTTCGATTAGTTTGCTATTACTTGCCATCTCGGCGACCGCTTACCTCTGCTGGCTGGCTTCACGCAGTAAGTTCGAAAGCCCTGAAGAGTGCCTAGTTAGGATAGAAGATAAGATGAAACTTAGAAACGCACTTTCTGCCGCAAAAGCAGGGATTATCCCCTGGCCAGATGCATCAGGGGAGATCGATGCCGGAGTCTCTTGGAATTGGCCACGCACGTTGCTCCCTTCTCTATGCTCTATTCTCGTCATTATCGCTGCATTTTTCATCCCTATCGGCAGCTATGCTGAGGAAATTCAAAACTATCCATCACCCGATGCCAGAGACAGTCTGGAGCAAGCCCTTGAGGAATTAAAGAATGAGGAAATCATCCAGGAAGAATACATTGAAGAAGTAGAAGAAAAAATAGATGAACTCAAGAAACAGGATCCAAACGAATGGTTCAGCCACTCCAGCCAAGAAGCCGTTGATAACCTCACTAATAATCACGATGCTGCATCCAAAGAACTGCAACGTAATATACAAAATGCTGAGCGAACTCTGCAAAGTCTCCAAAAACACGGTGATAAACTCAATCAGCAAGCTAAAGAAAACTTACTCGATGACTTCGGTAAAGCAGTAGAAAATATGGATACAGGTGCCATGAAGCCGAACCAAGAATTACTCGACCAACTCAAACAGATCGATCCAAAACAACTGAATCAGCTCAACGAAGCACAGCTCGACCAGCTCCGTAAAAATATGCGCAATATGGCAGAGAAACTCAAGCAGCAGCAAAACGATGGCGATGGCGATGGCGATGGGGACGGTGATGAAGGCGGAGACAAAAGAAAACCTGGTAAACCAGGAAACGGCGCGATCGAACGAGGACCAGGACATGCACCTGGGATGCTCGGCGACGAGGCTGAGAAACTAGAACTCAACAAAGAAGAGAGACTTAAATCTAACGACCTCTCTAATACCCTTCCTGGTGACCTTCTAGAAACTACCGATGGCGAACACGACATCGACAAATCAAATTCAAAAATCCGTAGCGGTGGTAACACAGACAACAAAGGCGCTGGTGGTGAACGAGTCTGGAAGAACTCTCTCCTCCCTGAAGAGAAGAAAGCGATCAAGAAATTCTTTAAGTAAAAATAGTTACATTTTAGTATTGTAAAAACAAGCAACAGCCACTAATTATGCGCACCGCAATGAGCCTCTCAGCAATGGCTGCTCCTGCAAGATGGCCCAATAGCTCAGTTGGTAGAGCAGGGGATTGAAAATCCCTGTGTCCTTGGTTCGAATCCGAGTTGGGCCACCACTTTTTCTCTTAAACATTCTTCTCTCCTTTTCGCTATTTTTGGCAACAAAAAACCCAGAATCATCTAAATTCTGGGCTATTATTCGAATGCCTTTTTTGGCTGGTATTCGCCGGACTTAATCTAATTCCTTACTCACCTAGAGCATAGATAATTCCTGCATAGTAATGCCTGAGGACATTTTTGTTCCAGTAGATATGGTCATTGTGACCGAGTGATGAGTAGAAGACTCTACCTTTTTCGTGTGGTTTGATCCAGCTCACACCGAAGTCTTTATCCTTTCTCTTGATTCCCCCTCTTGGCTTCTGGCTCGCGTCTGAATCTAATCGGAGTAGCATCGTGAGCTTATTAGAATCATAAGGATCCTTGAGTTGGTAAATTTCTTCTTTAAATCTGAGTTCACCTTCATCGGCCGGAATCACTCCCTTGAGTAATGCGTGTGCGTTGTTTTTTTCATCCGCCTTGATCGACACCTCCATATTTGCTGTCCATGGATGCCCATCAAAGTATCCGCCGAGCATCATGCCATACTCAGGCCATTCGTAGAAGGTATCAGTAGCAGAATGGATACCAATGAACCCCTTACCACCTGCGATGAAGTTCAGCAGATTAGTTTTTCTCGTCTGCTCAAGACCTGACGCCACTTTCTTCTCCGCATCCGACATCTTTTTGAGCTCATTCTTCTTAGGTGAAAATACATTCAACGTTGTATTCAGAAAGCAGATCGCATCAAAATCCTTAATCTTGTTTTGATCAAAATTCACCAAATCATCACTTATTACTACTTCAAACCCACCAGATGACTCCCCCATCAGTTTTAAAGCCTGCTTACCTGTTCCGATAGACTTGTGCCGGAAACCATTCGTTTTAGAAAAAACTAAGACTCTCTTTTTTTTGTTATCCCGCTCAGCCCCACTCGCTGGTGACTTTAAGTCTGCTTGCTTCAGAGCTTGCTTAATTTTCGCCTCGTTTGTTACTTTGGGGATATCAGCTTTGTCGGACTTAGCTGACGCGATGTAGAGACCGAAAACTCCGATGAGAGCGACCGCAGAAATAGTGAGTGGTTTGATGTTCATGAGTTAATCTACACAAAAAAGCGCCTCAGGTAAATAATTACCTGAGGCGCTATGAATAAAATCTAAGTACTTAATGTGAGCGACAGAACTCCTCGAATCGAGTGAGTCCTTCGTTGAGCACATCGAGTGTGGTGCAATAACTCAGACGGATGCTGTTGTCATTTCCAAATGCAATTCCTGGAACCGCAGCCACACGGTAACGCGTAAGCAGCTTGTCACAGAGATTCACGGACTTGATACCAAGTGCAGTGGTGTTCACAAGGAAGTAAAATGCACCTTCTGGCTCCGTCACTGAAATGTTGGGAATAGCGTTGAGTTTATTAAGCATGAACTGACGACGCATGTCGTACTCTGCTTTCAGGTCTTCCACAAAGGAGTTTTCCACAGTCATTGCCGCAAGCCCACCGTACTGTGCAAAGGTGCAAGGATTAGATGTGGTGTGCCCCTGCATGGACGAAATAGCTTCTGCTATAGCCTTAGGAGCCGCTATGTATCCGAGGCGCCATCCTGTCATGGAGTATGCCTTAGAAAATCCACCCACTGTGATAGTGAGATCATATAGTTCCTTGCTGATTGATGCGATACTGACGTGCTTAGCATCGCCATAGACAAGTTTTTCATAAATCTCATCAGAAAGGATAACGATGTCTTCGAAGAGGGCTATGTCACCAAGAGCTTTAAGCTCATCAGCTGTATAAACAGCTCCAGTGGGGTTACCAGGTGAGTTGATGATGATCATCTTTGTGAGACCAGTCATGTTCTCCTCAAACTGATCCGGTGTGATCTTCCAGTTATTAGCCTCAGTGGTCTCCACAAGAACGGGGACTCCACCTGCGATACGCACCATTTCTGGATATGAGAGCCAGTATGGAGATGGGATGATGACTTCGTCACCTTCCTCCAATACCGCCATGATTGCACTCATGCAAGAGTGCTTAGCACCATTGCCTACGATGATCTGACTTGCTTCGTATTCAATGTTGTTTTCTACCTTTAGCTTTTCAGCGATGGCTTCTCTCAGCTCTGGGATACCAGCTGCTGGAGTGTATTTAGTTTTACCTTCTTGGAGCGCTTTGATAGCGGCGTCCTTGATGAAATCCGGCGTGTCCATTTCTGGTTCACCGCCTGCTAAACCATAGACTTCCTCGCCCTTGGCTTTCATGGCTTTCGCCTGATTAGTGATGCTCAGAGTGAGAGACGGGGTGACTTTAGTGATGCGTGATGAAATGCTTTCCATGAGAATTATCTCGTTATGTTTTCAGTTAAAATTTGATGATAAAGAGCAGCAGCGGGCCAGATTCAAAATTTAGAGTAAAAACTATGAACTCCCCCCTGAAGTCGGGCTTTTCATAACCCATAGAATTCATCATGCAAGATAAATGAAACTCTGGCTGAAAAAATTCTCACCTATCCCACATCCCCTGACTTTATAGTTGGAAAATCAAACCTTTAATTTAGCCCTAGCGGTAACCCATTTGCCCTTCTTCACCACATCACCAAACTCAAGACCAGCGTCTTCTCCCCACTTCTTTGTCACCTCCCATTGATCCGCTAAAATCCCAGAAACCACTAGATCTCCATCCTTTTTAATAGTTTTCACAATCGTCGGAAAAGCTTCTTGCAGAATTGTAGAAAACATATTTGCGACCACCACCGCCCATTTCTTCTTAGGCTTCCAGTCTAAAACATCCTGCTCCGCCACCACTATCTCATCCACTCGATTGAGCTTCAAGTTCTGCTTAGAAACACGCACTGCCTGAGGATCGTAGTCGTGCGCCTCACATGACTCAGCCCCTAGCATCCGTGCAGTGATTGCCAGCACCGCTGTCCCGCAACCTAGATCTAGCATCTCCCAGCTTTTTCCACTCTTAGCTTTCTGCTCGCGTGAAATGTCCACTAGAAACCTTAAACACGTCGAAGTCGTAGCATGATCCCCAGTACCAAATGCCATTTCAGCAGGTATCTGGATCACTTTCTTGCTAGGGTTTTCACTACGCAGTTGATCAGCCACAGAAAGCTCTCTTGCTCCACAGACTAGAATTGCATCCCTGATTTTGAGTGGTGGTCTCTCCACCGCACTGAGCGCAACCCAGTTTTGGGTTTTCAACTCACGTACTGAGCCGCCAAATTGTTTCTGGATAACCTGCGCCTCCTTCTCCGTTTCACAGTAAACTTCCACTCTCACGCTTTTGCCCCCCTTGATCTCCGAAATCACACTTCTGTCATTTCCATAAAATCTCTCTTCCCAAGCGTCTATCCATTTAACTGATGATAATTTTGACCAATGATACATAATATTTATTCTTATTTTAAGCTCCTCGCTGAGTCGATTGATTCGGATTAACCCTCTCATCGGACCTTCTGCGGTTTAATTTAAATTGTTTACCTCGCTTGGATAATTCCACCTTCTTCTCGACTTCTCCATCCCCTCCTTTTCGATGCACCCAAACACTCTGAACGAGACCTAACATGAACATGCACATCACCACGAAAGTTCCAGAATAACTAATAAATGGCAACGGAATCCCAGTGACAGGCATCAGTAATACGCACATTGCTATGTTCTCAAATATATGGGCAAATAAAAGGCCCACCACGGCACCACAGAGTATCTGACCAGACATATCTCTACTATAATACCCAATAAATATGCACTGAATCAGCAATAAACTAAAGCCGAGGACCAGCATCAAACTACCCCGAAAACCTTGCTCCTCTGCGAAGACTCCGAAAACATAATCGTTATGGGCAGTTCTCTTAGGAATATAGCCCATCGCATGCAGTGATCGTTTTGAAGAATCCGCTTTAAATCCCACCCCCTTGTAGCCAGATTTCCCCACTGCCATAGAAACGTAATAAGGCCCATAAGCATCACCAGTGATATCTACTTTCCGCTCATACAGCATGTCTAGATAGATCTCGATGCGGTTCGCGCCTCGGCTTGAAAAAGTCGGTAAAATAACGTGAAATAAGATTGGCATGATCGCAGCACCCAGAAGTGAGATCACCGCCAAATAACGAAATGGCACCCCGCCGACAAGCATCACAACCGCAGTCACAGGTAGCCAAACTATCGCAGAGCCTAGATCGCCCATTAGCGCCACTAATCCAAATGGGATCAAGGCAAGAACAGCAATCGCAGCCACTTTCGCACCCGGCAGACTCAATAAAGGATGCCATTTGGCGAGATCCTGTAGCACCCAAGCCATCATAATAAATCCTGCTACAATCGAAAACTGCGCAGGCTGGAAACTCAGCCCACCGATTTCTAACTGGTGCACCTTATTACCATATTTCATAGCAATAATCATTAGCGTGATACCAGTCACATACATCGGGGCGGCTAAATACTTAATCCACCGATAGTCCACCAAAGCAGTGATGAAATACACCGCCGAGCCAATGAAAATCCACTGTACTTGTTTAGCTGCAATCGCCTCACCACCACTGGTAAGGTGTCTAGCTGCACTTTCGATGGTGAACACGCCCAAAATTAATAAGGCAAACATACACAAAGTGAGTAACCAGCTCATGCCCAATATTTTTTTAAGAAGCGGAGTCATTTATTCGGAGTCCATGCTCTGTGGGAAAAATATACTTTAAACCAATACAGCTTAAGCTCCAGCATCATTCGCCTTTTGGAGAGCCGCAGCACTCTGACCTTCCTCACTAGTCTTGTTAAGGTGGCCAGGAATAATCTTAACCTCAGCACCCAGACCTACCCTGCTGTAGAGATCGATGATATCGCGAGACTTCATCCGGATACATCCATAACTCGCTGGTGTGCCAATAGTGTATTCCTCAGGCGTTCCGTGAATGTAGATATACCTACTATATGTGAACCGATTACGATATTCGTTTCCTTTGAGCCAAATGATACGCGACACGATTGGGTCCCTCCCCGGAGTATTGGGCTTAAGAATCTCGCCCGTCTTTTTGCGGCTTTTGAAGACAGTACCACTCTTTGAACCTCCACCAATTTTTCTAGCTATCTCCATTCTTCCAAGTGGAGTTTTTTTACTATTACGCGTATTACCGAGACCAAATTTTGAAGTGGAAATCCGATAACTCGCTACAGTCTCTCCGTCTTTCGTCAGCAGCATAGTCTGATCCTTCACACTCACGATCATCTTATTACTTCTGTCTATCACTGGCGTGCCCCCACAGCTTGTAAATAACAAGCCAGAGATGAACGCTACAGAGGCCGCTTTGAGTAATGAACGTAAAGTGGGTAATTTCATAAAAATTATTTAAGTTACCTTTACTTACCAGAATCGATGCTTTCTTCAACACTATTTTTCACAAACCCTGCAAACATTCTTTTAAGTGATGGGATAGAGGTAAAGAAGAAACCTATCGGGAAAGGCGTTAGTAATATCGCAGTCGCGAAATTTGCATCCGCGTAGTTACTGATTACAACGATGAGGAAAAACACACCAAAGGCGAACTCGATCAGCGGCGTAACAGACTTCATCGCCTTATACTTACTCGACTTCCAACCCACAGACTGCTTCTCTCCACCAGCTCCAGCCTTATCAATCCCATATTTAGGAGTGCGAACAAATCCACTCTCATGGTTGAACAGAGCCTCCAGAACAGCCTTGGCATTATTCACGCTCATCCCGATTCCTAATGCGATGAGGAGTGGTAGGTAAATAATCTCTTTCAGCCAAGTCTTGGGATGCAGAGCCTTCTGAGCAGTCAAATAGAACAACGCCACAGAGACAGATCCGAAGAAAAAGATCGGGATATTTATACAGTACTCAAGCATCGGATTCTCGACGATCAGCGGGATATTAGTCAACTGCTTAGGATAAATCAGAAAGCAAAGGACGATTAATGCTAAATAGGCGAAATTAGAAGTCAAATGAGCAGTAGCCTCCATCTTAGCTTTCAGTGGGGCATCACTCTTCCAGATATTCTTGAGGCATTTCTTACAGCACTGAATAGATCCCTTCGTCCAGCGATGTTGTTGACTCTTGAAGCCATCCATATCTACAGGAAGCTCTGCAGGGCTCTCCACATCCTTCAGGAAAACAAAGTTCCAGCCCTTCAGCTGAGCTCTGTAGCTCAGATCCATGTCCTCGGTCAGAGTATCGTGTTCCCAGCCACCAGCATCAGCGATGCATGACTTACGCCACATTCCGCCAGTTCCATTGAAGGTGAAAAATCTACCAGATCTGTTTCTAGCAGTCTGCTCCAGCTCCAGATGCCCATCGAGGAACATCGCCTGAATCCTCGTCAGCACATTATAGTTTCTATTTAAATGCCCCCAGCGAGTCTGAATCATCCCCACCTTATCATCAGTGAAATAATGAATTGTCTTCTGCAAGACATCCGCATTTGGCACAAAGTCAGCATCGAGAATAAAGAGGTATTCTCCCTTAGCAGATTTGATCCCGTTCTCCAGTGCACCCGCCTTGTATCCAGTCCGATCAGAGCGGTGAATGCATTCCGCATCAAACCCTCTGGATACCAGATCAGCCACCTGCTCACGGCATATTTCCTTAGTCTCATCAGTAGAATCATCTAGCACCTGAATGTGCAGTTTATCCTTAGGATAGTCAATTTCTGCCACCTTCTGGATTAACCTCTCAGCTACATGAAGTTCATTAAACACAGGCAACTGCATCGTAATCACCGGGAGTTCATCAAAATGCCCCTTAGCAACCGGCACATCGTCCTTATGCTTTAAGTAGAGATAAATAATTGTGAGTCTGTGAAACCCATAGCCAGCTAGGCATACAAGAACAAGAACATATGAGATATAAAGGAACCACTCCATAATTTTTTGAATTAAATGATCAAGCCTTCTCGCTAAGTTGTTTACCGCAAAAACTTAATCGCTAATGCCCTACTCACAGTAAACTGTCAAGCCCGGAACCTTCAATACTCTGTTAACTATCTTTAATTACTAGTTTTCGCCAATAAAAAATCACTCCCCAAGAACTCTCTGCATGATCCTATCTGCGACCTCCTCTGGGCGAGAAACAGCATCATGCTTCACATTACCCTGAGTCACCAAGATCGGCTGTTCCGGCACGGGGACATTATCTCGACCATGGGAACCTTTCACTAAACTAGCATCAAGCGGAATCACCTCCAGCAACGCCCTGAATCCTAGTTTTTTCTTCAACAGGAATTTAGCAATCGATAGCTTGGGGAATTTCAATTCCGGATCAAGAAACAGCTCAACAGGGTCATACCCCACCTTCCGATGGATATCCACACAGCGCGCGAAATCCGGCGCCAGTGCATCATCAAGCCAGTAGTAATAAGTAAACCATGCGTTCGAATTAGAAACCACAACCAGATCCCCCGCCCTCTCCGCTGAGTAACCTTCAGCAGCTCTAACCTCATCCACACCACTCGTACTTTCTAATAATTCACGCACCTCCTCCATCAGCGATGCATCATTGATATAGACATGCGCCACCTGGTGATCTGCAACCGCAAAGACCTTACTTGCACCACAATCTAACATTTCTAAGCCCAACTCATCCTTAATCGTGATCCAGCCTTTTTCTCTGAAAATCCTGTTCAAATGCACCGGCTGATCCACCGCTGAAATCCCATACTCAGACAACAACATCACCTCGACATCCCTCTCAGCATAAAAATCCAATAATCCCCCAACCAAAGTATCAATCTTCCCAAGCTCAACATTCACCCGCTTATCGCCCAAGTCAGGTCCATATTGTTGCAAACAATAATCCAAATGTGGCAAGTAAACCAAACTCAGCGTAGGCTGATTCTCCCGCTCCACCCACCTCGCCGAATCTGCGATCCACCGGCTCGCTTCAATCCCTGCTTTGGGACCCCAAAACGAAGGAAACGGAAAATCGCCCAATTCGCTTTTAATTTCCTCCTTCATCTCCATCGGATGAGAATAAACATCAAACACCTTTCGGCCACTCGCCGGATACGCAGGACGAGGAGTGATGGTCCAGTCCGCACTAGAATACATATTGTACCACCAAAAAAGCTTCGCGCAGGTAAAGTCCGGATTCACCTTCCTCAGTTTCTCCCAGATCTTCTCACCCTTCACGATGTGGTTACTCTGTTTCCAAAATTTCACCTCCGCAGCCTCTCGATCATACCACCCATTCGCCACAATCCCATGCTGCTCCACAGCTAAACCTGTCAGATAAGACGACTGCGCCGTGCAGGTCACCGCAGGAAAGGCAGGCTTAAACGAAGACATCTGCCCCGCCTCCACAAACGCTGCTATCCTCGGAGTAAACTCACCAATCAGCCCCTGAGTTAACCCCACCACATCCAGAACTGCCACACGATTCATCATGCAAAACTAATAAATCCCAATCATCCCAAATACCAGCATATTGTAGTAAGATTCGCTTTACTAGGTCTGATTACTTTATAGGAGGTCACTTCACTTGAGAAAACATCTCGTAATAAGCGTAATACAAACTAAGGGACCGAATACAAACTAAACAAACTAAGTGACATACCCGTGCGGAATTAACATCAGCATCGCGTCAAAGAAGTCACGGCTCAAGATCTGGTGTCATTTCGCCGCACTTGAGCCGGCACCTGTGCCGCCTGAAAAAGAACCCTTCTGCTGCCCGCACTGCGATGGAACACTGCAGTATCTGCGCGACATCCCACCGCCACAATTCACCCGCGCCCCCTAAATCATGATGCTAGAGCATGACTTTCTATTGTTAGCAGATCGTTTGAAAGCTAACACGACGATAAAGCTACCTCCAGTGCTATATAAACTCACAGACCATATTCGCAACCGCCACTACTATTTAGCTGATCTTGAGCTGAGCGGTGGTCCGGCAAAATCCATCCCATATTTGTCAAAGAACGCAGCCACATCATCGATCTCGCTATTCACCATGAGTGCGAAAGCCTCCTCTGAATCTTCAGCGGGTAGCATCTCGAAATGTATGACCGCGGGCGTTGCTCCGACATTCCGGAATGCGTGGACAACGCCGGCAGGAACAACGGCAACCGCACCAGCTTTGCGTTCAAACGATTCCCCATTCACCTCGAACTCTAATCCTCCCTCGATCACGTGGAAAATTTCCATTTGGTTTCGATGCGTATGTCGAGGAGGTCCAGATCCTGGCGCAACAATTTCCTCGAAAATAGCTAGCTTACCATTCGTCTCATCTCCAGAGATGATACATTTTATGTTGAGATTTTCCATATTGTCTATTACTTGAGCTAACGTCGAAAGCATTCGATGAAGGCAGTAACTGCCAAGATCACATGCTCGATCTTCCATGAGAAGCTTGATCTAATGATGATTATAATTTTAATTCCTCACAGGCTACATTCACTAATATCTGGGGTCAAGCCAGCATTCTCATAGGTGAGTTCATGCTGGCAAGCACATCTTAGGTTGTTGCTTACTAAGTATTTGAACAACGTAATCAGGCTTCCAATAATGCCTTCTAAAGGTCAGACCTTCTGATCTTTGTTCTAAAAAATATTTCACCGATAGAACACGTTGCTGTCCGTCAATAACTTCAAATTGGTCTTCTTCATTTACATAAAGAAAAATTTGTGGCACCGGTAGCCCCATTAAAAATGATTCGATTAACTTCGAGGCTTGTTCAATTTTCCATACATATCTACGTTGGTAAAACGGAATTATAATATCACCTCGCTCGACTTGATTTGCCAAAAGCTCTAGAGTTGGATCAGAAGGTGATACTGAAATATCATACTCGACATATGGAACATCGTCTTGTTCTTCATCAAGATCCAACTCTTCTTTTTCGCTTTCTAGATCATTCATAAATGAGACTAAAAACTACCCTTTTGCTTTTGCAAGCTGTATTTTCTTAGTTGCCTTTGATTAAGGAATTACCGAAGGAATATACTCTCCACTTTACTAACTAAGGGACATACCCAGCTGGGTATCATAGTTATACTCTATAAGTTTCCAAAAGGGACAGAGTTGGAGAAGCAAAGGTTCCTGTCCTGAATGGCACGGACTTAAAGCCCCCCTTTGCTTTTTTTCCTTTGCTTTTACGGACACCTTAGCTTTTCTTCTGTTTATAATTTTCTTTTCCCTGCACAATACGGGCACCAAGTTGCCCTCTTCACGTTAGCTGGTCTAGCTAGCCAAGTGTGCCCCTTCGCGCACTGCCACTTAAGTATATTGATGCTATTGATGTAAGTATCGGAAAGGCATTTTCCCCCGCGTGCTTCGGCTATAGCCTGCATATCTTCGATGGTTCCTCTTCGTTTTTCCGCCCTTTTTTTAAGTGAACACACAGGACACCATGATTCACGATGCTTAACATTTAGTGGTTTTGCCATCCATTGATGGCCTTTCTCACATTGCCATTTGTGTTGCTCCCCAGACCCTTTGAAGTAAGTCGAAATTAACTTTCCGCCACGTTCTGCCGCAATCTGACACAACTCCTCAAAACTATTCATGATTGATGGATTGGCATAGGCCATAGAGTAGTCAATCTTGATATACTCAAAATTTTCAGGCAATGGATAACCCGCTTTTTTGCATAACAGGCCAATGGTACTCTTGAGATTATCCAGTTTTGTTAAACTTGGAACTTCAGGCACTAAAATGAGAGCAACTCCCTTCTTGATGCAAAGTACCATTTTTCCCATATCATTATTCTTCGTTCTCTGTAATGCATCTTTAGACTCCTTACTTGATCCTTCGGTGTGAAAGTCCTTTGGTTCATAGTGTTGTTTTCCCTGATGCTCAAAGGCTAGTCCTATTTCACTATTGAGCCCGTCAAGTTCTAGTTTGGTTCCTCTAGAACTAATAAGCCAAACTGGTCTTATGTTCGGAAAACGACCCCCGAATATTGTCTCAAACGCAAGGCGGCAAAAACTCTCTCCTCGTCCAGTCGCACATATTCGGCACCAAGATCCCGAATGTATCACATGAGCTGGAGCGGCTTCAAACTCATGCCCTTCAGAGCACCTCCACCGGAGCTTTTTATGGATATGCGTGCATGTCTTAGACAAACACTCACCACCTCGCTCCTCGGCAATAGTTTGCATTTCGCTGATTGCTCGCGGCGCTTTTCCTGCACAAAACGGACACCACGTGCCTTTCAATAACATATTTTTAGGAATGGCCTCCCACTCATGGCTCTCAGAGCACTTCCACTTAAGCTTATTTACGGTACTTGTATAGACAGTTGAAAGACATTCCCCTCCTTTTTTTTCAGCAAGTTTACGCATATCAGCAATGCTGTATTTTGTGTTTGCATGAGTCGCTTTCTTTTTTCTGCATAAGGGGCACCACCGACCACTCTTTATCACCGAAGGTGCTGCAGCCCACACATGTTCCTCAGAGCACTGCCACTTGAGTTTGGTGGTGGCATTCACATAAGTATCAGAAAGGCACCTGCCACCCCATTCCTTGGCGATCGCCCGCATTTCTTCAATGGTAAGTTTTTTAGACATATCCTTCTAGTTTGACCACTTCAGTTTCCCATTTCTCTAAAATAATCTAAGCCACTTGGCTACCTCCATCAACGCAATATCTATCACTTTTTACTAAGTATCAACGTTGAAATACTCGTTCGAACTAAGGGACGACCCGCTTGATTGCTTTCTGAGGCATGGACCGCTGCCATATCTATAAAGTTTCCCATAATTGTGTTATTGAGTGTTATTCTTACTCGTCTTAGCATTATCTGATTCGATTATACGCATCTCGATCACCTCTTTCCAAAATGCTTCTTCCAATCTCAAAAGCTTATCGATATATGACTGGTTCCTTTCGATTTTGATTAACAGTGGACGGCCAGGAGGAAAATAACAACAGTAGTCAAGTGAATCAAGAGCAGTCACAGCCATGAGGTGCTGGAATTGCCCGTAATAGTAGCGTGGAGGACGTCTTGTTTTCGCTGTGATCTTATAGGCTGACTGACCACACTTGATCTCAACAACTCTAGAACCATCAGAGGAAATTCCATCCAAACTTGCTCTAAGCCATTCGTATTCAGAACTTTGAATACACATTGGCTGGCTATCTACTGAACATTTAGTATTATAATACGCTCTTGCCTTAGGCTCTAGTGCTACTCCAAGTGCCATGGCTGAATTCATTCGGCTCTTTGTTGGATGACTACACTTCTCTCGAAGAAGATTGGATTTACATTGGAACTTGTTCTCACCCATGATCGTAGAAGCGTCAGATCCTCCGATGCCCTCGTTTCGCCAAGCTAACCACTCGGGAGTGTCTTGTTTTAATGAGATGATCGAATAGGGTTTATCCATTTTAGCAGAACAGTATTTATTAGTATGATCTCGGGATCGTCTATCCAACGAGCATCGTTACTTTGGTTTTATGGAATAGGCTATGATCTGTAAAGGATTCTTCTCACTAAGAGTGTGTGTGTCAGGAATGTTTTAGGGTGGATCTGAGAGCTAGTGCTGCTAGCGATGCAGAAGCCAGAGGCATCTGCCACACTGCTCCCCTAATTTCCAATCGCGTGCAGCGCAGCTGTTTTACGCGACACAAAAAAGCCCTGACTTAGCGTTAGCTAAATCAGGGCATAAAGAACTGGCGACGACCTACTCTCACAGGACCTATCGTCCAACTACCATCGGCGCAAAAGCGTTTCACTTCCGGGTTCGGAATGGGACCGGGTGGTTCCACTTTGCTATGGTCACCAGATTCCCGGTGGGAATCTGGAAGGTTAAAGGTTAAAGGAAAAAGGTTAAAGTTCCTTATTCCTTGTGGCTTTGCTTCCAGAGTCTGCGGATATCTGTTGATCTTAGCGTGTGCTGCTTGGTTTGTTGTTGTTTTCTTTTGATTTGTTAGAGCGTTTAACTTGGGGCTTAAAACTTAATTTCTTAAATCTTTAAACTTCTGTTAAAAAAGAGCTGACAAGCTGTATAGACATATAAGTTGATCGTTTAGTGTCAGGTGGGCATGGTGCCTACCGGACATTGGACTGTATTACGTTGCTAGATCACTTTTAATGATGATCTTCAATTTCAACTAAATGCTTACTTGCGTTTACATTGCTCTCATTAGATGGGGTTGCCATTGATGAGGTGCATGTTGATCTTGGAATTGTTCTAATTTTCTTAACTTCCTGCTTAATAACTAATGTTTAAAGCTTAAGGAATCAAGCCGAACGGATGATTAGTACTGGTGAGCTGAATGCATTGCTACACTTACACCCCCAGCCTATCAACGTGGTGGTCTTCCACGATCCTTCAGGGAAAATTAATCTTGGGAATAGCTTGGCGCTTAGATGCTTTCAGCGCTTATCTAGTCCGTATTTAGCTACCCAGCGATGCTCTTGACAGAACAACTGGATCACCAGAGATACGTCAAACTCGGTCCTCTCGTACTAGAGTTTGAGCCCCACAATTTTCCTACGCCCACAGAGGATAGAGGACCGAACTGTCTCGCGACGTTCTGAACCCAGCTCGCGTGCCGCTTTAATGGGCGAACAGCCCAACCCTTGGGACCTTCTCCAGCCCCAGGATGCGACGAGCCGACATCGAGGTGCCAAACCGCGCCGTCGATATGAACTCTTGGGCGCGATCAGCCTGTTATCCCTAAGGTACCTTTTATCCGTTGAGCGATGGCAATTCCACTTTCTACCACCGGATCACTAAGGCCTACTTTCGTATCTGCTCGACTTGTAGGTCTCACAGTTAGCCTGGCTTATGCCTTTGCACTCAACACACGGTTACCGACCGTGCTGAGCCAAGCTTCGCGCTCCTCCGTTACTCTTTAGGAGGATACCGCCCCAGTAAAACTGACCGGCTGCCATGGTCCCCCGGCCCGCTTCAGGGCTCGAGGTTAGATTATCAAAAAGCAAAGGGTGGTATCTCACTGACGACTCCATGTATACCTAAATATACATTTCACAGTCTCCCACTTATGCTGAGCGTTGAGATCTAATAATCAATAACAGCTTACAGTTAAGGTCTATAGGGTCTTTCCGTCCTTCTGCGGGTAGCCGGCATCTTCACCGGCGTTACAATTTCACTGAGCTCCTGGTCGAGACAGCGCCCAACTCGTTGCACGATTCGTGCAGGTCGGAACTTACCCGACAAGGAATTTCGCTACCTTAGGACCGTTATAGTTACGGCCGACATTCACCAGGACTTGGGCTCGAAGCTTCGCCACATATAAATATGGGCTAACATCTTACCGTAATCTTTTGGCATTGGTCACGTGTCACATCGTATACGTCGATTTTCATCTTAGCACAATGCTGTGTTTTTGCTAAACAGTCGGTTGGGCCATTTCACTGCGGCCCCCAGCCATTGCTGACGGGGGCACTCCTTATCCCGAAGTTACGGAGCTATTTTGCCGAGTTCCTTGACCAGGTTTCACTCTTGCGCCTTGGTATACTCTACCCACCCACCTGTGTCGGTTTGCGGTACGGGGTGCGTTTATTCGTGTTGGCTTTTCTTGGCACTTTGTCCAGTAATACGAATCAACCGTAGTATCATCTCAGAATTCAATAACCTAGTTACTTTTCATTATGCGTCCCCTTCACTTTGCACGTGCAGGAATATTAACCTGCTTTCCATCGTCTACGCCCTTCGGCCTCGACTTAGGTCCCGACTAACCCTGGGATGACTAACATTGCCCAGGAAACCTCGGGTTTACGGCGGAACGGGATCTCACCGTCCTTATCGTTACTCATGTCTGCATACTCTCTTGTAGCCGCTCCAGATTCAGTCACCATCCTCCTTCACTGCTGCTACAATGCTCCTCTACCACGCCACTAACCACGGGGGGTTAGTGACATCCAGAGCTTCGGTATTATACTTATCGCCAATCATTTTCGGCGCAGGATCTCTCGATGAGTAAGCTATTACGCACTTTTTAAATGGTGGCTGCTTCTAAGCCAACATCCTCACTGTCTATGAAATCCCACCTCCTTTCCACTTAGTATAATTTTGGCACCTTAGCTGCTGATCTGGGCTGTTTCCCTTTCGACAATGAAGCTTATCCCCCACTGTCTCACTGCTATGTTCTATTGAATGGTATTCGGAGTTTGATAGGGGTCGGTAGACGGGTATGTCCCCTAGCCCTTTCAGTGCTCTACCCCCACTCATCAACACATAACGCTGCACCTAAATGCATTTCGAGGAGAACCAGCTATCACGGGGTTTGATTAGCCTTTCACTCCGACCCACAGCTCATCCGAGAATTTTTCAACATTCACCGGTTCGGTCCTCCACTACATTTTACTGTAGCTTCAACCTGGCCATGGGTAGGTCACCTCCGTTTCGGGTCCAGCACATGCAACTCATTGACGCCCTATTCGGACTTGGTTTCCCTACGCCTGCCTCCCGGAAGGAGTTAAGCTCGCTACATATACTGACTCGCAGACTCATTAAGCAAAAGGCACGCAATCACAGCTCGAAAGCCGCTCTTACACCTTGTAGGCACATGGTTTCAGGTTCTATTTCACTCCCCTCACAGGGGTACTTTTCACCTTTCCCTCACGGTACTGGTTCACTATCGGTCGCTAGTTAGTATTTAGCCTTGGAGGGTGGTCCCCCCATCTTCACACACCGTTTCACGTGTGGTGTGCTACTTTCACCTAGTTAACTTGGATTTCGGATACGGGGATGTCACCCTCTTTGTCCACTCTTTCCAAAGTGTTCTCCTATCGTCGTTAATCAACTAATGGTTAGGCTGTTCCGCGTTCGCTCGCCACTACTTACGGAATCTCATTTTGATTTCTTTTCCTCTGCTTACTAAGATGTTTCAATTCAGCAGGTTTTGCGTTTCCTTCCTTATTTTATTCAGGAAGGAACGATACCATATTAATGGTATCAGGTTACCCCATTCAGATATCTCCGGGTCATAGCTTATTTGCAGCTCACCGAAGCTTTTCGCAGCTTATCACGTCTTTCATCGCCTTCTAGCACCAAGGCATCCACTATGTGCCCTTTCTAGCTTGATTCCTTTAAGGGCTTGCACTCCTTACAGTCGTCCGCAGTCGGGCTTGCGCCTTCTTGCTAACTTCTATAGGTGGTTCAAACCCAACTTTAAAATTCAGCTATGGTAACGGTTGTCTATTCAAAGACTGGAGAACTCTTGCTTAGTGTTTCTCCCCTATGTTACCAAAATATTATTTGTTTGCCATAAACGTATTTTCTAAAGATTTTTAGTTACTTGCGTAACGTCCAACCTTCAGGAAGTTTATATTTTTTAGAGTATTTCCAAGATCTGCAATAAGCGTCTCATTTTTGTTAAAATTGCTACTTTATTATTGGTCTTACATTTACTTTCGCTCTTGCAGTTTCCTGCGGCTGAGCGATAGCGAAGGCAAGCCCTCTAATTACAGTCTGGAAAAACTTATATGTTTTTCTATACAGTTGTCAAAAAGCTTCTTTTGATGTTTTCACATTATACGTATGGCGCATTAAGAACAAAATTCAATGAGTATTTAAAAGCAGGATAAAGTTAAAAGGATAAAGGTTAAAGTGCTTGTTGCATTGCTGCTTGGCTTTAACCTTTCTACTTTAACTTTTTTCCTTCACCGCTATGCGGTGAAAATGGTGGGCCAGGCAAGACTTGAACTTGCGACCCCACGCTTATCAAGCGTGTGCTCTAACCAACTGAGCTACAGGCCCGTTATTTTCCTTCAAGGAAAAAAGTGGTGGAGGTTACCGGGATCGAACCGATGACATTCTGCTTGCAAAGCAGATGCTCTACCAACTGAGCTAAACCCCCTTGAGAGAAGGTTAAAGTTTAAAGGTTAAAGGATAAAGTGCTTGTTGCAGTGTTGCCACTGCAGGGCTTTTTCCTTTTTCCTCTCTCCTTTTTCCTTCAGCTTAATTTACTGACTGAATTTTGTTCTTAATGATGGCTTTTGTTGTGTGGAAGTGAAAATTGAATTGGACGCTGCGATACTATTAATAGCTACGCGTAATTTTTGATTTGGTGAGTTAATTTCTTTACCTCAATCCTAGAAAGGCTTCATGCCAATCCGTAGATGTCGACCTAAATACGTAATGTATTTTTTCTCCATAGAAAGGAGGTGATCCAGCCGCAGGTTCCCCTACGGCTACCTTGTTACGACTTCATCCCAGTTACCAACTACACCTTAGGACCCTGTCATTGTTGACGCAGGTACTTCGGGTGCGATCGGCTTCCATGATGTGACGGGCGGTGTGTACAAGACCCGGGAACGTATTCACGGCACCGTAGCTGATGTGCCATTACTAGCGATTCCGACTTCATGGAGGCGAGTTGCAGCCTCCAATCCGAACTGAGCCCAGTTTTGTAGATTTCCTCCACCTCGCGGTATCGGTTCTCATTGTACTGAGCATTGTAGTACGTGTGCAGCCCTAGGCGTAAGGGCCATACTGACCTGACGTCATCCCCACCTTCCTCCCAGTTGATCTGGGCAGTCTGAATAAAGTCCTCACCATGACGTGTTAGTAACTATCCATAGGGGTTGCGCTCGTTGCCGGACTTAACCGAACATCTCACGACACGAGCTGACGACGGCCATGCAGCACCTGTGTAAAGCGCCCGAAGGCTCACTGCTTTTCGGCAGCTTAGCGATACATGTCAAGCCTAGGTAAGGTTCTTCGCGTTGCATCGAATTAAGCCACATACTCCACCGCTTGTGCGGGTCCCCGTCAATTTCTTTGAGTTTTAGTCTTGCGACCGTACTCCCCAGGCGGTGCGCTTAACGCGTTAGCTCCGGCACGGAAGGGGTCGAACCCTCCCACACCAAGCGCACATCGTTTACTGCTAGGACTACAGGGGTATCTAATCCCTTTCGCTACCCTAGCCTTCGAGCCTCAGCGTCAGTGAATGTCCAGTAACCTGCTTTCGCCATTGGTCTTCCTCTTGATATCTACGCATTTCACTGCTACACCAAGAATTCCAGTTACCTCTCCATTACTCTAGCACGGCAGTATCGAATGCAGTTTCAGAGTTGAGCTCTGAGATTTCACATCTGACTTACCGCGCCGCCTACGCTCCCTTTACGCCCAGTGATTCCGAATAACGCTCGGGACCTTCGTATTACCGCGGCTGCTGGCACGAAGTTAGCCGTCCCTTCCTCTTAGCATACTATCAAACATAGATGCTATTAACATCTATGCCTTACTCTGCTATGACAGGAGTTTACGACCCTAGGGCCTTCATCCTCCACGCGGCGTTGCACCATCAGACTTTCGTCCATTGTGAATGATTCTCGACTGCTGCCACCCGTAGGTGTCTGGACCGTGTCTCAGTTCCAGTGTTGCTGATCTTCCTCTCAGAACAGCTACCCGTCGTAGTCTTGGTGAGCCATTACCTCACCAACTAACTGATAGGACGCGAGCCTATCTCAAAGCAGGTGCCGAAGCACCCTTTGACTCCCTTTTAACAGGGGGCCACATGCGGTATTAATCTTCCTTTCGGAAGGCTATCCCCCACTTTGAGGTAAGTTGCTCACGTGTTACTAACCCGTCCGCCACTAAAATAATCTTAGTAAACTAATCATATTTCCGTTCGACTTGCATGTCTTATCCACGCCGCCAGCGTTCATTCTGAGCCAGAATCAAACTCTCCGTATAATTGCCTAAATGATAAATCAATTAGGACTTCATTTTTAAAACGGTTGGCGTATTTTATTTCCACTTATTGTTATTTGCATAACAACAGTGGGCGTAATTTACTTAAATTGACAATTGATAGAAAAAGCCGTTAAAAACCTCGTTCTATCTGCCTGCGTATGACTACCCAAAGGGATGTCAACCGCAGCGCACAATTCAATTTCCTCTTCCACTTAGATCAATCCCTCAAGCGCAGTTTCATCAGCTAACTTAATAACCATGCAAATCATCATTTCGCGTGAATGATTTGCTAAAACTGACTCCGTATTGTCCAAGCCATGTAATGTAAAAAGATCGTTTACGAGGAAGCTAGCAAACCCGTCCGCAACATGTGCTGACTTGGCTTCCTGTTTCTCTCGTCCTCCCTTTAGCAGGTGAGGCGGGGCGCAATCTACATTTTTATTACGTTTCGTCAATATCTTTCGGTTCTAATTTTGTTTTTATTTCCGAAGTAATTTTTGAGTGCTTACTTTTAACGACTTAGCGGGGTCATTTTTTGCAGTCGAAAATGGGGGGGGATCTAGATTATTGAGAGATTTATAGTAACTAACTGCTCTCAATCTAAGTTTACGCTTCAATCCTCATCATTTAGATGAATCTAGTCTGGGCATTATACTCAATCATCAAACCATACGATTTGATGACGATGGCATGAATTCATTATAGAGTTATATCTAACTCACATATCGCTTCATCGCTATTGATGCTTGGTTCGCGACCTCTAGACTATTCCTTTACTAGACCAATAATGCTGGAGCGGTTGATGTAAAAGCTGATCTACTTCACATTTACCCTGAAACAAAAATGACTTCTTTATTATGGCTATATTTTACTTTCTTCTCTTATTGCCAATAACATACTCGAACGATCCTTATAACCATAGCAATACGACTAGCATCGAATTCTTTTTCTTTTGCTAGGGGGTAAGTTTTTGTTAGAGTGATTTATGGGATTTGACATCAAGTGCTTCGTATCGGGTAGTGGTTGGAGATTGCGCCGCTGCTTATCGAGATGGTGGCGACATGAGCATGCCGACACCGCGGCGGCTTTGGCCTTTTATTCACTGATCTCTTTAGTTCCTATTCTTATCACAGGTATTTCAGTAGCAGCTTGGCTGGTGGATGAGGAAACTGCCAAGCGTAGCCTGCTGGAGGGAACGAGTAGTATTGCAGGATCTAGCGTGGCTAATTATTTCGCATCACTACTGGGACAGAATATCCGCTGGGCAGGGAGTGGGTTCTCTCCAGTATTAGGAGCGCTATTTCTGGTCTACGCAGCGACTAAGGTGATTACAGAACTACGTAAGTGCCTAGGAAAAATATTCGGTAAAACCAAGCGGAAGGGTAAGAAAAGAGCGGTTGATACACTGGCCAATCGAGGAGTCGCAGTGGTTTTATTATTATTTCTGGGGATCTTTATTGCTAGCGCGGTGGTGGTGGAAGCGATGGTGGGTATCCTAATGAGTACGGTAGAGGGATCTATACTTATGGTATGGCTAACTCAAGTGGTTGCACCTTTGTTAACCTTTGTGGCGATGGTCTTGTTAGCTGCGATTGCGATACGCTGGCTACCACAGCGACCACCGAAATTCACAGAGGCTTTGCGCGGAGGAGTAGTCAGTGCGGTGTTATTGGTGATTTTAAAGTTAGGGTTAGCCCTTGTTTTGAAATATGCTAATATTGGAAGTTTTTATGGCTCAGCGCTGACTTTAGTTTTAGTGTTATTCTGGATTTACTTTGCGATGCAGGCATTTCTATTTGGTGCAGAATATGCTGCAGAGCTGGTTAGAGAACGCAGACTAAAGCAGGCTCCTGCCAAAAGCGATTGAACGATAACACCAAATAACCGATGATATTTTCTACTACAAACAATGGTTTAACCTAATTTACATTGGGCTATTCTTGACCCTGTGTATTTCAGTGCTATGTTGAAAATATACACATTAACATGGAAACTTTTCTCATCATATCAGGCATTACTCTAGCCATTCTATTGATTATTTGGTGGCTGTATCGTGCGATACGCCAATCTATCTGCTGCGGCACTTGCGGCTGCAATCTGGTATCCGATAAGCAGAAGAAGAAAATGCTGGCTAGGCGTGAAAAGCGATCGATTCGAAAGAATAAAAAAAATTGCGCAGCCTGCCCTATTAAAAAGTGATCGTCAGTAGAGGCGGCATGGGGAAAATTAGTAGAGCTTCACTGACGCGATTACTAATGCGAATCATTACTCTTACGAGTCTTTCTGAACAGATTTCCTGATCTTATGCCATTTTCACACCTATTATGGACTAGTAGGTATGTTCTGAGTCTTTTGTGATTAAAGCAAAGTTGGTTTTACAGGGCTAAGTATTCTATCAGCCTAAATGCCGGCGGGCTTTATTATTCGGCTGCGCAGCAAGGTGATGATTCTTTGTCACACTGTTTAGCTGGCGCTTCCATATTAGGATTTGGCTGTTTGGCTGACAGTCCTAGCTGACTAATTAGTTGCAGATCTTTTTGGACGCTTGGGTTAGATGCTGTTAGAAGCTTATCTCCATAGAAAATAGAGTTTGCGCCAGCGAAGAAGCAGAGAGCTTGACCTTCTGCTGATATCTGAGTGCGACCTGCAGAAAGGCGAACTTTAGCCTTTGGCACAGCGATTCTCGCGATAGCTATCATTCTGACGACATCAAATATAGTGACAGGGTCTGAGCCTTCGAGAGGAGTTCCCGGCATAGGCATGAGTGAGTTGATAGGTACTGACTCAGGCTGAGGGTTGAACTCTGAAATAACTTCGATAAGCTTGAGGCGGTCATCATTAGTCTCCCCAAGGCCTAAAATTCCTCCACAACAGATAGACATTCCTGCGTCTTGAGCGTTGCGGATAGTGGTAAGTCTGTCGTCGTAGGTGTGGGTGGTGACGATGTTTGGGTAGTATTCGCGGGAGGTGTCCAGATTGTGGTTATAGGCGGTAACTCCGGCCTCTTTCAAAATGACTGCTTCTTCCGGTCCTAGCTCTCCGAGGGTGACACAGACTTCCATACCAAGTTTTGAAACATCACGGATGGTGTCTACTACTTGGTCAAATCTTTTAGTCCCCTTTCTGACTCCGCGCCAAGCTGCTCCCATGCAGAAGCGAGTAGAACCAGTGTCTCTGGCGATCTCAGCACGCTTGAGAATTTCTTCTTTTTCCATGAGACGCTCTACTTGGATACCAGAATTATGGCGAGATGATTGGGCACAGTATGAGCAGTCTTCTGAACAACCGCCGGTCTTAATGGAGAGAAGTGTACAGAGCTGGATCTCGTTGTCGCTCCAGTTTGCATCATGGACCTCTCTGGATTTCTTGATGAGGTCGAAGAGAGGAAGGTCGAAGAGTGCTTTGAGCTGGTTGAATTTCATTTGAGAAAGATTAAAGTATAAAGATTAAAGTGTAAAGTTTGGTGTGGTAAATTTCTATCTTGGTGCGCGCAGGACCCATCTTCCGCTGATGGATGGCATCTTTCCTTTTGAGAGTGCCGTGTAATCCGTCTTGCCTCGTGCCCCGATGATTTCTCTGCCGATGGCGTCTCTCCAGTATGCGTTCATGGACTCGCCAGAATGACACCCCCAGGACTTACAGATGGCTTTAGGGGAAAATACGGAGGCTTTTATCTTGTAGAGATCCTTTTCGTGCAGCCATGCGGTACAGGCTCCGATGATTTCTGATGAGTAGTCGAGTAAAAAGCAGTGTTTGTTTGAGTGGCCGAAGAAGTCAAATGTGGTGATAGACCTGTCTGGGCGGGAGTTGATTGCCCGGATGACGGATGGCCCACCTTCTACCCAGATGAGCTTGGCTCCACGTTTTGTGGCCTGCTCGTTGATCCAACTAGTGTATGGTTTACCATCCTCTCGGGCGCGGGCTACGTAACCTTTTCTGTGGACTAGCCAGATGATTTTAGAGTCAGGGCCGTAGGCAACGCGGATGTTGTCCATGCGCATGGTGGACGCATGGATAAAGTTTGCCCACCAGCGATCATGACGGTCACTTTCTACACGGAGGTTCTCCCACTTCCTGAGCGCAGGACCACCGGCTAAGATGACATGCTCAGAGGCCTGTACCTGCTGCGGAACGAGGCTAAGGATGAGGGTGAATACTAGGATCGCGAGGAGTGATTTCATGAATTTTGTAATTCAGATAGTGTGTGATAGTGGTGATTTTTCAAGGCTTTTTATTAGTTGGTGGCTTCTGATCTCGCCTGGACGGCGAGATCAAAGGCTGCGCTTTCGCCGTAGCGCTTGATGGAAAACTTCACACAGGAGCGCTTGCCAGGCTGGGGGGACCAGGTAACCTGCCAGATATGGTAAGTGGCGCCGTTAGCGGCGTTGATGGAGGTCTTGGAAACACCAACTACTCCTGAGCTATTGCGCATTGATCGGGTACAGATACGTGCTTGATTTTTGGCTAGTATTTCTAGCTCGCTGACTAGCTGATCTCTAAAATCTAGGGCACTTACCAGAGCAATACTTGAGTCGCCGTATGAGCTGTCAGAGAAAAATTTACCATACTTGATACCTCGTCGCTGGAGCCTAACCTGCCAGCCATGGGTGCGTTGGCCTGGAAGGTCAATACGCGCAATAGCGTAGTTTGGTGTATTGCCAGTCAAGTCTTGTGACATATTGTTACTATGACCCTGTTTTTAGTATGTATCTAGTGTGTTCTAATGTTGTGTTTGGTTAGATTTATGGTTTATTCGTATGAAATGAAGTGCCCTGAATGTCTAGAGAGAATCCATGATCACGCTGAGGAATGCCCTCACTGCGGAATGACTCTCGAGCGCTTAAGTCCATGCTATGAGGGTATAAAACTAGAGGTAAATGAAGGCGTCCACGACATGGCAGGAGTGCTGAGTCTAGAGATGCTCAAACAGATGCGGACGGCAGTGATGGAGTGCGAGAAGCAGTTTGTAGGGGTGAGTGTGGCGGTATCATTTGTGGCTCTGAGGGACACTCAGACGCTGGAGGGATATGGATTTTGGCTACTAAATAGCGGCGGTTTTCATAAAGGACGCGTGTGGCAGTCTGGGCTAGAAGATGGACGCGGACGGGTGATCCTGGTAATGGATGTAGAGAGCAAGCGCGCGGCGCTGAGCTATGGGTATTATTTTGATGGTTATGTACGGGAAAAGGAGAGCTTCAATGTGCTTAGCACGGGTCATGCGAGTCTGTTAGAAGGTAATCTAGCATTTGGGTGTGAGCAGATATTGATCGCACTGAAAGGTCTGCTGAAAAAGGCGGTAATTCGATCTAGGAAGGGAGGGAGAAAATGAGAATGTTCATCACTTTGATATCCCTATTTTTCTGTCTTAATGGCTTAGTATTCTCTCAAAGTAGTAGATCTGATGAACTCTACGGCACAAGGGGATTAGAAATGACAAAAGAAATTCTAGCGGAGCTGATTCTTCCCGTCTGGTGCTGGGATGGCGCGCATGTATTTGAGAATGCAGAGTGGAATTACAGGTTAATGGATGGGGAAATGTTAGAAGAATTTTTTTCCACACCTCCTAGTAAGGGGCTAAATGATCCACAGCATATCCTCGATGACAAACAAAAGGGAAGGATCGAAGACCTGATTGCTGCGCATGACATGAAGTCTGCAATACCTCTGTATGTGAATGTGCTGGCAAATGGCCAGAAGCTATCGCTAATGGAGGAGGAGTTGAAGATGAGGCTGCGCAAGATGTTTAAGAATAGAAATGCTATGGTGATCTTCTATTATTATGGATATGCACGTGGAGTAAAAGGCTACGTTCTGATTAATGAACTGGGATTCATCGAGGACTGGGAGGTAGATGAACTCTTCCTAAAAAGCGCAAGAGATGCTAGTGTGCAGGTGGAGGATTTCCCTGAAATGGAAAGCTTTGTCATGGATGTATCTAAACGATCTTACTGGCTGGAGCAGAGACTAATTCCACCGGTAATAGCGAAGAAAAGTAACAACACGGAAGGCAACGAACAAAAAAGGGGTGGCAATTCGGATGATTGGCTGTTGATCTTATTAGATCACACCTTGACTTTATTCCTCGCTTTCTGGCTATTGACTGCTGCTGGTTGGTATTATTTATGGTCTAGAAAATGGCGTAAATTTGTGATTCCTGATGGCGATGTGCCTGTAAGGTTGAATGCTGATTACGGTGCTAATGTGAGTGACGCTATCGAGTTCTCAGAACCTAAATCTTCTCTAACAGAGCAGTATGAAAAGATAAAAAACAAAGAATTATAATCATGTTAAAGGTTAGCTTTTTTTCATCATAATTTCATATAGAATTCATCAAGTCTTCACAGAGTGGATGCATCTTATGGATTATGAAAGTAAGCAATAAAATGAAATTTGAGGTAGTAGTGGCAACTCATTACGGGATGTGTTTTGGTGTGAAGGCGGCAATAGTAACCGCACAGAAGCTAGCGGCTAAATCTCCTGTAACCATACTTGGTGAGCTGGCGCATAATGCCACAGTGAGGCAAAATCTGGAATACGAAGGTGCGCATCACGGGAAGCTGGAGGGTAGTGGCGCGGAGACGAAACATGTGATTATCACTGCGCATGGCGCATCTGATAAGGAGCGGAAACGATGGACTGAATTAGGTCACCGAGTGACTGATACGACCTGCCCGCTAGTACACAAGGCACACGCCGCTCTCAGAAATCTGGTGGCTACTGGCTACACGCCGATAGTAATAGGAAAGCCGGGGCATGTAGAAGTCCGTGGACTGGTGGGAGATTTTAAAAACGCTCAAGTGGTGCAAAATATAGAGGATATCCGCGGACTAAATATCGTGAGTAATAAGATAGGAGTGATCTCGCAGACGACTCAGCAGATCGATGATGTAGAGGCATTAATGGCGAACCTCAGGCAGAGGTTCGCTGGTGCCGAGGTGAAATTTATAGACACCGTGTGCCGACCCACGAAAGAGCGACAAATGGCATTGTTAGAGTTATGCTCTGAAGTAACCGTAGTGGTAGTAGTAGGTGGAATGAACTCTAATAATACTGCTCAGCTGGCAGAGAAATGCAGAACGCTGGGTTGCACATCTTATCATGTAGAGAAATCTGATGATGTTCTTGATGAGTGGTTTACAGGAGTCGATAAGGTGGGTCTGACCGCGGGGACTTCCACGCCAGCTGAGGATGTGGCGTGTGTAAAGAAGAAGCTGTTAGAGATCTCCAAAGGATAACTTTTCTACCACCGGGGGCTGTGTTTTCCCCAGAAAATAAAGAGTTCTTTTTTGGGATCATTCAGGCCGTTACGGTCCAATGTCTTAAAATACGCCCTCGATACCTTTGGGGCTTCCAGCTAGTCTTGCCTTAGCACTAGTCTTACATCAACTTTCGCCGTGGTCTGTCTGAAGAAACTGGCGTTAAAAATTTACCGGTTATTGAGTCTCCAGGAATCAGTGGTGGAATAGGTTCTTTATCAGAGGTAACTTTGACTGATTCTGGAGTCGCTTTCACTGACTCGACTTGGAGTGGCTGGGTAGGTACAGCCTTGGCTAGAACTGGCGCTAATACTGATGAACTGTATGCGATTTTTATGGGCGATGGCGTAGCCGCTGTTTCTGCCTCAAGTGCGATAGGCTGTAACGCTATTGGAGTGATTGCTTGCGCCGGGACTGGAGGAGAAGCAACGAATGGGTTAGGGCGTATAGTAGCCTGATCCTCTTGAACTACCGGGATTTGTATATTGTCTGTTTGAGCTAGCCCAGCGAGCTCCTCTGGGATCTCGACGGGGGTGATTGTCCCTCCATGAATATCCTGTCGAGGAACATCGAGTGGCGGCTTAAATTCTGGATCGCTTTTTTGCCACTCATCAATCAGCCTGTTAGAGTCATCCAGCCAGAGAGCCTGGCGCTCAAATCCTAGATCAAAAAGCGATGGCTCACTTGCTAATGCTGCACCATAAAATCGCGAAGCCTGCATGTACATACCAATTTCATTGAGAGCACGTGCTACCGCCATATTTTTGGCTGGTTTACCATCATTTCTTCTGACGATTTCATAGATCATACGAATCGCTCGATTAGGCCGTGCTCGTGAAATTATCTTAATAGTAAAAGCCACATCTATATCAGTAGATGGAATTTCAGGAGCACTCCACAACACATCTGCGGCTTCAACATACCGCTCTTCATCAAAAAGAATTTCTGCCGTTTTCTTCCTCGTCTCCCATAATTCCGGATTAAGCTCAAGTGTCTGAATCAGTATTTTTATCGCGGCTTTATTATCTCTATCGGGCATGATTGATTTATTGTAATTAGAGACCATTATGAGCTTTTTTATTAAATAAAGTAAAGAGAATATTAGCCAAAAATAAAAACGTGTGCAATTGATGAGCTTTGGGCTATGAATAAGTAGAATTTATGAGTGAACAACCAGCAAAGAAATCCGAAGCCAAGAAACGTAAGCGCATCAACGTGAGAAAGCCGGACGTCATGGCAAAAGTAGAAGCAGAGGTGAGTAATCACTATAAATCTTCAGTCGTAGAGAAGCTAAGAGAGCATGGCGGTGAGGTGAAGCTAGGCAAGACTACCATCAAACTAGCGCAACAATTTGGCTTCTGTTATGGTGTAGAAAGAGCCATCGATCTCGCCTACGCATCACGTAAGGTTTTCGAAAATAACCCAATATACCTCATCGGCGAGATTATCCATAACCCTGAGGTGAACAGGCAACTCAAGGAGATGGACATTGTGTCACTACCTTGGGAAGAAATGAATGAACAGTATGATGCCCTGACAGAAGATGATGTGGTTATTGTGCCCGCCTTTGGAGCCCCTACATCGTTTATAGAAAAGATCGAGGAACGCGGTGCGTCTATTGTTGATACTACTTGTGGCGATGTGATGAAAGTCTGGCGGCGCGTTAGAACCTATGCAAAAGAGGGATACACTTCTATTATTCACGGTAAAGCGGGACATGAAGAGACTCTCGCAACGGCCTCGCACGCACTAGGCAAAGAGAAAAATGGTCACTATTTGATCATTCTCACACTCGATGATACGGACTTTGTCTGCGACTACATAAGTGGTAAGATTTCTGATGCGGACTTTATGAGTAGATTCGGGGAAAAGAATGTTTCAGTAGGCTTTAACCCCTCCACTCACCTAAAACAAGTGGGTGTTGCGAACCAGACGACGATGCTTAAGAGCGAGACTGAGGAGATTCAACGTCGTATCATGGCCGTAGTCAATGAGCGCGATGGTAGCGCAGGAAATTGTCAGGTCTTTGACACTATCTGCGGAGCAACTCAGGAGCGCCAAGACGCCCTGTTTGAAATGCTAAAGGATCCTATGGATATTCTGTTAGTGGTAGGTGGATATAACAGCTCTAATACCGCGCATCTGGTCGAAATTGGGCAGGAAGAGCTGCCTACATTTTTCATAAGAGACGCTGACTGTATTGAGTCGCTTGAGCAAATTGTTCACTTTGATCTGGAGCAGAAATCAGAAATCACCACAAAATACAATAATCTGTTAAATCAAGATAAACACGTCGTCGTAGGGATCACTGCAGGAGCATCATGCCCCAATAACCTGATAGAAAACACTATCCTCAGAGTCTGTCAACTTCGTGGTATTTCTAAGTCTGAAATACTCGATCGATAATTAACTCCCAATCATATACGACTGTATTTTAGCTGCTTGTTTAAGCACTAGCTCACAAGGAGAGTCATTATCGATTGTAATCGAATCCAAACTCCGCCCCCACTAAAACTACGATAGGGTAGCCAGCGACCACAGTCTTTGGCTAATGCTGTGGTAAAGGCTGGAGCATTCCTAACTAGGCTAGAAAATACCTAAGAACCTCTTCCGTTTAACGGATCGTTTGTATTCATCATCTCCCACACTGAGCACCTCTACTCGGCATCTTGTGAGACCATCTTCCTTAAAGCCTAGCTTTGAGGCTCCTCGAGGGCTCAGATCGATGATTCTGCCAGGAATGAATGGTCCCCTATCGTTCACTCTTAGCTTGAGGGTCTTTCCATTTTCCAAATTCGTCACCTTTACCCTACAAGGCAGAGGTAAAGTTTTATGAGCGGCTATGACGTGCCATGGCATCACCTTTTCTCCGAGAGATGTATTACCGCGTTTCAGCCCCCAAAAAGTGGACTCATTAAACCAAGAAGCTATTCCCACATCATCATATTGCAGGGCCTCATTCACACTCATAGGTTGGTAATGAATTCCTCTTATCGTATAAGGACGAGTCATGTACCCCTTATATCCAGAAGGTGCCGCACAAGAGCAAACCCCTAAAATTACTACCGCTATGAGCAGTCTAAATGTGCTCGATAATATCATCTTTTCCATATCTGACTTTTGCTAATGTTTCATACTTATCATCACCACCACGGTACCCCATAGGGCAGGCCAGCACGGTGGCATATCTCCCATCCTCAAGACCTAATAGCTCATCATACTTTGCTGGGGAGATCCCTTCCATAGGACACGCATCTAACTCTAACATCGCAGCTATGGTCATTAACTGTCCCAGTGCGATATATACTTGGTTCCTGGCCCAAGCATGTTTTTGCGCCTCACTCATTACCGCTAGAAATCCATTCATCATCCCCTTATATGGATCGAGCGCGATCAATTCACCACCGCGCTTAACATGTGTATCGGTTATAAATCGTTCCACATCTGCCTCATCTAAATTCTTTAGAGCAGTGAGCACCACTAAGTGCGAGCAATCAGTGACCTGAGCTTGATTCCAAGAGTGCTTTAGTAGTTTTTCTTTCATCGTCTGATCCGTGATCACTAAAAACTTCCAAGGTTGCAAACCAAACGAAGATGGCGTCAGTACCAGCGACTCTTCCACCTGTTCCCAAAGCTCCGCTGAAATCTTCTTTTCAGGATCAAATACCTTTGTTGCGTAGCGCCATTTCAATCTCTCTAATACATCCATTTTCATCATAATTTTATCTAATTAATTTTCTTTCTGGTCTATTGTCAAGGGTAGGTTGATCGAAGGAAAATCCTTCAGGGTGAAACTCAGTAATACGCTCAACTCATCACGGTTACGGTTGTCCCGTTTCAGCACACCCAGCGATGCTATCCAGCTATCGAAATCTCGATGGATTCGATACTGCTGCATTTCAAGTGTATTATCATCCAGTTCCCATTGTTGGTAAATATCAAACCCCCAAGACTCGTTCAGCCTCGTATAGACGCGCATATCGATCCTGTTACTATCTTCAAGCGTAGGGTGGCCATTCAGTAATCGGTAATTAAATGAAACCTCCCAGTTCTCATTAGGCATCAATTTTATTCCTGGAGCTAACTCCGTGAATCCCGAGCCACCATCCAGAAGAGGAAACTGCATCTCCATACTCGCCGCCATCCACGGTAGTGGGTGCCAGTATATATCATTATATAAATTAGAAAACGTCCTGTTCTGCTCCGGATCTTGCATGAAATAGTCCAAATAAGTATTCATCGTCAGCCAAGCATGTGATCCCCCATCGCGCCGCGTCAACAGCTTATTATAGAACCCCAGCCGCGCGATCGACCAGCTATTCATCTCATCAATCGCAGAGAATGATCCCACATCTATCGTCCGCAGACGAGTCGTGGGGGTTAGTCTGTCAATTCTGGTGAATGAACTATCCAGTTGGTTTGTCGATAAGAATGAGAGATTAGTATACGGCTGAATCACATGCATCAGCCCATCCAGCCCCCATCTCTTATTTATCACTGCCGGGTACTGCTTCACAAATTTCAACGCACTATCAACGCCCACATAAGCAAGTCTCCTACTCGCCCCCTCATCATCAGCCCCCTCCTGCCAGTAACGGGTGTATCCCAGCCCCGCTCTGGGCGTAATCGTCACCCCGTTAACTGGTCTAAATGTACGGCTCACTTCATGCCAAGTATGAAATCTCAAGAAGTCTCGCTTTGCTAAAATACTATCAATTTCTGCTATCCTCGGATCACCACTAAATAGACCACTCTGAATTGCCCTCAACCGATCCTGCGCGAAATCTGCCAGATCCTCTCGGTAGAAACCCATCGATGTACTGCCTTGATAAAAAACCTTACTCTCCAGAATAGGTTGCCGCGTTCTTTCATAAAACACCTCAGGTAATCGGCTGTCTGTCTGGTGAAAATCATTCAACCGAAACCTCCCATACACTCCAGCCAGCGATCCTTCAGTCTTACGAAACAACCCAACTATATTATCAGGCTGTGGGTTATAGGTGAAAGTCCTAGGCTCGAAATCCTCTAAATAATACCTGTCGCTTAGCCACGTCAGATTCACATCAGCATAAATCGTAGCTGCATCATTCACCACACTCGCCTGTTCGAACCTATCTTTAAATTCCACCCTATAACGGTCTTCATTCACCACCCCGCGCACTTCACCAGATCTAGGCTGCGATGGATCCAGATCATTAGTGTAATACATTTTCAACCAGCCTAAATTCTCATTTTTCTCTAGCCTCTTATCATAAAAATCTACACCCACACCGATCCCTCGCTCATAACGAAAATCGAATAAAAACTGTGCCAGCAGCCATGCATCCTCGCGCTGCTCCGTCTCCTTATCCAGCTCACCACCCAACATCACACCATACCTATTCATCAGAAATGGGCCCCAATTAGAGCGCGACCCAGGCAGGAAGTGATACCCCAGATCTTTATCTAGCGATTGCGAAAAATACGGTAGCCACAAGATAGTCCGCCCCCCTGCCACGAAGCTCAGCTTATTAAATGTCACCTTCTCTTTTGGGTAGATCGTGATCTTATCCGCCTTCATCCAGTAGTTTGGATTCTTCACATCATGCGTTGTTATTGCCGCTTCCCGAGCTACGAAGACATCCCTTCCTTTATACTTCCCCTGCTCCACAGATTCCGCCTTCAACAAAATAGGATCCAGACTGATAATTAAATCTTTAGTATCTAACTTACTTTCATCATAAAAATAACTCGCCTTCTGCCCTTTATACACCAGCGCACCCTGATAAATTTCTACATTTCCGAACACGCGCACCACTTTCGAGTTAAAGTTCAGCTCGGCTCGGTCCGCAAACATCTGTAATCCATTATCCCCAAAAATCTGCACTAGCCCTTCATACTTCAACACTTTCTGCTCATTCTGCCAGCGGAAGAAATTTGCCCGTATCCTTATATTCGTTGGCATCTCAGGCATCACTGGCGCAATCTGTATATTCAGACCGCCCGGTTCTAAACCATTACCTAAGGCCTCATTCTCGCGCACATTATCCTCTAAATTTTGAGACATTCCCAGACCCGAAACCCCTAACAGAATCGCTGCCAATATTATCCTCATTTTCCCCCATGTGATGCCACCTACCATTCGCCTCAAACAATGCCCAATCCAGCCTTCTGAGTAAAGGTGAAAGTCTGTAACTTTACTCACCATTTCGCATTACTTGTTCGTTCTTATAAATAAGAGAAACCTAGCCAACTACAAATAGAATATGTATCCTTTGTTTATTCCCTGTAACCGTGTCCCTATTACATCTAATGAAATACAAATTCTTACTTCTAAGCTCTCTCACCCTTTCCATTTCACATGCAGCTATCACCTCACTCGGCGCAGGCAGCTACCGGACTGATCTACCCGATACATCAGACAGTAAACCTCGCCGTTCCATCCAAGTAGAACCTCTTGTTTCTAACAACATCACAGGACCTATCCCAACGAATGACTGGTGGTCATCCTTAGTATGGCCCGCGTATTCCCCGCACTCCATGCCGATGTTCCCCCATCCTCTTGCTGTCCAAGCACATGCGGACGGACTGGCAATAAGCTACTCCAGCAAGCCCACCGTTAGTGATCATTTCAAAGACGGCAAACCATTCCAGAAAGGAACCAACTATCGGTATCCATTCCGCGAAAGCATGCGCATCGGTCTTCAAGGAATTGAGACAAAAGATACCGTGCTTGATGCCTTCTCAGACTGGTCAGTCACGGCACTCTGGAAGAAAGATACTGACACACTTCGCGCAACATTCGCCCATGGAAGCCCCTTCGTATTCTTTGAAAAAACCAGCCATCGCCCGATCCAAATCAAATTCAACTCAGCGAAAATCAATTCCAACCAAGAACCAGTAGACCCACAAGTAGTAGAATGGAAAAAAATCACCGCTAAGCACAATGGAAAACCTGCCGACATCAAGCTATCTATCAACGCTGGTAAATTTGTGGGTATTGGCACCAAGGCGCGGCTCGTCTATGATTTTGATGGCGATGGTAAAACAGACCGCACTGAAACATTTTCGCTTTTCGCAACTGACCCATCCGAACAAACATGGGAAAATTACAGCTCAGAAAAACAAGCACTAGAACCACAACTGACACAGGGTGAAATGCGTGATTTCAACAATGGAACTATCCGTCTGGAAGTCTGGAAATGCTTCGGCAAAGGCTCAGTCACACTCAGAGCTAGCGACAGCCAGATCACATTACCAGATGGCTCCAAACGCGGGTTAGGTGAGAAAAACCTAGTCATCGGTGAGGTTAATCCTAATGCAAGCATCGCAAAAACCTTCTACCATAAAGGAAACATTCTTGGAGTCACTCTAAACGGTAGCCACTTCGGCATCTACGCTCCATCTGGCACTGAGCTCATCATTAAAAAAGATCTAGTTCTCGCAGACATCCCGTTCCTCTCCATCGCAGTTCTCCCTGACTCAAAAGAAGCCACCATCAAATACTACGAAAAATTCGCCTACGCATTCATCCGCGATACAAAAATTACTTACGCCTATGATCAAGAAAAAGCGATGGTGACCACAAACTATTCAGTGAAGACCCAGCCCATGCAAGGCTCTAACAAGGAAACCCTATTCGCTCTCTACCGCCACCAGCACCTCCACGCTACCGATAAAGAGAGGTTTGAGAAATACACCTACGCTAGTCCTCGCGGAGAAATGAAAGTCATCAGTGGAGAATCATTTTCCACTAGCATCCCCTTCCTAGGAGTCCTCCCTGCCCTTCCTAACGCGAATGCAAAAGACGCCACTCTCATAGAAACCCTTAAGAAAGACACAAAAGGCTTCACTTTTAAGAAAGATGATACCTATTGGAATGGCAAAGAATTCGGCAAAGTCACCGAACTCATTCAGATCGCAGACCAGCTCCAGCAAAACGAAATCCGTGACCGCCTGCTAGGATTACTAAAAGCCCGCCTCGCCGATTGGTTCGACGGCAAAGACAAGTACTTTTTCCACTACAATAAACGCTGGAACACCCTCATCGGCTACCCAGACAGCTATGGCTCCGCTGAGCAACTGAACGATCATCACTTCCACTACAGCTACTTCATCCGCGCCGCAGCCACCATCGCCCAGTATGATCCAGACTGGACCCAGCCCGAGCGCTACGGAAAAATGATAGACATCCTCATCCGCGACTGCGCCAGCGATGACCGGGACGATAAACTGTTCCCCTGGATGCGTAACTTTGACCCCTACGCAGGTCACTCCTGGGCAGCCGGCCACGCTGGATTCGCCTCTGGAAACAACCAAGAATCCTCCTCAGAATCGATGAACTTCGCCACCTCACTCATCCTCTACGGACAAGCCACCAAAAACAAAAAAATCCGCGACCTTGGCATCTACTGGCACAGCACAGAGGCAGAAGCCATTAAGCATTACTGGTTTGACCTAGACAGAAAAGTATTCCCCACCGGCTACCAACAAAGCTGTGTAGGAATGGTCTGGGGCGATGGCGCTAGCTACGGAACATGGTGGACAGCAAACCCAGAGGAAATCCACGGCATAAACTTCCTGCCCATCAATGGCGGCTCCCTCTACCTAGGACGCGATACAGACTACGTCCTAAGAAATCTAGAAAACCTCAAATCCGCAAACCGCAGCTTCCACAAAAACGGCTTCGAAGGCGACCCAGAGAATCATGACCGATGGCAAGACATCCTAGCAGAATACTTAGCGCTAGCTGATCCAGCAGCAGCGAAAAAACTCCTAGGAACCATGAAAGAAAGCGAGCTCGGCGAGTCTAAAACCCACTCACTCCAGTGGATCTCCTCCCTGGAAAAACTCGGATCACTTGAAGAAAAAATAAGCGCAAACCACCCCACAGCCATCGCCTTCAAAAATGGCTACGCCATCTACATCCCAAAAATAAGTAACCAACCAGTCACCGTAAAATTCTCAGACGGAAAAACAATCAAAGCACCACACGGACTCACATTCACCGCTAAGTAAAATACAACCCCAAAGTTTAGCGGATATCCCCGTCTACACAAGCTATCGGTGAAATAATGATGAAGAGAATGTGAAAAATGGGTAAAATATATTTAAATCAGACAAAAAACACTACCTCCGCACCACACCCCTAAAAAGAACATCATCGCCCAGCTGCTTCACCTGGATCTTTTCCAGTGCCAGACTTTTCTTTAAATGCTCACCCACCCCGAAGCCGAAATCTCCGCCACCAGTCAACATCGGTGCGAAGAAGACTGCCACCTCATCCACCAACCCCTGCTCCAGAAACTGCCGCATCAAAACTCCGCCACACTCTAACAGCACCGTATTACAACCTCGCTCTGCTAGCTCCCTCAAACTAGACTCTAAACTCATATCCTCGTGGATTAAAGTCCTATCTTTAAATTCATCCGTGAAAACCACCGCATCTACAGGTAAGTTTTCCCTCCCACTATGCGTCAGCACCACCCGCCACGGTTGCTCTTTATCAGACCGATACGCCTCTCCTCTTATCGACAGACTCGGATCATCTCTGCGCACCGTTTTACCACCCACCACAATAGCATCTACCTCGGCGCGAATTCTATGTGCTTCCACGCGAGCCTCCGCTCCCGTCAGCCACTGCCCCTCGCCCTCAGGCCGGGTGATTCTTCCATCCAGACTCATCGCAGACTTCGCGATCACCCATGGCAGGCCCATTAACATCCGCTTGCTGAATCCACGGATCAACTCCTCGCACTCCTCCTCAAGTATCCCGCTCACCACCTCTATCCCTACCGATTTCAAAATCTCATCTGCCGCCCCAATATGATCTGGATTCACATCCCTAGAACCATAGACCACCCGGCTAAATCCCGCCTCAATGATCGCGTCCGTGCACGCTGCTGTCCGCCCACAAGTGGAACACGGCTCTAGTGTCACATAAATAGTAGCGCCTGTTAGATTTGTTCCCTCGCCAGTATTCTTGATTGCCTCACGCTCCGCATGCGGCCCACCCGCCTTCCTATGCCAGCCTCTACCGATGACTTCACCATCTCTAACAATCACCGAACCCACTGGTGGGTTCGGACACGTTAGTCCCAAACCTTTCCGCGCCTCAAACAGGGCCAGCTGCATAAAATTTTCATCCATCATCATATCGGAATAGTCGTTTGTAAAATTAGCGTCTCATCCAGCACCCGCAGCGTGCTCGCTCCTCTCGGCAGAATCATGAAATCTCCTGCCACATAACTATGCCCCGCTTCATCACTTAATTCACCACTCACCACCGTCACGATAGAAAATTTATCCTTATCAAGGTTCCCCACCTCCATGCCAGAATGCAATTCACGTTTCTCTACCTTAAAATATTCACAACTAGCCATACCCTCACCACTAGCTCCAGATGGCACGGTCATACTAGGCTCTGTATCGGTGAAATCTATACATCGCATACTCTGCTCCACATGCAGTTCACGCGGCACCCCATCTAACCCCATGCGGTTCCAGTCAAACACCCTGTAGGTGGTGTCCGAGTTCTGCTGAATTTCATAAATCAAATACCCTGCCCCTATCGCATGCAGCCTTCCCGAAGGAATAAAAATACTCTCTCCCTTCTTCGCCTCTATCGCATGGATCTGCTCCTCCACCATCCCATCTCTAAGCGACTGCTCGAAGCTTTCCTTCGTCACTCCTTTCTTCAGACCAGCATAAAGTTTCGCTCCCTTTTCCACACCGGCAATGTACCACATCTCCGACTTCGCCTCACCACCCAGCTCTTCGGCCAGCTCCACCGGAGGATGCACTTGCACGGATAAATCCTTCCTACAATCCAGAATTTTGATCAGTAATGGAAATCGATCCCCTTTCAACCCGTCCCCAAAAACTTTACCTCTAGTCACCTCATCGCTCCAAAGCTGATTCAACGACATCCCCGCAAAATCTCCTCCCTCAGAACTCACGATCGACTGAGCCTCACCACGATCAGATATTTCCCATGACTCACCATACGGCACATCCTCGCAGGGGAGCAAACGGCCATAGACGCTCTCCAGCTCTCGACCGCCCCAGACTCGCTCTTGATAGATCGCCTTAAACCTGATTGGTAACATTCCTACACTATCCCCAACCGACCGCCATCCCACAAGCCGAAAAAAAAGAATTGCCACCAGCCGTCAACATGGCTAGTTTGCCGTCTCGTTCGACAGACAACGATGAACTTGCATACGGGCAGGTGGCAGAGTGGTCGAATGCGCACGCCTGGAAAGCGTGTGAGGCAGTAATGTCTCCGAGGGTTCGAATCCCTCCCTGCCCGCCATTCTTTATAACGAACACTCTATTGAGTATCTTTTTTCTTTTAATTTCAGCACTTTAGCGGAAGAACTATGTTATATCACTTCAAGTCATGGACAACCTTTTCAACACCGCTATTGCTAAACGGATGCATTTACTCAACGAAGAGACGGATGCTTTGCGTCTTTTAGATGGCATCGGTGACGGGTTGGAGGATACTTTTCTAGAGACTTTTTGTGATCACTGGGTCATCTCCACGCGGGACAAA
>Ga0209711_10000396_pt1 | contig 44351 bp, 40 predicted proteins | sample ArcticOcean_MG_C_7_FD_187441 | JGI IMG/M metagenome (GOLD analysis project Ga0209711, IMG submission 187441) | Marine microbial communities from western Arctic Ocean - ArcticOcean_MG_CB11_88 (SPAdes) (version 2) | ecosystem: Environmental > Aquatic > Marine > Oceanic | place: Arctic Ocean... | reverse complement strand
AGTAAAATCGCATCTTCCGAAGAATCCGAATTCGAGGAATTGGGAGGAGATGCGGGGCCTATCCCTTCCTCTCAGCAACCCGGTGGATTGCCTCAGCAGTCTTCTGCTAATAGTTCCGAAGGAGGAGAAGGCGGGAAGTTGTCTCCAATGGAAAATGCGATTGAACAAGAAGTTTTTGGTTTAGAAATGGGGTACGGTTTACTTGTACTTGCGGATAAAAAGAAAGGCGGAGATTTATTGGATCGAATCACAGGGGCAAGAACAAACTTCGCTCGCGAGATGGGGATGTTGCTTCCCACAATTGGGGTACGAGATAACATCGAATTAGAACCAAATGAATATCGATTTCTGCTTCGAGGTAAGGAAGTTGTTCGCTCGACAATATTACCAGATCGAGTACTAGCCATGAGTATGGGTGGAGGAGATGCAGGGAAATTAAATGGAATTCCTACGATTGAACCTGTCTTTGGCATTCAGGCGATGTGGATTCCTGATGACGAAAGGCGAAACGCTGAAATCGAAGGTTGTACAGTGGTTGATCCATCATCTGTCCTCGTAACCCATCTAGCAGATGTGCTGAAGAGAATAGCTTATTTAATACTTGAGCGGGAAGGAACTCAAAGGTTATTAGATTTAATTAAGGACAAGAACCCAACTTTGGTCAGCGAACTTCTTCCAGACTTGGTAAATGTTGGAATAATCCAGAGAACATTACAAAATTTGCTCAGAGAAAGAATTCCGATCAAAAATTTAACTATCGTTCTTGAAACTATTGCGGACATGGCAAGCATCACAAAGAACCCAGATGATCTTTCTGAACAAGCTAGAAAAAGACTGGGCATGTATTTTGTTAAGGAATATGAAGTCGAAACGGATAAGTTATTAGCAATGACATTTGAGCCTCGGCTCGAACAAACTTTAATAAGTCGAGTCAAGCGTAGTCAATTTGACATCGGATTGGTAATGGACCCTAGTCTGACTGAGGGGATTATCAAAGAAATTGAGCCTAAAATTAAAGAAATGACAGAACGGGGGCTTTCTCCTATTATCGTTACTACAACTGAGCTTCGCCTCGCATTTCGTAGGTTTATGGAACCCTCTTACCCTCAACTAATTGTCTTAGCTTATCAAGAGTTGCCGACGGAAACCCAAATTGAACCTTTTGGTGCTATTGCCCTTGAAACCCAATCTTTACCTTCTGATATAATTTCTGCAATGGAAGACTCTAATACAGCACAACGTTCTGCGGAGGTGCCTTTTGCCGCCTAGTAACATGGAAACCTTAACCAATAGTCATTCTGGTGCAAAAGCGGGTAAGCGATTTCGGCTCACCGTTAAATCTGCTGAAGAGGCAGTCCGGGTGATTAGAGAGAAATTAGGAGATAAGGCTAGGGTATTATCAGTTAGACAGGTAGGCGGGGAGGGTCTCAAGAAATTTATTTCTTCTCCGAAGCTTGAAGTAATTGCCGAGATTCCTTCTGAGGATTTAACTGATGATAGTCTTAGCGAAGAGAAATCTAACATTGAGCCCCCAAAACCTACTGCCGGCACAACAGCAACGGAAGATTCTACTCTTCTAGAACCCTCCCTAGTTGGAGAAAGCTTACAGAGTGCAGTTTCAGAAAATGAAACACCTGGTGCGGTTTCAATTGAAAGCGATTCATTCAAAATTTTAGCAAAAACCGGGTTCGATTCTCAATTGTTAAGCGACATCCGTTCATGGTCAAATTGGACTGAAATAAAGGACCTTTCCCTCGCAGAATCCCTCAAGGAGATTACCATCGGACTATCTGATCGTTTCCGTTCTTTGAATATTTTACCTACTGAAGATCGAATTGCATTAATCGGGGCACCTGGGGTTGGAAAAACAACCACTTTATGTAAATTTCTTGCCCATGAGGTATTCATGAACAAGAAAACTCCCAATGTTCTTAAAGTTGACAATGGAATCCCCAATCCTGACGATGCCCTTAGAATTTTTTGCGAAGTCGTTGGAGTGACTTTATTTCGCGAATCTAATAAGACTCCCGATAGTTCCGAAGAGTCACCTCTTTATCTCGATTTCCCAGGTTTATCACTCGGACAAACTGATGATTGGATGCAAGCTCAGGAGTTACTCGACGATCTTAATGTCCAGACCCGAGTGTTAGTTCTTAACTCGGCTTACGATAAGCAGGTTTTGAACAAGTCAATTAGTCTTGGAAATAGCATTGGTGCCACTCATTTGGCATTCACACATTTTGATGAACTTTCAAATTCCACCAAGTTATGGCCTCTACTTTTGCGCAACAATCTTTCTCCGTTGTGTATATGTAACGGACAAAATGTAACAGGTGACTTCAGTACGAATGTTTTAAATCAAATGATTTCAAGAACCTTTCCTGAAGAACTTTATGCCAGAGGTTTTTCAACTTACCGAAATATTTAGATATGAACGATGATGCACGATTCTTCTTTTACCTATCTGGCTTTGTTGGGTTCTTGTTGTTTTTCTTGCTAGGTATTCTTTTAACTAAAGACTTTATGATTGCGTTGGTGCAAAGTTCTTTTGGTTGTCTTTTTTTTGCAATTTGCGGAAGGTGGATATTAAGCTTTATTTTAAATGGAATTATTGTAGATTCATCAATTAAGCCTTCAGATTCACATTCACCCGGAAAAATACCTTTACCAACTAAAAATGACCCGACCGATTTGGCTGTATCAGCTATGAATGAAGCCTCCACAAAAGTGCCGCATTTGGTTGAAGCTCAAGTTTAATATTTACTTAGAAGAAAATGAATCCGCTCAGCGTTAAAAAGAATCAAACCGATAAAAGTTACTCGGTTTCTTCTTCTGTGCGCATGAAAGAGGCAGCTGCAAAATATAAAGTAGCAATGTCAGATAAGAAATCGAGGGATCAGTTGATAGAGGATTATCTTCCCTTGGTTAAGTCAACCGTTTCTCGAATGCGTTTTCATTTTCCAGACCATTATGAAATCGAAGATATGTATGGAATTGCGGTCAAAGCTTTAATAGTATCTGTGAATCAATTTAATCCCTCAAAGGGTAAGTCTTTTGGTAATTACGCAGCTCTTAGAATTAAAGGATCTTTACTTGATGAATTACGCAAGATTGATTGTTTGCCTCGAGCAAACAGAGCAAAGGCTAGGTCGTTGCAATCTACAATCTCTGAAATGGAGTCACGTTTAAAACGCCCGGTTAGTGTCGAAGAGGTTAAAAACCAATTAAAATTGAGCGATATTGAGTATGAGACTTTACTGAAGGAAACTCAACCTATCACTTTTGTTCCAATAGACGGTCCAGTTCAATCAAGTTCTCCAGACGGTGACTCGACCCCTCTTTCCGAGACAATCTCTGATCCTACAGAACAAGATGCCTCTGAGAAAACAGAACATCGTGAAAAAGTATTACTATTAAGGGATAAAATTAAGGAATTACCTGACCCTCAAAAAAAGATTCTTATGCTTTATTACTATGAAGAACTCAAACTTTCTGAAATTGCCCATATTTTTGGGTTGTCAGAAGGTCGAATTAGTCAAATTCTATCTCATTCTGTGATTGCTCTTCGAGCACACTTTCAGTCTCTACTTTAAATTATCTAAATATCATGTTACTCGCAGTTGGAATGGTTATCGTTTTCGTCTCATGTATCGGAGGCTTTGTTGTTTCTGGTGGAAATCCGATTTCACTTGTCCATGCTGGTGAGATTATGATTATTTGTGGAATCGGTCTTGGAATCTTAGTGGTTTCTAGTCCAAAGAGTGTTTTAATTGGTCTTAAGATCGATATCATTAAAGCGTTCAAAGGTGGAATTGCTAGCAAAGGTAAATTCATTGATTTACTAGTATTACTCTATGAGTTGTTTATGCTTGGAAGAAGGAAAGGAACTCCTGCATTAGACGAGCATGTAAGTGATCCGCAAAACAGCTCTATTTTTACTAAGTATCCGTCTTTTCTTAATGACGCAGGTTTAGTTGAATTTTTATGTAATTCCTTGCGGCCGATTGTTGATGGCAGATGTAAACCTGCAGAAATAGGTGGCATACTTAAAGCTGAACTTACCAGTAGGGAAGCTGAAGCTGGTAGATCAATCAAGGCAATTGAGATGATCTCAGATGCGCTGCCTGGAGTTGGAATTGTTGCTGCGGTTCTTGGCATTATTAATACCATGTCTAATTTAGAAGATCCATCTTCTGTGGGTGCTAAGGTGGCAGCTGCATTAAGCGGAACTTTCCTTGGGATCTTTCTTGCTTACGGTATCGGTATACCACTTGGTCGATTAGTTTCACTTAATCAAACTCAAGAATTTCTCTATTATCACATCGTTGAAAAGTCAGTTTCTGGATTTGCTACAGGTTTATCTCCGATAATGGCAGTTGAGATAGGTCGCAGGTCTTTAGACAATCTTATTCAACCAACAGCTGATGAACTTGAAGAAAAATGTAAAGATGCCGCCAAAGGTGGTTGATTTTTAGTTTTTCTATTTTTCAAAATGTTCAAGCGTACGAATCATAAAAAGATTTTCCTTAAGGGAAGTCATGGAGGTGCGTGGAAGGTTGCGTACGCGGATTTTGTTACTGGCATGATGTCACTGTTCTTAGTTTTATGGATTTTATCTCAAGATGAAGAGGTTATTATCGCAACTACTCGATTTTTCAGAGATCCGTATAAGGCAGGCGTGCCAAAGTCAACTCCTGTAGAGCAAAAGGATGCTCGGCCTGGTAGCATGGTTGATCAAATTGTAGGTAGGTCTGATACCACGATGAGGAACACCGATGACACCACATCGATAGATATTGATGTACTTCACCGAATTGCTCAAGATTGGTTCGAGAGGTTAAAACTTCATGAAATTGATGATTCTACAATGCAGATCGAGGCAACTTCAGAAGGTCTTAAAGTTACCTTATTTCATGGTGATGAAAAACCGATTTTTGAGCGGTCATCTTCTAAGTTAACCAATCATGGTAGAAAGGTAATGCAGCGAATGTCTTGGCTGCTATCTCAGCATATTCTTGTTTACAGAGTTGATTCTCATACTAATCATTTAAGCGATGGTACAAGTAGTGCACCAGGCTCAAACGCTTGGTCAATGTCCCTTGATCAGGGTGCTGAAGTAACTGACGCACTTACCCATTATTCGGCTGGAGAATTAGATGGGAAACTAGAAAGAATAACTGGGCATGGTTCAACTAAACCAAATGACATTCGTTACCCTAATCAACCCGAAAAAAATCGAAGAGTTGAACTCAGTTTAGTTTTGGACATGAGCAAGAAAGATCTTGCCCAATACCAATAAATTACATATCGGTATGCAAATTGCTTACTAATTTATTATGCAAAGTTATCTATCTGGAAGAGGCTCTAGTATTGAGAATGTGGTATCTGTTGACGGATCTAATTCATTCAGTTCTTACTTATCTGACCCAAGTAAACAGCATAATAGTATGCCAAAATCGGAAGTTATTCAAAATGAAGTTGATTCCGATACTGAGCTAGTGCATGAAGATGAGAGTGGAATAAAGATTGAGGTTGTTTCTGTTGAAGGTGTTCCAACTAATTTATTAGTTCATATTCCTGATGGACGTGTAATTGACATCGGTTGCGAATATTAAGATTATTCCTTAAACTAGTTTTCTTTATTTAAACATGTCATTTGGCATGTTTTTTGCTTTCATGAGTTTGTGAATTTATCTTTATACGAGAATGCTTCTGCTTTAAGAGGGCTTGAACAACAACAAAATGTTATAGCCAACAACATTGCTGCGAGTCATGTTGCAGGTTTCAAAAAAATTGCGGTTAGCTTCGAAGCAGTAGAAGGAGGAGAGATTGCAAGAAGTACGCACGATCGTTTAAGGAATGAAATGCCTGGTTCTTTCCCCGTCATGAAGAATCAAATCGACTTCAACGAAGGCGAAATGAAGCAAACAAGCAATCCTATGGACTTAGCTTTAAGGGGTGATGGTTTTTTTGCATTGCTCAACCAAAATGGTGATGCAGTTTATACTCGAGATGGTCAGTTTTATGTCGATTCGCAAGGCGTCATGGTCAATAGCATGGGGCATCAGTTTTCGGATGAGGGAGGCGCGAATATCCAGACTATACCAGGTGGTGGTGATCTAACTATCGATAAAGAAGGCCAGGTATTTCAAGGAAATCAAAATATTAGCAAAATTGGTATTTTTACCTTTGAAGACCCCTTAATGGACCTTCAAAAGGTAGGTGGTGGTTTTGTGGCAAAGGATGCAGAGACTGTCCCTGAAGTGTCCGATCCTTCCAATTTCACAGTAATGCAAGGCTATCTAGAGTCTAGTAATGTATCAGCCATTGAAGAAATGATCGGATTAATTGAGGTTTCTCGTGCACACGAAGCAAATCAAAAAATGATACAGACATTTGATCAAAATTTAGGAAAAGCAATAGGAACATTGGGACAAACTCAATAACTGAAAATTAAACATTAAATTATGAACTTATCTTTATACTCAGGTGCAACAGGAATGCAGGCACAGCAAATGAATTTAAATGTTATTTCAAATAACATAGCCAATGTTAACACAACTGGTTACAAAAAGAATAAAATTGAGTTCCAAGACTTACTTTATCAAAACCCTAGGCAGTCGGGTGGGCAGACTGGAGCCGGCAATGTAGTTCCAACCGGAGTAGAGATGGGTAACGGTACGAAAGTCGTTTCAACCGCTAAGATTTTCACTCAGGGCCAACTTACACAAAGCGGCGAGAAAATGGATATCGCAATTGATGGTACAGGCTTTTTTCAAGTGGAAAAATCTGATGGTACAGAAGCTTACACTCGTGATGGAGCCTTTAAGGTCGGACCCGACGGACAAATAACGACTGCTGATGCATTGCCACTTGCGGCTGGTTTGCAAATTGATCCAGAGGTTACCAATGTTTTTGTTTCTCCCACAGGTGAGGTTTCGGTGGAAACTGCTGACGGCACTCAAATTATAGGACAACTCGAATTAGTTCGTTTTCCTAATTCTGCTGGGCTTAAAGCTACCGGCGGTAATTTGTTTATTGAGACCGAGGCAAGTGGTGCTCCTGAAATTGGTGCCCCTGGTGAAAACGGGTTCGGTGTTTTGCAGCAAGGATACTTAGAGATGTCCAATGTTAATGTTGTGGAGGAAATGGTTAATATGATTATTGCTCAAAGAGCATATGAGATAAACTCTAAGTCAATTCAGACATCTGATGACATGCTTTCTCGTGTCAATCAATTGAAGAGATAATTGATGAGGTTTTCATTTTTATTACTTTTATTCCCGGTCAGTTTGGTCCTTGCGGATGTAAGTCGTTTTATTGATTCCATTGAATTACCTACTGGTGTTAAACAGACTAAAGTATTTATCAAGTCTTCAGCATTTATTTCTTCAAAGCCATCAACATTAATTTCTTACGGAGAGTCAGCGGATGTTTCTCCATCTGTTATAACTCTCAACCGTGAAACCTTGGAGAAAAGGTTGGGGGAGAGTATTTCTCATCGTTACCAAGAACCCGGTAAGGTCATTGCTTTTCTTACTCGAGAATGGACTCCAATAAAAGTTAGTTCAAACTACTTAATCAAAATTTCAGATTGTTCTCCCGATCAACTCCGCCCGAGCATTTTTACTCGTTTTAGCATTTGGGACAGCGGTAATTTGGTAGGGAAATTCGCTGAACCTTTGAGGCTCGGTCACTTTATCGATGTTTTATTCTCTAAGGTACCTTTAACTCGGGGCGTTCGACTTAACTCTGTTCAACTAGAGACAAAAACAGTTGATATTCTAAAACAACACGCGGGTACAGTCCCTGCAACTGCTAGCCTCAAGGGATACCAACTCGCTTCTAATATTAGATCAAATATGCCAATTAAGTGGAATTTACTTTCTAAGGTAACCTTAGTTAAGAAAGGTCAAATCGTTGATGTGTTTGCTTCAGGAAATGGAATTTATGTTACAATGAAGGGGATGGCTCTTGAAGATGGTGTTGAGGGTGGAAATGTAAGCGTCAAAAATCTCTCCTCAGATAAAAAGTTTCAAGCAAGAGTGCTTAATGAGAATAGTGTTAAGGTTCACCTGTAAACTATGAAAATATTTTTTAAAATTGCATTATTTTCCCTTATAACGAATAGCGTTTTTGGAGTATCTCTTTGGGTTAAGAGTACTAACAATCAACGTGGACTTTATGGCGACAAACGATCATTTTCGGTTGGTGATCTAATAACTATTGATGTTGGAGAAAGTTCGTCACTCGCTGCTTCCCAAAATTCTGTTCGGAACCGTCAGTCACAAGTTGAAAATGCCGTTAAACAATTTCTTTTTGCTAACAGCAAAATGGGTACCCATAATGGTGGACTTCCGGGTACTGAAATCGAATCGAAAAGTAGTAATAAGGGTGGTGGTTCTATTGCAAATACTCAAAATTTAAAAGGACGTGTCAGTGTTGTAGTGATCGATGTTTTGCCTAATGGTGTCCTTGTATTAGAAGGTGCTCGTATGGTAACTTTTTCCGGTGAGAGTTATTATGCAGTTTTGAAGGGAATGGTCAGGCAAGAAGATATCGGTGCAGGATTTCGAGAGGGATTAAGGTATCGAAATATTGTTTCATCACAATATATTGCTGATGCTCAAATTGAATTTGTTTCAAAAGGTAGTTTAAACGATGCACAAAAAGAGAGCTGGTACCAAAAAATTGCTTCTATGATTAATCCTTTCTAAATAAATGAGTAAATTAAATATTATTAAACTATTGTTAGGATGCTATTTTTTATTGGCATCTCTTTCAGTTTATGGTGCTAGAATTAAAGATTTAACTGATGTTCGTGGAAGCCGTAGCAATCAACTTTACGGATATGGTATTGTTACCGGACTTGCTGGTCAGGGAGATTCTCGAATTGAATACACTGAACTAGGGATATTGAACGCCCTTGAAACTTTAGGTATTCGTGCAGATAAAGCCGATAAATCCAGAAATATTGCAGCAGTGATGGTGACTGCCGATATCGGGCCTTTTGCAAAAGAAGGTTCTCGTATGGACGTGACAGTATCTTCAATTGGAAACGCTGATTCATTACAAGGCGGGATTCTTTTACAAACTCCTCTTTATGGTGCTGATGGAAAGGTTTATACGGTTGCCCAAGGAGCTGTATCTATAGGTGGTTTATCCGCAGGAGGTGGAGGAGGTGCGAATGTTCAAGTCAACCACCCAACTGTCGGGATTGTGAGTAATGGAGGTTTAGTCGAAAGAGAAATAGAAAGTAAAGTTTTAAGCGGTGGAAATGAAATCGAACTCATTTTAAGGTCACCTGATTCATTAACAGCCGTAAAAATTGCCGATGCGGTAAATAAATATTATCCGGGGACTTCGCTCGCGATTGATGGGGGAGTTGTTAATGTGCAAGTTCCGATTGATTTTCGTGGCCAAACAACCAATTTTTTAGCAGCTATTGGAGGAATTGACGTAAAACCAGATGTCCCTGCTCGCATCATTATAAACGAACGAACAGGTACTATCGTTGCAACCCAAAGCGTAAGAATTTCACCAGTCGCGGTGAGCAGTAGTAATGTAACAATCTTTCTCAATCCTACCACTGGGGTGAGTCAACCTTTACCTTTCTCGCAAGGAGCAACTACAATATTACAGGGAGAAAATGCAGATTTGATCGAAGAGGTTGGTCGTTTTGAAGCCCTTGACGAATTAGATCCATCAGGAGCATCGACTGTTAATGAACTTGCTTCTGCATTGAACAAGCTTGGTTTAACTACTCGTGAGATGACATCTATTTTCCAATCCATTAAAAACGCGGGTGCTCTGCAAGCCGAACTGATCATCAATTAATTATGGATACGCAAGATATTGGTAAGCAATATGTAGGAATGGACTCTGCCATGCTTATGGAGATGGCTCATTCAAAAAATACCACTCATAATCAAAAAGTAACTGCAGTTAGTGATCAGTTTGAGTCGGTCTTAGTGAAGCAATTTCTAAAGGAGGCTCTCAAGCCAATGTTTAAAGGTGTTTTTAATGAAGAAGGTGGAGCTCACCGAATGTACCGACATTTTTTTACTGATGCTATTTCAGAAAGCATTGCAAGCGGTGGGGGTTTTGGAGTTTCAAGCATTCTACAGCAACAACTTCAGGAAAAAGATGATGCTCCAAAATCATTAATAAAAGAAGCTAAATAACATAGAAATGGTTCAACTCGCACAAAAGCCTAATTCGAATCTTTCCTTTACTTGGGAAGATTTACTCACATTGCTAAGAGATGAGTTGCAAGAATACGGAGGTTTAGTAGGTTTACTCAATGCTCAGCAACAAAGTATTCTTGAACGTCGCACCGAAAGTTTGATGGTAATTAACCAATCAGTTCAAACTCAGATGGATGCTAGTCAGATGCTCCAAAAAAGGAGACAGGGTTTTGTTACTTCCCTTGCTAATTCTTTAGGTGAACCTGGCGATTCTAGTTTAAATCAACTAGTCGAACATTTTCCAGTTTTTACTCAACCCATGTTTCAAAGCATCATTGAAGAAATTAACAAAATTATTTCTCAAATTAAGCACAGAATCACCCAAAATCAAAAAATTCTCGTCCGCCTAACTGAAGTGACAGATCAATTACTTTCAGTTACTGACCCTAAGTCTCACTCCAAAACTTATAATCGTTCTGGGGATATTCGAAGGTTGTCATCTTCTAATCGTTCATCGCTCAATGAATCTGCCTAACATTTAATTTATTGTGGGATTATTAGGTGAAATAAGTAAAACTTCTGAAGCTCTTCGCTATCATGCAAGGACAGCGGAGGTTGCCGGTCAAAATTTAGCTCATGTAAATGACGAGCATTATGCCCGTCAAAGAGTGCTTGCCCGCGAAGGTGTTATGCACACATCATTTGGTGGTTTACAATCCTCGGGATTAGAGACAGGCGGGGTAGATCATGCAAGAAATCAAATTTTAGATGCTCGTGTTATTAATGAAAAGGGAGATTCTGAATCACTTGCAGCACAGCAAGAGATTTTGCAACTTTTGCAAGGTGCATTGGGTGAAAAAATAAATAGACAGGGTGTAAATGTAGGTCTTGATGATTTACACGACAGTGATTTAGCCCCTGGTAGTTTAACCCGAGCTATGAATGATTTTTTTAACACTTTTCAAGAACTATCAGCTTCACCTTATGAACCTACAATTAAACAGGAATTATATCATAAGATAGAAACTTTAACCAAGCGTTTCAAGGAGGCAGGTCAGAGCTTAGAGCAGATCGAAGGAGATGTTTCCGAAGTAATTAAAAGATCGACTGACAAAATTAATATCTTACTCGGCCAAATTCATGAGGCGAATACACAAGTTCGTCGGTTTGAACTACTAGACCAGGGGAAAGCAGTTTCATACAGAGACGAAAGGCAAAAATTGTTCGAAGAATTGGGTGGGTATATTAATTTTTCGCAAGAAGACGATATTTCTGCTACCACCGGAAAGACATCCGGTTTTGTTAACCTTTTTATTGATGGTCAGAATAAAGAAAAAATTAATATTCTTGATTCTAAAGGAGCAAAGTCTTTGACCAATCAATGGGGGCAAGAGTTTACCATTGTATCACCGATTGATCCTGCTGGTACTGCAGCAGTTGTTCGTGCGAAAATTGATTCGAATGGTCAACTCGGCAGACTCGAAGTTCTTAACAGTGGTTCGAAGTATAATGATTCTGATGGGCCTCTCTTGGTTAGTCTTTTACCTCCCAAAGCTAATGAGCCTTTAATTGTTCAAGAACAGGCTGAGGAAGTTGAACAAAATGATGCAGCGATTGCTAATGGCCAAGTTGCACCAATTGAAATGGCAAACCAAGCGGTTGATACTGGGAATGAAATCGCGGCTCAAGTTGGTGGTGAAATTGCAAGCACTATTCCCGTAGATCCTTCTTCTGCTGCAAGAAGGAGTGGGGAAGTTTTTTACGAAGGTGATGGTTATTACCAAGCTTTAGTCGATACCCAAAAAGGGGATCTTCTAACAGATGAAACTAGGTTTTTAGCAATTTCAAATCCACCTAATGGTATCGTAATTGAAACCAAAAGGACTTTTTCAGATATTGATTTCATTCCAAAGGGGAAACAGATATATTACGAAGGGAAAGTTTATCAAGCTGCTACTGATGTTGGACCTGTTTCCAATGAGATTGGGGTGGTTGACCCAACGACAGATGCGGTATTAAGTTCAAGAAATTACCTTAATGGTGAAGTTTTTCTTTTTAATAATAATTATTATCAAGCTACAAAAACTGTTTCTAAATCATCTGAGATATCTTCCTTGCCCACCACAGCGGGTTCAATTGATCAATCCGGAATCGTTGCCCTTGGTGCAACTCTTCCGCAGAAATCTGAAGAATTAAACATGTCTTGGCCTGATGGGAATGATTTAACCGCAGGTTCTGTTATTTCTTTTGTTGATCCTAGTTCTCCTTCTGGTTCGAGTGGCGACTTTTACATGGCAGTTGCAAATATATCTGCGGCAACTTCAGAACTGCCGCATTCCTCTGCGAATTTTATTAAAATCGGTGCATTTGTTGATGATACAGTTTCAACAGTTCAATCAATTCCAGAAAATGTTACCACTGTAAAAGACGGCCTTGAAGCTAATGAACTACAAATGAATTTTGAAGCCGGCAAAATTTATTATGATGAAACTTCAAGTACCCATTTTTTAGTAAAAGCTAAACCGAATCCCGTTGTTGGTGATGCTGAAATTAACACATTTGACCCTAACTTAGAAAAATGGAGTAATAATTTCCATATTTTTACGCCCGATACCAACTCAGGACTCCCGCCAACTTCGGTTTTAAGAAAAACTAATCCGGGTGGACTAAATATTGCGAGTGGATCTTTACAGGAATTAAATATTGGTGTTGCTGAAGCCATCATCGAAGACGGAGAAATTAAGAGTTTTCAAATCCTTCAACAATCGAAAGACCTACCATCTACTGATGCGTTGTTTATAAACGGTTTAGAGATAGATTTGAAATCTGGTTCATTACACGGTTATCAGCATGCTCGCCAAGTCGAACTTGAAGATTTCAGGGTTTCTCTAAATGATTTAGTTTCTAAATTCGTAACTCAAGTAAATGGTTTATATAACCCGAACGATGCTCCTGGCGAATACCTTTTTGGGTTTGAGGCCAATTTGACTCGCCCAACTATGGGACGCAATATAATTATGGAGGAGGAGTTCGGATTGTATGGAGTGGAGGGCAATGGTGAGATGAAATTGTTCCGGAATGAAGTTTCTATGACTCTTGCTTACGCTGAAACTGACACCTTCACAGTTACAAGTACAACTCCAATAATTCCGATCGAACTTAGGGAGCAGTTTGAAGGGACTGGCTATATCATTAGGGATACTAAAGAAGGTCAAATCCAACTTGAGGATTCTAATTCAGGTTCAATTTATACTTTTTATGGTAGTGCTAAAAATATGCAAAATGTTACCATGGAAACTGACAGTTCCTATGCTGGGCAAGATTTGTTGTTAGGTACCGCCGATGATGGTCGTTCTGTAATGTTAGCTTATGAAAATGTTCCTTTTAGGCTTGAGCAAGGAGATAGCGAGTTTTTACTTGGAGACAATTTTTCTTTTGACGCAGTCCTTGAAAATAGTTGGAACTTAGCGAGTTCCTTAATTGTAGATAATAATTTAAGTGCAGAAAGTATAGTCGCAAGTGCTGATTTTGACCAGGGATCGAACGATATTGCATTAGCAATTGCTGAGCTTGGAAATAATGAATTTGCAAAAGATATTTCAGATATTAACGCAGATATCGGAAATTCGCTTTCAGATTTAAGTGATAATATTGCCCATCAAAATACGATTGAGAATTTGCTACTTGATCAACGAAATGCGATAAGTGCGGTTTCAATTGACGAAGAAGTTGCAGATCTGATGCAATTTCAACGTTCCTTTCAAGCTTCGTCCCGTGTTTTAAATACTCTCGACAAAATGCTCGAACTTGTTGTGATGGGGCTTTTAAAATAATTTTTAATGAGACTTCCTAATATTAGCTCAAGTAATTCAATTATCCAAAAGATAAAGGAACTTGATCAGCAAAGGTTTAAACTTGATGCACAAATAACAAGTGGTCAAAAATTAACTTTGCCAGAAGATGACGGCATGCGATTGGGGCGCGTGATCCAATTGGAAACTCAAAAGGGTCAATTAACCCAATACCAACGAAATGCATCTTATGCCAAAGAATACCTAGATGCCGGTTATTTAAATTTAGATAAATTACGCGAGTTAAATCAACGTGGTCAAGAAATTGCCAGAACTGCTGGATCTAGTCTTAACGGTCCTGCGATGGAAACCTACGGGTTTGAGTTGGATCAGTTAATTGAGGAAGCTCTCAACCGAGTCAATTCAACTCATCGTAAACAAGCTCTTTTTGGTGGAACTAAGTTAAAACCAGAATATGGAAATTCTGATATCCTGTTGGGCAAGCGTGAGAAGAAGACATTTACTTTTAATGAGGTTGGTACACTGGGAAATGATGGTAAGAGAAGAATTAAGCAAGACGAGGCTGTTACATTTGCTCTCAATGGGCGGGAATATGTGGTTCAATCGAAAATTAATGGTCTTAGCACCGAATCCGTTGCTGCACGATTAAAGGATTTAATCAATAATGACTCGGAACTTCTGTCCGACTCTCTTTCCTACGAAACTTCAGAATATAAAGCGTTTGTTCGAGGAGCATCCTCTAATGATTCATACAGGAATCCCCAAGTCTCTCTCGAAGCAGAAATTGCCGCAAACGGAGATATGCTTATCCATGGAAATGTAGGAGAAACGTACCAAGCAGCTTCTTCCTACACTACTAAATGGAACCCCAATTATTATTTCCCTGAGCAGCTTGAAGAAAAGTTAAATATTGAAACTTCAAAAAGATATCCCGGGGTAAGTTATTCCGAACTTGCACAATCAGAAAAAGCTTTAGTTGATAGTGCTGTTAAAGGGAGTGATTGGAGTCGAAATTTAACTGTATCTTCAACTCAAGCTAACGGAACTTCCACATTAGCGGTAGAGCACTCTGAAAATTGGAGACGCTTAACCATTTACAAGCAAGGTGATATAGTTGAACATAAAGGAAACTTATTCGAATCTATTGGTTCAGATAATGTTAATCATTCCCCAGTTAATAGTGGTTCGGATTACTGGAGAGAAGTAGGTTCAGGCTATGATATTCCGAGAGAAGATTGGAACTTAGAAGTAACCGGAACCAATAGTCGTTTTTATTATTCCACTCCTGATGGTAAGCTTTTTGCGGATGAGCCAAGTGCCACATCACATGCACAATCTATTCTTGTGGCTACTAAAATTCAAGAATACCAACAATCGAACAATCCAGGTGCAGCTCTCGCAACTGATTTAGCTAATGTCGTTAAGCGGATTGCCGTTCCAGTGAATGAATTTTCTATTAATGGATCAAAAAGTGATGCTGCGGTGTTTTTTGATCCAGAAACTTTAGAATATAAATTGGTCGCAGCCGCTGAAGGTGGTTCTGTAATTAAAGGGACCTTTGTTAAGGAAAACAGTCAGGTCTTTTCTTCAACTGGGCAATTCCAGAATAACGATGTAATCTTGCATGAAGGAAGATATTTTTTAGTCCAAGATTCAGCTAATGTCGATCCTTCTAACTTGGAACATATCGTTGAAAGTTTTCCTCCACAGGGTAATGTTCACACATTTAATGGACCTGTTCTCAAACTTTCTGCGGCGAATTCTTTTGATATTAACGCGGGTCAATATCTACATGATGACACCAACGACAAGTATTATTTAGCTAATGAGAAAATCACATTAAGTGCTGCAGATATTACATCTGTACTTTCTCAGGCGACCGCGACGGCTACAACAATGCCTAGAAACCCAGCGAGTCTAGACGCTTTTAATTCTTCACCGTTTCTGGCTGGAAATTACATTTCCCCTAACGGTACTTCTGTAATGGTTGCAACGGATGCGATGAGGGGTACATTCGATCCCAAGAAAGATTATTCTGTTGGAGATGTAACTTGGGACGGTGTTGATGGTAATGGAAAAGGTGTTTATTACGAAATTAAATCAAAACATTTGGGGGAATGGAAAACTGGTGAAGCAGTTTCCCAAGGAGAAACTATTTTCTATGAAGATAAATTGTACGAAGCAACTAACGCAATTTCTTCAGCAAATAATATCGAATCTAAATTAGCTACTAATTGGCAAGAATTAGGTACACCACCTAATCCCCCTTCAGCCTCTCAATTATCAAATTTAACTGTTGGTACTAATGCAGTGAATGTATCTGCAACGGTTGAAAATGAAGCAACTATGAATGTTGCTGATCCAGCAACTAACCAATATTTCAAAGAAGTTAGCACTACTACAAATCCGGTTTCAGTGTTTCTACCATCGGGATTACTAGATGTCGGATATGGTCCTGATCAGGTCAATCTAAAGAAGGGGCAGTATGTGCATGATACCGCAAATAATACTTACTATGCCGTAAAGAGTGATGTTTCCTTTTCTCTAAGTGATCCGCAAATTCAAAGTACTTATTTTAGTGTCGGATCACCAAATTTTGTCGGTTTGACTGAACGCTCGGATGGTAATGTTTTCTTGCTTGGGAATACTTTGCCTTCGGAAGGTAAAGAAAGTATTTATTCTACAACTAGGAAACTCGAGGCTAAGGCAGGAGATTATGTTTATGATCCCGAAAATAATGATTTTTATATTGCCAAACAAGATATAACAAAACCTGCTTCTTGGAATACAGGTATCCCTGCATCTTCTGGTGAAATGACTACCGCAAATGGAAAGTTATATTTTGCCAATACTTCAATTACAGGCGAAAGCAATACCCTCGCAAATTTTGGATCGAATTGGACCGAAGCAACGACATGGAAGGAAGGTTTTGCGGTTACGACAGGAGATCATGTTTATAAAGATGGCAGTTATTTTACGGCTAGTTCAGATATTTCTCCCGCTAATAACACCGATGTTAATTTTGTGAGCAATTGGACGTCAGAGGGTTTACCAGATTATTCACTTCAGGAAGGTAATTTCTTCAGTAAAGTGGGAAGTTCCCTTACCGCCACTGGACCTCGTTCAGCAGAACAAGGGGACGATTGGAGTCCCAACCTGTCTTATGATTATGGACAAATTGTTTACCATGAAGGTAATTATTTTCAGTGCCAAAAAAATAATTTTAATAATTATTTAAACATTCCGAGTCTTTCTGGAGATTTGCCTCTTGTTGAGCCTAGTGATGTTAATATCCCAACAATAAGTGGGCAACTAGTTGCAAATGATATTTGGTTGACGGTTGAAAAACCACTCAATCATGTTTTTAAATTCAAAATAGAAAATAGCGACAGGCCGAGCGTTGGGATTCAACCTGCAGGAAGTTCAGGAATAGATGCTAAGGCAGAAGCTATTATCGATTCGGAAGGAGAGGTTGTCGGTTTAAAAGTTATTGAACCAGGTAGATATTTTTTCGGGTCTTCGAGTGGTGGTGAAGTTCCACCTACTTTTCAGAAAGCTAAAGTGATTTTATCTAATGGCCAAGAAATGGAAGCAGATATTTTATGGGGGCAAAATCCAAGTGATCCCGGACCCTTCAAAATTTTAGGATTTGATATTTCAGGTGATGTTCCTCTAAAGGGAACAAAAATGAGTGCTAGTATTGGCGATAATTTCTCTTTTGCGACTGGCACAAAAACATTTCTTGACCATCGAGATGCCCAAGGTAATGTAATCAATATAACTTACACTGGTAGTGATAAAAATTCAGAATATTACATTGGGAATGAAAGTAAAATGTCTGGATTTCTTGACGCTGATAATAATGGTACTCAAGAACTAGGTGATGTAGTGAATTCTCTTGTAGATTTAAGAGAAGCTCTTTCAAACGCTACTCCCTCTCACTATTCTCAAGAGGTTGAAGATGAGGAGATGGAACTTCTTCAGCAGGAGGATAGGTTGATCAACAAAATGGGTGAACTTTCCGCAAGAATGTTACGGATGGAAACTGTTAAATCACACGACGAGGATTACTTCGTCCAACTTGATCAAAGAATATCAAATGATGTTGATATTGATTTGTCTGAAGCGATAATGAGATTAACTCGCTTATCTACTTCATACCAAGCCGCTTTACAGATTGGATCACAACTATTGAACACTTCACTATTGAATTATCTTTAATTCATTACGATGAAACTTAAAGTTGACGAAGATTCGAATGTGCCAGAAATTGGCCATGCAGATACGAGGAGCGAAATTAAACTGCCACAGGGGCTATTTGGCTTTGCCGAAATTCGTTCAATGGAACTTGTCTTTGATCAAGACGAACTTCCATTTATGTGGTTGCGGGAACAGAAGCAAGATGGACTTGCTTTTATAGTTCTTGAACCTGGGGGAATTATTTCTAATTATTCTGTAGAGATATCAGATGCTGATGTTAAATTTTTAGATATAACAGGACCGGAGGATACGATGATTTTAAACATTGTGACATTACCACCTGATCAAAGTGGTAAAGTATCTCTTAATTTAGTGGGTCCTATTATAGTTAACCGTAAAACCTTAACTGGTAAGCAGTGTATTATCAATAATCATGAAGAATTTTCAGCACGCCATGTCTTAGATGTAGGCGGAGAAGGTCTCTAAAATCGTTTGAACGAGACTAATGCTGATATTATCTAGAAAACTTGATCAAGGAATTACTATTGGTGATGAAATCGAAATTTCCATTACCAAAATTGAGGGTGATTCTGTAAAAATTGGTATTTCTGCTCCTCGTTCGATTTCCATTCTAAGGCGCGAGATTCTTGAGGAAATGCAATCATCTAATTTAGCTGCTGCAGTTACGAGTATTCCTAAACAAAGTAATCTTAAAAGTACTTTGGCCGCTAGTTCAGCAAAGCAATTAATTGCGCAGATGAGAGCAAAGAAAGCGGCAAAAGAAGGAACTCCAGATAACAAGTAAACCGTCTTTTTCTAAATCCAATTGTAATTATATTTAAATATGGCCGTTTTTAAGCCCTTTAAAGCAATCAGGCCAAGTTCTGATCATGTGAAATCTGTAGCATCTCGTCCTTATGATGTTTTAAATTCTGATGAAGCAAGAAAAGAGGTTGAAGGCAATGACTTATCTTTCTTACATGTAGTCAAACCGGAAATCGATTTGCCCAAAGATGTGGATCCATACTCAGATGTTGTGTATGAAAAAGGAAAAGAAAATTTCCACAATTTTATGTCTCTTGGAATACTTGCCCAAGATTCAGATTCCTCCTTTTATATATATCGATTAACCATGGATGGACGAAGCCAGACTGGATTGGTAGGTTGTTGTTTTTTTGAAGAATATTTTGACGAAATTATCAAAAAACATGAACTTACTAGACTTGTAAAAGAAAATGATAGGGTTAAGCATGTGGAATGTTTAAATGCTAATGCAGAACCTGTATTTTTTTCATACCGTGGAAAGAGCTCAATAAAAGACTTTGTGTCCAGTAAAACATCAGATGATCCTGTTTATAATTTTATCGCTGATGATCATATTCAGCACGAACTTTGGCTTGTTTCTGATCCGGAAGATGTAACTTTCATTGAAGAGGCATTTAAAGATGTGCCCTATTTATATGTTGCTGATGGACATCATCGAACTGCAGCAGCTGCACGAATCGGCAAAAAACGAAAAGAGGAGAATTTAAAGCATACTGGTGAAGAAGAATATAATTACTTCCTTACTGTACTCTTCCCCGATGATGAATTAAAGATTTTTGATTATAATCGATTGGTTAAAGACTTAAATGGTTTTGCTGCTTCAGAATTTTTAAAGCAACTCGAAGATACATTTATAATTTCAAAGTTAAATGCAGAAAACCCCCGCCCAAGTGCAATAAGAGAATTCTCACTTTATATCGAAGGGGATTGGTATAGATTGTTGGCGAAAGAGGGTTGCTGGGATGTTAATGACCCAGTTGGAGACTTAGATGTAACTATTCTATCTGAAAATGTTCTTACTCCGATTCTTAATATTGTAGATTTACGAAAAGATACTCGAATTGACTTTGTTGGCGGAATTCGGGGTCTGGATGAGCTTAAGAGACGCGTGGACTCAGGTGAGATGGCTGCGGCATTCGCTTTATTTCCTGTCACAATGGATCAATTGCTAAATATTGCAGATGCGGGAAAAATTATGCCTCCTAAAACAACGTGGTTCGAACCTAAATTGAGGAGCGGTCTTTTTATTCACGATTTGGAATAAGTTTATCCAAAAATATTGATTTTCTTTTTCTTAAAGATATCGATAATTAAAGTTTAAATAATGAATTTACTAATCCTCAGTTCTTCAACAGGAGGAGGGCACAATATGAGAGCAAACGCTTTGAAATATTGGTGGGAGGAGCAAGGTGGAAAAGCTAAGGTTTCCCAACCTTTAGAGAGTAGTTTCGGACTAAATAGAATGGGAAGCAATTTTTATAATCTAATACAGAAATACTATCCTGCATTTCATTATATATATTTTAATTTTCTTGAAATTGCCTCATTGCATCGACGAAAATCTTTGATTTTAGGAAAGAAACCTTGGTTTGACGAAATTGGTAATTTTAAGCCAAATTTAGTGCTTAGTGTACATGCACATCTGAATCACGGCTATTATGAACTGTTGAAAGACAGATTTCCCGACGGATTCAAGTTTGCGATTTATTGCGGCGAACTTGCAGATGGAATTGGTTTTAGTCGACATTGGATTAATCCAAATGCCGATATTTTTTTTGGTCCTTTTGAAGAAACTTGTTCGGCTGCTATTGCACGTGGAATGCCTCGAGAAAAAACAGTAGTGGTTGGACCACTTTTAAGAAAAGCTTTTTTTCAAGAAATTTCAGAGCATGAAAAGAAAGTTATTTTGAATAAATATGGGATAACCTTGGATATTCCAATTATTTTACTTGGAACTGGTGCGAATGGGGTAAACCGTCATATTGATGTTTTAAATTCTTTAACAAAATATAATTCCACTTTTCAAGTGATCGCGTTGTGTGGAAATAATAATAAAATATTCGATAAGATTCTAAAAATTAAGAATTTATTTAATTTCAAAGTTGTACCCTTGAAGGTTTTAGATGATCAAGAGATGACCTTATTTTTAAGGGAAGCAAAATTTTTGTTTGCTCGTCCTGGTGCTGGTACTACAACAGAAGCTATCGTTTGCGGAACCCCTATTATATTTGATGTTTCGAGAGGGGCAATGCCTCAAGAAATAAATAATTTAAATTTCTGGAAGGATCGAGCATCATCATGTGTTTTATCTCGAAGCCCTAAAAATATTCATCAATTAATAAAACCATCTTTGCCCAAGATCAAAATTGAGTTAAAATCATCACCCAAGGCTTTATTGGAAAGATTATCACAACTTTGTTTAGATTTATGATTATGGATAATGCGAGACTGATTCCATTTGCAGCGGCACTTTCACTTGAAGCTGCGAGTGCTGAAATTGTCTCTCAAAGAAATAATGGTAGTATTTTAAAAGTGAAACTCCTAGAAAATTATTCCATTCAACTGGGGGGGGAAGGTCTTTGCTTTAAGGACAGTGAACTAATCAAAGCCGTAAGTACAGGTTTTGGTCTTCCTTGTTTTTTACCTCTTTTTCGTCATTTCAATAATGCCTTAAAATCAATTTCAATGTTACTGAAAATAAAAAGTATTTTAAGCAGCAAGCAAACTAGTAGCGAGAAAGTATCAGTAGGATTACGAGCTGGCCTTGCAGCTACTGCCGCTTTTGCAAATCACGATTCGCAGTCTAAGAAATTATTAGAAAGTGAAGAGTCGGGTATAGTTTTGTTTACAATCGCTAACTCTGACATTGCCGTGTGGATTTCATTTTCAGCTAATGAACTTTGTCAAGTAGGTTCCAAGCCTCTTAAAATCAAGCCTGCGGCTATTTTTACATTCCAAAATCTAAAGGTAGCGAGTAGTGCCATTTCTGGATGGTTTGACCATTTAGGTGGTCCTGCTTTAGGTGAAGCTGAAATATCTGGTAATATACCTCTTTTAGACAAAATCGGCTATATCTCTCGTAAGGCTCAAAAAGAAGTTCCATCAATACTATGAGTATTAAACGAGAAATATCTGATAGTTTATTCACGCGAGCATTAAATGTGATCCCCGGTGGGATTTATGGACATGTTGCCCCGGTTGCTGGACTACCAAGGTATTTTCCGCATTACGCTCAAAGTGCTTCAGGTGCTCGTTTTGTGGATGTGGATGGGAATGAATGGATGGATTTCATGTGCGGATTTGGAGCAATTTTACATGGTTATTCAAATCCTGAAATTGAGGATTTTGCTGAGGAGCAAAGATCTAAAGGTTCCGTGTTCAATCAGCCTAGTCCAATTATGGTTGAACTTGCTGAATTATTGACCACAAATATAGATTTTGCAGATTGGACAGTTTTTGCAAAAAATGGCTCAGATCTTACCACTTGGGCAATTCGAGTGGCTCGCGAACAAACTGGTCGTCCATTTGTCCTCAAAGCAAAAGGATCCTATCATGGTGTGGACGCTTGGTGCGACCCTGGTTTTGGAGGGAGGTTGGAAGAAGATAGAACTCATATTTTAGAATTTTCGTGGAATAGTTTAGATGAGTTCCAAAACTTGTTGAAATCTTATGCAAATCAAATTTCATCCGTCATCTTAACCCCCTATCATCATGCTGCATTTGCTCCTTCTATTTTACCTACTGATAAATTTTGGAAGGTTGTCGAAAAGGAATGCGAAAAGAATGGTATTATTTTAATTTTGGATGATGTCAGGGCAGGGGGGCGCCTAAATGAAGGCGGGTCTCATCGATATTTTAATTTCACTCCAGATTTATCGATTTACTCAAAAGCACTGGGAAATGGTTATGCAATTTCTGCATGTGTAGGAAAAGAGTTCTTAAGAAATTCTTCAAAGGAAGTATTTCTGACCGGTAGTTGTTGGAATGATGCTGTTTCAATGGCGGCAGCCTTTAAATCTTTTGAAATTTCGCAGCGAGATAAGGTGGCAGAATCTGTATTGAAAAAGGGTGATTATTTTTCAGCAGGTATGGTTGCCCGTGCAAATCAATTAGATTTACCACTTACAATGACAGGTCCATCCTCTATGCCTTATCCATGGTTTGAGGGGGATGGAAATTTGTTTCGCATACAGAAATTCTGTGAATTGGCTGCCGGAAAAGGCTTATATTTTCATCCTCACCACAATTGGTTTATTTCCAATGCACTTGATTATAATGACCTTGACCAAGCAATTGATCTCGCTGCACAGGCAATGATTGAACTAAGAGATTTTGAAAAGAGTTAAATGAACTTTTCTGTAAAAAAACGAATTAAAAAATCTTCTTCAGGGTTACATTCTATGATTGAATCTTCCAGTCTCCAAATAAGATCTTTTAATTCAGCAAATGCATTTTTCAAATCGTGAGGTTTTGTTTTTTTTTCTTTTGATATCTTAGGCATTATAGAAAAAGAAAAATCGCCTAAAAGGGATGCAATCTCACGATTTGAGAGCAGACTTCTTAAAGATTTTAGGATGCTAGATGATTCATCAATATCTTCTTTGGGTAAGTCTGACCAAATTTTGTCACAAAGTATTACTAATTGAACAAGTAATTGATTTAATCCTTGTCCGCGAAGACATTTACGAAGTTTTAAAAGGTCATTATTATCGGTTGTAAATGGATTGAGGTTTTCATTGAGTACTTGCCTTAACTCTTCAATTTGATTGGGGTGAACCAATGAAGCACCTTCAAGCTTAGCACCTCGATCATTAAGATTAATTATAGTTTTATTCTGTGACACTTTTTGGCAATATTCAGATGTTTCTTGCCAGTCTGATAAAAAAGGAGTGGGGACAGTTTCAGTAAAGTTTCCTGGGATGCCATGGTAGTGAGACGCGAATACTTGAATATGGGAGCGGTTTGTGCTTTCAGCGTATCTTTCCTGACCTTGGCCTCCTCCTGCCAAATCGAGTCCGACAGTAAGAATTGCCGAGGTATTTAAAAAATCGACAAAAGCTAAAGCACTTAGTCCCGCGTTGTTTATCGCAAGGAGGTTCGTCTTAGATATTCCCTTTTCAGCGAGCCAATCTTCGGTAATAACCCGTCCGGATAAATAGGCGCAATTTTGCCCCCATTGTTTCGACCAGCTCTCATGTGACTGACTTGAAAGAATAGCAATGCCTGGGGTGTAACCAGGTTCGCTACAAGACTCAAAAGTTTTTTGTGGATCAATGCTAACCACAAAATCTGGATCCATCCCTATTTTTCTTAAAGCCCTTAAACTACTATCTGCAGCAACAATTAGGGGTTTTGGAATATTGGTTTTTAAAAGTGGTAAGGTAATATCAAGCGAAGGTCCAGCCCCCACTACTAAACCAAGGGTGCCTTTACCAATAGTATTCCATTCATTGGGCACTCTTTTAGTGAGGTAATTAGCTAAGTTAGTGAAAATTTGCCTCTGTCGTAAAAAGCCGGTTTCTGAACGGGTCCTTCTCGCTCGCATGGTGGAATCAATTTCCGCAATTACTAGATCGAGAATCTTTGTATATTCAGATGCGTTATCTTTACTAATTTCTTTGCTCACTTTAACTGTTGGAGCAGTATCATAATCGAGAAGCATAAAATTCTCTAATACATCCTTCAATAAGGATAAACATTCGGTTCTTTTAACTTGCTTGATGTTTTCTGGTAATGAAGTGTTTTCTAGAGTAGGAGGAGAAAACCATAGAACTCCTAAAGGATATTTATTTGAAGCTTCTAATAATTTATCGGAGGGCAGTGGACCAAGCAGAATAATCGAGGTTGCACCTTCTGATACTGACTCTGAAAGCCATTCAGAATTCATGTTGTAATGAAATTATAAAGATTATTTGAAAATTCGCACAAGTTATTTTCATCAAGTTAGTGGTCTATCTTTCGATTCGACTAATCATATCAAAGAGTATTTAATATGCCTTATCTATGTTTAACGACAAATCAATTCTTGTGACTGGAGCGACCGGATCATTCGGACAAAAATTTGTTCAAACAGTTATTGAGAAGTTTAGACCTCGGCGTGTGATCGTATATTCTCGTGATGAATGGAAGCAGTCTGAAATGCAAAAACAAAAGGTTTTTAATCAGGGTCAGGTACGCTTTTTCCTTGGTGATGTTCGCGATAAGGATCGTCTGATCCTAGCGATGAGAGGTGTTGATTATGTAGTTCATGCTGCTGCCCTCAAGCAAGTACCTGCTGCTGAATATAATCCACATGAATTTATAAAAACTAATGTAGATGGAGCGACAAATATAGTTGAGGCTGCGTTACACGCAGGAGTAAGTAAGGTGATTGCATTAAGTACTGATAAGGCGGTCAACCCAGTCAATCTATATGGAGCGACCAAGTTGTGCTCGGATAAGGTTTTTGTTGCAGCAAATAGTTACGGTGGAGATGCGGGAACGATTTTTTCTGTTGTTAGGTATGGTAATGTAGTTGGAAGTAGGGGCAGTGTGGCACCGTTATTTGCAAGTCAACGGGAATCTGGTTCTCTTACTATTACGAATCCAGATATGACTCGGTTCTTGATTACTTTGCAAGCTGGTGTTGATTTTGTTTTGCAATGTTTCGAGCAGATGGTTGGCGGAGAATTATTTGTTCCGAAAATCCCCGCGTGTACGGTAGGAGATATTGCCAGTGTAATCGCACCCGAATGCCCATGGGAGACTGTTGGGTTAAGACCAGGTGAGAAAATGCATGAAATCCTCATCCCTGAAGATGAATCTCGCAATGTGTTAGAATTTGATGATTATTATGTAATACAACCTATTCAATCTTTTTGGGGAAATAAAATAGGAATTTTGGGTGGGGTTCCTTGTTCGGATGGTTTTAAATTTGCGAGTAATTGTAATTGTGAAAATCTAAAAAAAGAGGAGTTACGAGAATTATTTGTTGATTTTTTACCCTCTTCTTAACCTAGTTTATCCACTTTCTATTCTTATAGGTGAAAATTCTCACCAAAATTACAGATTCGACAGAACCTCCTTTAATTGTTGCTGAATTATCGGGTAACCATGGTGGAGATCTTAATAAAGCATTTCGATTAGTGGAAGCTGCCATTGACGCAGGAGCGGATGCAGTTAAACTTCAAACTTATAAACCTGAGACAATAACTGTTAATGGGAAAGACGATCGATTTTTACTAAAAGAAGGTCTATGGAAAGGGCGTTATTTACATGATCTTTATCAAGATGCAATGACGCCTTGGGAGTGGCATGAACCACTTGCTAATCAAGCAAAAGAACTAGGTGCATTTTTATTTAGTTCATCATTTGATGAGAGTGCAGTCGAATATTTGGAGGCTACCCTTGATCCTATTTTACATAAAATTGCATCGTTTGAGTTAAATCATTTTCCATTACTCGAAAAAATAGGTGAGACGAAGAAGCCCGTTTTGGCAAGTGTGGGAGTTTCTAGCGAGAACGAGATTAAAAATGCGGTTGATGTTCTATATTCATCAGGGTGCCCGCATATAACTCTTTTGCATTGCGTAAGTGAATACCCAGCAATGCCAGAAGATTTTAATCTGCCGTCCATGGTAAATTTAAAAAAATATTCCGAGAATATATCAATTGGTTTATCTGATCATTCTTTAGGTCACACCATTGCAGTTGCAGCTACTGCATTAGGTGCTCGTGTTATTGAAAAGCATTTTACTTTGGACCGAGATGCGAGTTCTATTGATGGTGCTTTTTCAATGTTACCCGATGAATTTAAATCCTTGGTTGATCAAGTGAAATGCACACACTTGGCAATGAGTGAAGTTAATAATTTGGAGTCCACAAAGAAAAATAAAGCATCATTTTTCAAAAGATCGATTTTAGTGTCTTCTATGATTAAGCGAAACGAGATTCTTACTACTGAAAACATAAGAGTTGCAAGACCTGGAGATGGTTTGTGTCCGAGTTTTTGGAATCAAGTGCTTGGTTCTGTAGCGACATGTGATATGCGAGTCGGGCACCCCTTATCCTTAAGCGACTTCGGTAGAAAATAGTATTTAAATTAAATAAATTGTTTCATTTTTGGTTTATTTGCCAAAATGATGTTATATTTATAAGTGACTCAAAACAAAATCGAGGAGCTTATCATCCCAACTTTTATAGGTTCAACTGACGAACGACTTCGACAAGCTTGTTATTGGCTTTCAACATATTGCCCTGGTAGATCACTAACACTTGAACAAATTGGAAATATTATGGGAGTTTCTAGGGAAAGAGTTCGCCAAATCGAAGCACAAGCTCTTCGTAAACTTAGGCATCCATCTAGGATTAATATTTTAAGGGAGCACCAATTTTAGATTTTGTGTTAAGGGAATAGTAAAAGTTTCTCTTTTCAATATTTAGTCATCTGACTATGCTTCTCCTTAGTGAATAATTATACTAAGTCATTAACAGAAAGAGATGCCTTTATTTTACTCAATGGATTATCGAAAATAGGTCCGATCTCCGCGAGAAATTTAATGGGAAACTTCGAAGGCAACCCTTGTGCAATTTTTCAGTCATGTAAATCAGAACTATTTAAGGTGAATGGGATAGGGCAAAAAATTATTGATTCTTTGATTAATCCTAAAAATGAAGATTGGCTTAATTCAGAAAAACAGAAAATTGAAACTCGAAACGCTTCTTTTGTCTCCCAACCAGATTTGCCTGTTCTCCTGTTGGAAATTTATGATCCCCCGATCGGACTTTATGTGTCAGGCGAAATTCCAACACGACCTTTTGTAAGCATAGTAGGGACTAGAAACCCAACCATGTACGGTCAGAAACAGGCACGACAAATGGCTGCTCAGTTAACCGAAGCAGGGTTTTGTATTGTAAGCGGTATGGCACGTGGAATTGATACTGCTGCACATGAAGGAGCACTCGATGCGGGCGGTCCCACTATTGCTTTTTTAGGCTGTGGTCTCGATATTGTTTATCCACCTGAAAATATAAATTTATATCAAAGAATTATTGAAAAGGGCGCTGTTATTTCAGAATTCCCTTTTGGACGAAAAGCAGATCGTAGGACATTTCCGATGCGTAACCGATTAGTTTCTGGGGTAGCACAAGCAGTTGTTGTAGTTGAGTCAGCTGCGTCAGGTGGAAGTTTAATCACCGCTCAATTTGCTGCAGACCAAGGACGGACTGTTTTTGCGGTGCCCGGGCGAATTGACCAGCCTAGTTCGGCTGGTTGCCATAAACTAATAAGGGAAGGAGCCACTCTTATTCGCTCTGCAGTTGATGTAATTGAAGATCTTCGTCCTTATATGAAAAAGGATCAATATTTACTAAATTTTGAAAACGATAAAAAGGATTCCGCTCAGGAATCTAATCTTTACCAGAATTTAAATAAGAATGAAAGTTTACTCATTACCGAACTAAAAGAAGGAGAACAACTTTCACTTGATGAATTAAGCCAAAGAACTGAATTAACTATTGCAGAAACAATGTCTTCGTTGACCCTTCTTGAACTCAACCGGCATGTCAAAAAGTATCCGAGTGGGAAATATGAGCTTATTTAGCTTCATATCTCAAAATTGATTCATAGCCTTTAGTATTAATTATAATAACCTAGGTGTTTCCCGCTTGATTTAAGTAAAAATAGTCGATGGGTTAGTTTTTGAGTTAATGATTATAAGTCCAAGATGATAAACATATTAGCCATTATTTCCTCACCTAACTGGCCATTATGTGTACTTTTATTAAGTGTGTTTTGGGTCGTTTTTGGAATTACAAAACTCAAACTTCACGCATTTTTAACTTTAATGATCGCAGCTATTTTTGTCGGATTGCTGTCCGGTCCTTTGCCCGAACTTTCGATCGAAAATAAAGGTCTTTTTCACAATCGAGTTGATTTGCCCCCTTCAGCAGAAACTGACCATACTCTCGCTATAAAGTGGTCGCTACTTGGATTGGGAAATACCGCAGGTGGAGTTGGGTTAATTATCGCTCTCGCAGCAATTGTTGGGACTTGTATGATGAAAAGTGGTGCCGCAGATCGTGTAGTGCGTTTTTTACTCTCTGTATTTGGAGAAAAATATGCAGGTCTAGTTCTTCTGCTGAGTGGTTTTCTACTCTCGATACCTGTCTTTTTTGACACGGTATTTTTTTTACTTATCCCGCTGGCACGTGCCATGGCTGTTCGTTCAGGAGGTCAATATTTATTTTTTGTTATGGCAATGGCAGGTGCGGGTGCCATTACACATTCGATGGTTCCCCCTACACCTGGGCCACTTATGATCGCTAATGGTTTAGGAATAGAAATTGGTTACGCGATGACAGCTGGGTTAATTGCAAGTATTTTACCTGCTTGCTTAGTTCTTTATCTAGCAAAGTGGTTTGATTCCAAATATAATTTTCCGATGAGAGAAGTCGCAGGTTCATCAAGGAAGAGCTTGGAGAATATTATTAATAAACCAAACGAAGATTTACCCTCCATTTTCCTTTCTTTTTTACCTATTGTTTTACCCGTGGTTCTTATTTCTGGTTTATCTATTATTAACATCCTAAGTTTACATAATATCGACCTCGGTATTTTTAACCCTGGTCCAGATAATGTTTGCTACTCGGTACTTTCCTTTCTGGGAGAGCCCAATATGGCTATGGCTTTGGCTGCATTGTCTTCGATTTATATTTTGGTTCAGCAATCGATAAAAGATAATTTAGGTAAAAAGAGAAAAATAACTTCATTCTTGTCAAAAGAACTAGAAGAACCTCTTTCGACAGCGGGAATGATTATATTAATTACTGGTGCAGGTGGTGCATTTGGCGGAATGATTCGATTAAGTGGAGTAGGGAGGTCAATTGAGAATCTTTCCAGCGAATTTAACATCTCCTATGTCTTACTTGCTTGGTCAGTTACTGCGATTATAAGAATAGCCCAGGGTTCCGCTACAGTTGCAATGATCACAGGTGTTGGATTAATGGCTGCGGTTTTGGGAGATGGCAGTTTACTCTCCTATCATCCATTGTATATCTTTTTGGCAATAGGATTTGGTTCGATTACTCTCTCCTGGATGAATGATAGTGGGTTTTGGGTGGTTCAAAGACTGAGTGGTTTTACTGAAAAAGAAACTTTGAAAACATGGTCTGTTTTACTTACAGCAATTTCTTTACTGGGGTTGATTATTTGTTTAATCGGTTCAGTTATCATTCCATTAAAATAGACTCATGAACAGAAGACATTTTTTAAACACTACCGTTTTAGGTGGTTTCGTATACCCACTTGAAAAAAACTTTGGATTATCAAAAGAACCTTCAAGGTCATTTAAAGGTAAGATTTTAAAGGCAGTCAAGTTTGGCGGAAAAGTTAATCCAGACCGAATGAGAAAATTGAAGGATCTTGGATTTGATGGGGTTGAGGGTTCGGGACCTGGATTAAATGGTAAAGAAATGATTGAAGCATGCGAAAAATTTGATCTTCCCATGCATGGATTAGTTTACAACAAGCATTGGAAAGTCCGCTTATCTTCACCCGATCCTGAAACTCAGGAAGCAGGTCGAGTAGGGTTGGAAGATGCGATGCAAGAATCGAAGGCCGTTGGCGGAAGTTCGGTATTACTAGTACCAGGTGCAGTGAAGGGAAAGAATGAAAACCACGACGATGTTTGGACTCGTTCGATCGTGCAAATACGAAAATGTATCCCACTCGCTAAAGAATTGAAAATCCATATTCTGATCGAAACAGTTTGGAATGGTTTCTGCCTTAAACCAGAATTGTTTAGGGATTATATTGATGAAATTAATAGCCCGTGGGTACAGGCTTATTATGATATTGGCAATATGCAGAAATATGGACCAAGTCACCAATGGATAAGGGTATTAGGGAAACGGATTATCAAATTAGATGTGAAGGACTGGGGAGAAAAGAATGGTTTTTGTCCATTAGGGAAGGGCGATGTTAATTGGAATAAAGTCAGAAGCGAACTTGAGCAAATTAACTTTTCTGGATGGGCGACAAGAGAGGGTAGTGATGGAGGAGATGAAAAGACTGCCAAATTAATGAATGAATTACTCGACCTTTAATTTATTCTTTTGATTGCTTTTAAATAATACTGCACTAAAACTATAAGCAGTTTAGGGGAGTCACCATGGCGTTTGACTGAGAGGCTTACACGTTCCGTAAGCGACCCTTAGAACCTGATGCGACTCCACACGCCGTAGGGAAAACTTGACAACTGTGTCAATAATCTCTGGCGAAATTAAATTTATAGCCATGATAAAAAAAGTAGAAAATCAATCTGAAGCAGAGCATAGTGCTTTTGCTCATTCTCGTAAAATTTATGTTAAGGGGGATTCCGTTGACGTCCGTGTGCCGATGAGGGAAATTTCTCTTTCGCCTAGTAATTTGCCTGGAGGTGGAACTGAAGAGAATGAAGCAGTTCGTGTCTATGACACTTCAGGTGCTTGGGGGGATCCTGGTTTTCACAAAGATCCAACAAAAGGATTACCACTATTGCGTGCAGATTGGATTAATCAGCGAAACGATACGCAAAGAATTGAAGGTCGATCCTGCCAACCGATAGATAATGGTTATTTATCGGACAAACATGCCAGTCGATCGGACGAACGAACCAAGGAACTTCCTGATTTTGACATCTCTAAACAAGTTGTCCTTCGAGCTAAGGAAGGGAAAACGGTTACACAACTTCAGTATGCCCGTGATGGTATAATTACTCCTGAAATGGAGTTTATTGCGATCCGTGAAAATATGAAGCTGCAAATTCTCTCTGAGAACCTGGAAACTTCACCAGATGCAGTAAGGAATTCTCTCAATCATCAGCATAAGGGGCACTCTTTTGGTGCTTCTATTCCGACTGAAATTACCCCTGAATTTGTTCGAAGTGAAGTAGCTCGTGGGCGTGCAATTATACCCGCAAATATAAATCACCCTGAGCTTGAGCCCATGGCGATAGGGCGTAATTTTTTAGTTAAGATAAATGCTAATATAGGAAACTCCGCCGTTGCTTCTTCCATTGAGGAAGAGGTTGAAAAAATGCGTTGGGCGACCAAGTGGGGAGCAGACACCTTGATGGATTTATCAACTGGAAAAAATATTCATCGAACCCGTGAGTGGATTATCAGAAATTGTCCCGTTCCTGTTGGCACTGTTCCCATTTATCAAGCATTAGAAAAAGTGAGAGGTAAGCCAGAAGATTTAACTTGGGATATTTTCAAAGATACCTTAATCGAACAGGCCGAGCAAGGAGTTGATTATTTCACAATACATGCAGGTGTTCTTTTGCGGTATGTACCGATGACCAGTCGTAGAATGACTGGCATAGTCAGTCGCGGGGGCTCTATTATGGCTAAGTGGTGCCTGTCGCATCATAAAGAAAATTTCCTTTACGAAAAATGGGATGAAATTTGTGAAATTATGGCTTCCTATGATGTGTCATTTTCAATTGGGGATGGACTTCGTCCAGGTTCGATTGCGGATGCAAATGATGAAGCCCAATTTGCTGAACTGGAAACTCAGGGAGAACTGACAACACGAGCTTGGAAATATGGTGTACAAGTTATGAATGAGGGCCCCGGGCATGTCCCGATGCATATGATTCAGGAGAATATGGAAAAACAGTTAGATTGGTGCCATGAAGCCCCTTTTTATACTCTTGGACCATTGACTACAGATATTGCACCTGGTTACGATCACATTACTAGTGGAATTGGTGCGGCTATGATCGGTTGGTATGGTTGTGCAATGCTTTGCTACGTCACTCCCAAAGAACATTTGGGTTTGCCCGATCGTGAAGATGTTAGAGAGGGTGTGATCACCTACAAGTTAGCCGCACACGCAGCTGATTTGGCAAAGGGGCATCCATCAGCTCAATTTCGTGATAATGCATTGTCTAAAGCTAGGTTTGAATTTCGATGGGAAGATCAATTTAATTTATCTCTTGATCCTGAAAAAGCTCGGGAATTTCATGATCAAACATTACCTCAAGAAAATGCGAAGACCGCTCATTTTTGCTCCATGTGTGGGCCTCATTTTTGCTCGATGAAAATAAGTGAGGATGTGCGGAAATATGCCAGAGAAAATGGATTTGATAACGATGAGTCTGCTGTAATTAAAGGCATGGAAGAAAAATCAAAAGAATTTCTTTCATCTGGTGCTGAGATATATACGACAGGAAAAGTTGAATGAACATTTATGTGAATGATGAATTAAAGAAAGTTGATTCTGGTTTATCATTGAAATCCCTGCTCATAGATATTGGTATGGTCGAATTATCAGGTTGGGCAATTGCGATGAACGAGCAAGTGGTACCTGTTGAAGAGATCGAGGGGGAATATTTGTCAGATGGTGACCGTTTGATTCTGATACAGGCGACACAAGGCGGATGAGTGAACTGCCTAGTATAATCTTAATTTCTCCCCCGTCTAAAAAGGTTGGAGAAATTGAGATGTTATCCAAGTTTTTTGATGCAGGGTTAATGAGATATCACTTAAGAAAACCAGATTGGACTGAAGACGATTTATCTGAGTATCTTAGGCAGATACCTGAAGAGCACTTATCAAGGGTAGTTATTCATCGTAAGTCTAATTTGTTAAATGAATTTCCACTCGCCGGGTACCATCATACTTCGACCGAATCAATTAAAAATGTAAAGGGAACTCAAAGTCGATCCCTTCATAAACTAAGCGAATTAAAAAACCTAAAAGACTCATTAGACTATGCTTTTTTTGGCCCCGTTTATAGTTCGATTTCAAAAAAAGGATACAGTCCCCAAATTTCTTTGAGTGATATTTTCGATTTTTTTAATTCAGGAAAATTAAATAAATTAGAAAAGGTGCCTAAGATTTATGCATTGGGTGGAATTAGAAAAAAGAAATTCAAACCATTATCAGACATAGGGTTTTATGGTGTGGCGCTTCTTGGTTCCGTTTGGGGTAGCCGTGATCCTCTTCGTTCCTTTAATGAATCTTTAAAAATGGATATCGAATTCTTATTAAAGCGTAGAGGGCAACCGAACGAGAATATTGCTACGCTTTCTTGAGATTATTTTAGTTTGATGAAAGATCTGCCTTCTTTAATTTCTATAACTTCGGATAATAGTCGGTTACCGCACCATGAGCAGGTTCGTGTTCTAATCGAAAAGGGTGCTAGGTTTGTTCAGTTACGATCAAAATTGTTGGGGCATAATGAACTTGTTGATCAAGTCAAGTTGTCATCTCAATATGCTCTGCAAAGTGATACTATTTTAATCGTGAATGATTTTAATAAAGTCGCTCACAGTGTTCGTGTTTCTGGTGTTCATTTAGGAGCTAATGATTGTAATGTCGAACTAGCAAGGGAACAACTGGGCGATAATGCTATTATTGGATCTACAGTACATAACCTAGAGGATGCAATCAAGGTAACGCAATTAGGACTTTGTAATTATGTGGGCCTTGGACCTTACCGGAAATCAAAAACAAAACTTGATCTGGAGCCAATTTTATCTCAAGGAATGATACAAGATATATTAGAGGTGTTATCAGATACACCAGTTTTTTTAATTGGTGGAATTGAATTAGATGACTGTAATTTAGTGTCTCGCTATGGTCTTGCAGGTCTTGCGGTATGTTCAGCGTTATCACGAGAGGGTGAATATGGGAATTATGTGAATGATTTTATTAAACAATTAAATTTAGAAAAGTGTGCTGTTGTATGAGTGGAAATACCGATAGTTTGAAATTAGGAGACTTTGAATTTGATTCCCGTTTATTTGTAGGAACTGGCAAGTTTGAATCTGGTCAGTTGTTTGAAAAGTCAGTTTCCGCAAGTGGTTCTCAGATGGTTACTGTTGCGATGAAACGAGCTAATCCTAATGCTCAAGATGACTCGATTCTTGATTTTATTGACTCAGAAACCATTAAGATTTTACCCAACACCTCAGGCGTTCGTGATGCAAAAGAGGCTATCTTTGTGGCCCGAATGGCCCGAGAGGCACTGCAAACAAATTGGTTAAAGTTAGAAATTCACCCAGATCCAAAATATTTAATGCCTGACCCTATTGCGACACTAGAGGCAACCAAAGAATTAGTAAGAGATGGGTTTATAATTTTACCGTATTGTCATGCAGATCCTGTTTTGTGCAAGAAACTCGAAGATGCAGGTGCCGCGGCCGTCATGCCTTTGGGTTCTCCCATTGGGAGTAATCAGGGGCTCCAAACTAAGGAATTCCTTCGTATCATTATTGAACAATCTTCAATTCCAGTTGTAGTTGATGCAGGGATTGGGGCTCCATCACAAGCTGCCGAGGCTATGGAAATGGGAGCAAGTGCGGTTTTGGTGAATACGGCTATTGCAGTTTCTAGCGACCCGGTAGCAATGGGGGATGCATTTGGAAAAGCAGTGAAGGCAGGTCGGATGGCTTATTTGGCGGGTATGGGTAAGGTAAGTAAAAAAGCTACTGCCACATCCCCATTAACTAGCTTTCTTTCTTAATGAAATCGATGGATTCCTTTGTTGGAGAGTTTGAAAAAGCGGAGTGGAGTGAAATTTCTAAAACGATAATTTCAGCAGATAGATGTAAAATTGAAAGAGCTCTCGATGGAGAAGGAGCAGGTGGACTTGAAGACCTTGCCGCCTTACTTTCCCCATTGGCGAACCAAGAATATCTTGAAGAAATGGCACAACTCGCCCACCAGTTGACCAAGCAAAGATTTGGTAAGGTAATTCGCTTGTTTGCTCCAATTTATCTTTCAAATGAATGTAATAATATTTGTGATTATTGTGGTTTCAGTATGGGGAATCAAATACCTCGGAAAACATTATCAAATGTTGAAATACTTCGTGAAATTGGAATATTAAAGAAACATAAATTTGAACATGTATTATTGGTTACAGGTGAATCGTCTAAGAAAGTGGGAGTGGATTACCTGTACGATTCAATAAAAGTTCTCAATGAGTATTTTGCTAATGTTTCAATGGAAGTTCAGCCTCTAAAGGAAGATGAGTATCAATATTTAATTAGTGCTGGTTTGCATGCTGTTTTAGTTTACCAGGAAACATATGAAAAAAAGAGTTATGCAAAGCATCACTTAAAGGGAAGAAAAAGGAATTTTGATTGGAGGTTAAATACGCCAGATCGCCTTGGTCGTGCAGGAATAAACAAGATAGGCCTAGGGTGTCTTTATGGACTTACCCAAGATTGGAGGACTGATTCTTTCTTTGCTGCGATGCACCTTAATTATTTGGAAAAACGATACTGGCAGACTTCATTTTCAATGTCTTTTCCTCGTCTTCGCCCTTGTGAAGGAGAATTGAATCCAGTCGTGGATTTAAAAGATCGAGACTTAGTTCAATTACTTTGTGCTTTTCGAATATTCAATCATGAGCTTGAATTAAGTTTGTCTACTCGAGAAAGTCCGACTTTAAGAGAAAACCTTTTACCCCTTGGCATTACTACTATGAGTGCGGGTTCTAAAACTAATCCTGGAGGTTATGCGGGCAATGTTGAATCTCTTGAACAATTCTCTATTTCAGACGAAAGAAGCCCCCACGAAATTCAAGAAATGCTCAGAAGTAAAGGCTATGAACCTGTTTGGAAAGATTGGGATTCATCTTATCAATGTTTGGCCAAGACCTTACCCAAAGATACTGTTTTGTTAGATAAAGCTGATTCGAAAATACTTGCCGTTTCTTAGTACCTTTAAACTGTTGCATATCGTTTTAATATGGATCTTTCAGTTGAAGAAAAAAAACAATACCAAAGGCATCTGTCATTGCCTGGTTTCGGATTAGAAGGACAGAAGTTACTTAAAGAATCATCGGTTTTAGTTATCGGTGCCGGTGGTCTTGGATGCCCTGCCTTACAATACTTAGCCGCGGCAGGAGTTGGGAAGATTGGGATAGTTGATGAAGATATAGTCGAATACTCAAATTTGCAGAGGCAGATTTTATATTCCCATAATGATATTGGAAATGTTAAAGCCGAAGTGGCTGCCAAGAAATTAGAGCAATTAAATCCATTTATAAAAATTAATTCACATGTTCTTCGTTTTAATGCCTCAAATGCAGAGGCCTTACTAGAAGGCTATGATATTGTAGTAGATGGAACTGATAACTTTGATTCACGCTATTTGATTAATGATGCCTGTGTGTTATTTGATAAAGTTTTAATTTACGGGGCAATTTATCAATTCGAAGGACAGGTCAGTGTTTTTAATTTAAATAATGGTCCCACTTATCGTTGCCTATTTCCTAACCCACCAAAATCTAATGCTTTACCAAGTTGCTCAGAAATTGGCGTGTTGGGAGTCCTTCCAGGTATAATTGGTAATTTCCAAGCATTGGAAGTTATCAAAGTAATAACTGGATTAGGGGAGCCCCTTACAGGTAAACTTTTGCTTTATGATGCATTAAAACAAAACACGCGTATTATTGGAATTAGTCCGAATCGAAAAAGCCGTGAAGTATACGAACTGTCAGATAGTTTTTCTATCTGTTCCACCTCTACAAATAGTAAAACTGATCAAATGATTATTGAAATTGAGCCTAACGTATTTTCCGATATGAAGAAAAATCAAGATGATATTCTTGTCTTAGATGTTCGTGAGGATTGGGAGCGAGAAGTTTCAAAGATCACACCATCCACTCATATTCCACTGGGTGAATTTGCCTCTCCTTCTGGGCCTGAATTACCGAGTGAATTTTCGACTGATAAAAAAATTGTCATTTATTGTAAAGCTGGAGTTCGTAGCAGGATGGCGTGCGAGGCACTTAAGGAGAAGGGGTTTAATAACCTTTATAATCTTTCGGGTGGAATCTTAAACTGGAAAGCAGAAGGTTTTCCTCTTGATTAATGCCAAACATTTTAGTCATAGGTGGTTCTGATAGTTCTGGCGGAGCAGGGGTAACTGCAGATATAGAAATTATTTCAGGTCTAGGGGGGAGATGCTACCCCATTCTAAGTGCTGTCACTGCACAGGGATCTAACGGTTCTTTTAATTCTCATACTATGCCCTCCGCAATTTTGGAAGCACAGCTCGATTCAATCGGGCATCAACAAATTGATGCAATCAAAATTGGTATGCTTCCAAATAAAGATTCAATACAGAGTATAGCTAACTTTTTAAAACAAACCCGATGTGCTTCTATTGTACTTGATCCAGTAATAAAGAGTTCTTCTGGTGCTTCTCTTATCTCACCCGATGCAATAACGACGTTAAAGGATCTTTTATTTCCTCTTGTGTCTTTAATTACCCCCAACCTTTTTGAGGCCAATTTTTTAACTGACCTAAATTATACAATTAAAAAAGAATTTTCAATTGTAGCCAATAAACTCCTTTCATTTGGCACCAATGCGGTTTTACTTAAAGGTGGTCACTTAGTGGGGGATCAATGTGTAGATTTATTTCTACATTCAAGTGGAGATGAAATTACTTTTGAGCATAAGAAAATTCCCAACGGTACGGAGGTGAGGGGTACTGGTTGTCGTTTAGCCAGCGCAATCTCTTATTACCTCGCATCTGGGGAATCTATGCCTAAAGCAATAAAACAGAGTATTGACTATCTTCAGGATTATATTTCTGAGAATGCAAAATAGAATATTTTATATCTATCGACCCAGTGCCTTTCGAATAAGCTCTTCGGTCGAGGCATTTTTACCAATTTCATCGGAGGCTTTACGAATAGCTTGATCCGCATCTGTTGCTTTATAGCCAAGTGTGAGCAAAGCAGAAACTGCATCGTGATAGGTTCCAAAACCGGCATCCTCAATCTCACCCGCTAGAGCGTTTTCTCCATTACTAGACTTGGGGGTAGGGGGGGATATGGTAGTTCCTTTGGGTAAGACTTTGTCTTTTAATTCAACTATAATTCTTTCAGCAGTTTTTTTCCCTAAGCCTTGAGCTTTTGAAAGCATCCCAACATCTCCACTTGCAATTGAACTTTTGAGCATTGGTAAGGAAAGCGAGCCCATTAAGTTTAAGGCAATTCTTGGACCTATCCCGGAAACTTTATCTACGATCATTCGAAAAAAATCTCGCGACTCTCGATCAATAAATCCGTAAAGAGTCTGTGAGTCTTCTCGATAAGTTGCCTGAGTGTACAGTTTGATTTCTTTTCCTAAAGACGGAAGTCTTTCCGAAGTGGTAAGTGGAATGTTAACTTGATAACCAATTCCTCCAACTTGAATAACAGCCATATTTAGTTGGCACTCGATTAAATCTCCTTCAATAAATGCGATCATATAAGTAAATTTATGCAGTTAGTCCGAGGACATCTTGCATTGAGTAAAGTTTTGCTGGTTGATTAATGACCCATTTCGCTGCTTTAAGTGCTCCCGCGGCAAAAATGACCCGATCTGTTGCTCGATGGGTAAGTTCAATCCGCTCTCCTATGCCCGCAAACATAACAGTGTGCTCGCCTACGACATCCCCACCCCGTAATGCATGAGATCCAATTTCATTTGCTTTGCGTTCCCCTGGCATTCCTTCCCGACCATGTGAAATATCGCTGTCACTTGCCTGCCTTGATTCTTTGAGAATTTCTAAAAGGCGATCGGCCGTGCCACTTGGAGCATCTTTTTTTAAACGATGGTGCATTTCGATGACTTCCGGATCAAACCCTGAATTTAAATCCAAAACTTTTGCGGCTTGTTGGGTTAAGAAAAACAAAAGATTTACTCCTGTGGAAAAATTCCCTGCCCAAACCATTGGAATTGAATTAGATAAAAGCTCAATTGCTTGTCGATCCTCTCTACTATGCCCAGTAGTTCCAATGACCATAGGCTTATCATGCTTTTTTGCCAATTGAGCGAGCGAAAGCGTCGCATCGCGAAGAGAAAAATCAATCACTACATCACAATCTTCTATCCCATCCTCTGGGTTATCCCCTAAATCAACGGGGAAGTTGATTGTGCAATCATGATCTGAGGCAATTGATTGGATGGCCATTCCCATTCGACCTTTTGCACCACTTAATAAAACTTTCAAACTCATTATGTTTATCTTAAAGGGTTAGGTTTTCCGCAATTCCCTTTAATAATTGGAAATTGCTGGCAGATGGGGGAGTGAGAGGTAATCTAACTTCAGCAGATTGTATCAGGCCTTTCAAATGAAGAAGGGTTTTAATCGGGACTGGATTTGGTTCAATAAAGATATCAGTAAAGAATTGGTAGTTTTTTAAATGAATGTCACGAGCTTGGTTATAATTATCTCTTAATGCAAATTCCACTAATTGTGACACTGCTTTCGGAATAATATTTGAGGCTACGCTGATGACCCCTTTGGCTCCCGCGGCCATAAAGGGAAGAGTTAGTCCATCATCTCCTGATAAAACTACAAAATCGGCATCTAGAGCACAAACGCTTTCAGAAACTTTTGCGGAATGTCCTCCGGCTTCTTTTAATGCGCAGACATTCGGGTATTTTTCATATAATGCCGCAATGGTATTAGTCGAAATCTCAATTCCACAGCGAGAAGGAATAGAATAAAGGATAATTGGCTTTTCAGTACATTCTGCAAGAGCACTAAAATGAGCAATCAACCCATCTTGGCTAGGTCTATTGTAGTAGGGGGCAACCAATAGAAAAGCATCTGCACCTGCTTGATCTGCTTTTTGGGTTAACTCAAGAGCTTCTTTGGTTGAATTTGCACCAGTACCAGCGATCACTGGAATTTTTCCATCCACAATGTTTATAGTATTTTTTATAACTTGTAGGTGTTCCTCATCGGATAGAGTCGGGGACTCACCGGTTGTGCCACAGGGTACAATTCCTGAGATCCCTGATGACAACTGGGCGTTCACAAGGCTTTCGAGGTCAGTATAAGATACTGCACCATCTTTCATTGGTGTGATTAGAGCAGTGTGTGCTCCGTGAAGTAGTTTCTTGTCCATTTGCAATAAATATGTGAGAAAGGATGATTCCCGTCTTTTACACATGTTCTTTCTTCACAGGATTAAATCTGTGGTCAACTTTTTAATGGTGGAAACTCAAAGGATTCGTAATTTTTGTATTATAGCGCATGTCGATCATGGCAAGACTACCTTGTCTGATCGACTCCTTGAAAGTACCCAAACGGTAATGGGTCGTGAAATGAAGGAACAATTATTGGACTCAATGGATTTAGAAAGGGAGCGAGGCATTACTATTAAATGTCATCCAGTTTCAATGAATTATCGTTACAAGGATAAAGATGATTATCTTTTTAACCTCATTGATACCCCTGGGCATGTCGACTTTTCTTATGAAGTGTCGCGTAGCTTGGCCGCTTGCGAGGGAGCTTTGTTACTCGTGGATGCATCTCAGGGCGTGGAGGCGCAAACCTTGGCCAATGCTCAGTTAGCCGAGAGTCAAGGCCTCACTATTATACCGATTATTAATAAAATTGATCTACCCAGTGCAGATGTGGATCGTGTTTCCAGACAAATCGAAGATATTTTAGCGATTCCTGCAGAAGAAGTAATATTGGCGAGTGGTAAATCTGGCATCGGAGTGGAAGAAATCCTTGAAGCTGTGGTGGAGCGCTTACCTGCACCTCGATTGACCGACTATCCACAAGCCCGTGCCCTTGTTTTTGATAATCAATTTGATTCATTTAAGGGAGTGATTTGTTATATCCGAGTGTTTTCTGGATGTTTTAAAAAGAATGCGAGTCTTTTGCTAATGAGCGAAGATAGGAAAACTCCGATTAAAGAAGTTGGAAAGTTTTGTCCTCAACCCTTTCCAATGGAAAGTTTAAATGTTGGCGAGGTGGGCTACATTGTAACTGGTATTAGGGATGTCGCAGAAATTAAAATTGGTGATACACTTACTCTTTCAGATTCTCCTGCACAACAAATGCTTCCTGGGTATAAAGAAGTGCGCCCGATGGTTTTTAGCGGTCTTTACCCATTGGATACATCAGATTACGAAAAATTGAAGAAAAGTGTGGGCAAACTCCGATTGAATGATGCGGCTTTTACTTTTCAATCTGAAACTTCAATTGCACTCGGGTTTGGCTTCCGCTGTGGTTTCTTAGGTCTCCTTCATATGGAAATTATCCAGGAGCGCCTTCGTCGAGAATATGATATCGATTTAATTTCTACATACCCGAGCGTTGTTTACAGAGTCCATTTAACAACCGGTGAAGTTATTGAAGTCGATAACCCATTGGAGCTTCCTGATATCACTGAAATTTTAAAAATTGAGGAACCCACCATTCTTGCTCGTATTCATGCCCCCAATAATTGTATCGGCGACTTACTTACTCTGGTCACAGAGAAGAGAGGATCTTGTAGTGATACCGAGACAATCGATGAGACTCGAGTAATGATGACCTGCAATCTACCTTTAAATGAAATTCTGGTCGATTTTAACGATCGCTTAAAAAGTGTGACTCACGGATATGGCTCAATGGACTATGACATGTCAGACTATGTGGAATCCTCTCTTGTTCGTATGGAAATCCTAGTAAATGCAGAGCCAGTTGACGCTTTTTCTACCATCGTACACAAGGATAAAGCCGAAAATCGGGGTAGGGTGCTCTGTGCAAAATTAAAAGACATTCTACCTCGCCAGTTGTTCAAAATTGCGTTGCAAGCAGCCGTGGGGGGGAAGTTTATTGCCAGAGAAACTATTAGTGCGATGCGTAAAGATGTCACCGCAAAATGTTATGGCGGTGACATTTCTCGTAAAAGAAAACTTTTAGATAAACAAAAAGAAGGAAAAAAACGAATGAAGCAGATTGGCAATGTCAATATTCCCCAGGAGGCATTCGTGCAAATTCTGAAAAGCTCGACTTGATATTTATTTATGACCGAAAATATAAAAGCCAAAAGATCACAGAAAAAAGGTGCCAAGGAAATCCTTCGACTAGGGGAAAAAGCCTTAGATTATAGGCGTGACATTCTAAGTGCTGATCAAGTCGAGAGATTAGAGTCTGCGACTACAGCACTTAAAGTTGTCTTGAGTAATAAAATAATTTACATCAATGAATTGGAGGAAAAGGCTGAAAAAGTTGATATTGAATTAAAAGAGTCGGGTGGACTTTATTATCACAAAAAAGGATGGGTGGAAAATGTTGAAATGCTCATGGTTGCAGCTATTGTGGTTATCGGGATTAGAAGCTTTTTCGTACAGCCTTTTATAATTCCTACCAATTCCATGTATCCTTCTTTTTTTGGCATGCAACCCAACTTATATGAAGAAAGCAAAGATGTACCAAATTTGTTTGAAAGGAGTATTGATAAAGTCATTTTGGGAGCTTCTCATTATCGATTAAATGTGGAAAGTTCTGGCAATTTATACCTTGTCTTACAGAACGGAGGAAGTTTTCGATCTGCCAAGGCAACTTTTCCCAATGGTCGATTTTTTGTTTTTCCTAATACTGTTAAAGAATATGTTTTTGAAGTGGGAGGCAAAGAACACACACTACAAGTGCCAGCCGAATTCGATTTTGATACTTTAATAGCCCAGAAATTTGCAGGCATTGAAAGTTTACGAGATTTACCTTTGATTGTATCTCAAGATCAGGGATTTACTGGTAATCGCCTCAAGTTGTCCGATAAGAACTATCAAAAAGGCGATATCGCCATCGCTTTTGATATTTTATTAGGTGATGCCTTATTTGTTGATCGAATGTCTTACAACTTTGTTAAGCCTAGTTCCGGAGATCCAGCTGTATTTCGTACTGGATCTATCGATGAATTTAATCGAAAACTTGGAACTCCGGTGAGAAATTTTATTGGAGAAGATAAATATTACATCAAGAGATTAATTGGCGAACCTGGGGATCGACTTGAAATGAAAGTACCCGATCAAATTTTTACTAATGGAACAGATGTTCGTAAAGGTACACCCGGTGTGCTGTATCGTAATGAAAAGCCGATATCAGGCAAAGTTGCATTTGAGGAAAATCGTAAACGTGCTGAAAGTTTGGCACTTAACCCAGAAGCTGATAATCCGATGAATTATCCTGGCTATCGTTCTGAAGGATTACTTTCCAATCGAGAGGTTCTTACTGTGCCAAGGAAAGCAGATCCCAAAAATCCAACTGGTTTAAATGGCTATTTTATGATGGGAGATAATTCTACTGATAGTTTAGATGGCCGAGCTTGGGGATTTGTTCCCGAAAACGAAATCATTGGTCGTGCGTTTGTTGTTTATTATCCATTCACTAAAAGATGGGGTTTTTCGAATTAAATACCTTATATTCAACGATTTACCTTAGTTTAGCATTTCGCACAATATGCATTATGTCTAATTGTGATTTTTCATGAACCCTATTAGTTTACCAAACTGGTTGGAGTCTCGTAGTTCAGGAGTGCTCCTTCATGTGACTTCTTTGCCTGGTG
>Ga0209711_10000395_pt1 | contig 44372 bp, 40 predicted proteins | sample ArcticOcean_MG_C_7_FD_187441 | JGI IMG/M metagenome (GOLD analysis project Ga0209711, IMG submission 187441) | Marine microbial communities from western Arctic Ocean - ArcticOcean_MG_CB11_88 (SPAdes) (version 2) | ecosystem: Environmental > Aquatic > Marine > Oceanic | place: Arctic Ocean... | reverse complement strand
AGCAGACGTATTGGTTGAGGTCGAAGCCTTCTACGCCACATTGTAAAAAGAATCGAAAAGATGCCAAAGGTGGCGTTTTTCCCACTCCATTTTAAACACACAGTAAGATAGGAAGTTCCGGTGCAACTATGTCCTACAAGCGAAGTTCTCTCAGACTTTTGATGACTGCCTTTGTTGTCGGTTTGTTTCTTTTTTCTACAACAATTACCGCCGAAATAACATACCCTGTTGATGATAACTCATTCATTATCGACGATGTCGGTGTTCTCAACTCAACAGAAGAAGGAGAACTGGAACAACTTTCAATAGATTTGTCTGACGGGTGGGGGACGGATATTGTTGTCGTGCTCATCGAGTCAACGAACAACTATACAACCGAAAACGACACCAATATGTCGCTTGCCCAATATACTATTCAATTATTTGAGGAGTGGGGTGTTGGCAATCAAGAATGGCAAGACGGGGTGTTGATTGTGCTTGCGACAAACCAAACCGGCTCCTGGGAATGGAGCTACGAATATGGGTTCTTTTGGCAAGAAGAATATAGCTATGTTTTCGAAGAGTGGGATGACAGAATTCCTGAATCTGTGGATGATGATATGGATGCTGGAAACTGGACTGATGCCCTGTATTACTTAGTTGATGATTTGGCTTTGAGTATAGATGATTTTTGGTATGAAAACGATGGATGGGTCGATCCTCCAGCTGCCGATTTTACAACAACTCCGACACTCGATGGGCAAGATACTGATTCTCCCCCCCTTACAGCAGGTGAAAGTCTGATTACTCTCGTTTGCTGCTTCGGGGGTCTTGGAATTGTAGGCTTGGTTGTATTTGGTATTGCCCGCAGCGGCGGCGGTGGCGGTGGCGGCAGTGGTGGCCGTTGGAATCGCAACGGCGGCTGGGGAAACAACCAGTACGGGTACCCCAATGACGTTGGATATCAGGAAAATAACTACTATATTGGAAATGGGAACAATGCACCGGTCCAAAATCACCAACCTCCATCTGGCGGCAGTAGCCCATCTCGCAGCAGTGGCGGGGGTTCAAGCCGCGGTAGCAGCGGTGGGAGTTCTAGTCGCAGTAGTGGCGGTTCAAGCCGTGGTAGCAATGGCGGCGGTTCTAGTCGCAGTAGCAGCGGCAGCTCAAGTAGAGGCGGCGGTAGTTCACGACGGAGGAGTAGCGGTGGTGGCAGTAGTAGTCGGCGCAGTGGCGGCGGCCGTAGAGGAAAATGAAGTGTTCAACTTCAGACTTCATCTTCAAACGTTTATTCGCTTCCGCATCAAGCCCCGTTCATGCCGAATGCAGTAGTCACCGGAGCGAACAGAGGATTAGGTGCTGAATGGGTGCGTCAATTGCTTGATGATGGGTGGGCTGTATTTGCAGGATACCGAAACGAACTTGGGCGACTTACTACATTTGAAAATTCAAACCTAACAACACATCAACTCGACGTCCAATCAAACGAGTCCGTGGCAGCATTTGCCGACCATGCACCGGAACACATCGATCTTCTTGTCAACAATGCAGGTGTGGCAGATGGACGATGGCGAAACCTTTCCGAAATTGATGATGCTTGGGCGTTAGAAGTCATCGATATCAATGCACTCGGCCCTGTTCGTGTCGTGAAAGCATTGTATGAGAAAATGAACCATACCACACTCACGAAAGTTGCAATGATCAGTAGCCTCATGGCCTCAATTGACGACTGTGAAATGGGTCGTTCTTATGCGTATAGAGCAAGTAAAACCGCACTCAATATGTTTACTGTATCTATGAAAAAAGAAGCTGTAGCGGATAATATTACATTCGTCATTCTCCATCCTGGTTGGGTGAAAACGGACATGGGTGGTGACCGAGCACCGGTCGAAATCCCTCACAGCATTACGGGAATGCGAAATGTTCTCGCTTCTCGAACTTTGGAAAATTCAGGCGAGTTTGTACAATTCGATGGTGAACTATTACCTTGGTAAGTGTACCACGGTTAGGATTATTGCCACTCGCCTCTTCGGTGAAACATGGATGATGATACACCAATGTTCACGATGGTGAAGTCGCAGACACTTGGGGAACCTCCAGCAGCACTTTCCGAAAAGTCACAGGGCTTGCTTGAGACTTTATCGATGCTCTGTTCGTTTCATACCGCTGAAGATTTAGCAAGTTTCCTTTACTCTCCGATGTTTGTAGAATTGGCGCAGCAGGGTGAAGTATGGCTTGGCTTTGAGATTGGGTTGTATGTAGATCATGCCAAAGTTCTCGATGTAATTCCTTCACAAAAAGAGGTTTTATTTGCCGATAATGCATCGACGGGTGTTTTTGAAGGGAATCTGCATCACTGTATCGATGAGCAAGATGCTGCAGTACGATTGAATCAGTGGTATTCGGTTGTACATTCACCCGAATCACGTTTTGAGTGATTAGAAAAAGAGTGAACAGCAAGTGAGAGAGCCGTCGGCTTCTCGAATTTGACTCATATCGAGTAGAACGGGTTCAAGGCCCATTTCTTCAATGGCTTTCAAAACCGTTGGATATCCTTCAGCGAGCAGGACTTGTCCGTTTGGCAAGCCGATTGTGTTGCATCCGTAGACTTCTTCGGCGGGCATCCATTTTACTTCACAGCCTTCTGGAAGTTCTCCAAAGGCATCCTTTGGCAGAAAACCCTCTGGTGCGATAATAACGGTATCAGTGGGTGTTGAACTGATACTTGTGAGATGAAGTGCGTGACCGGGGATTTCGATCACTCGGAGTTCATGGCCGAGGTGTGTAAGGAGGTCTCGCAGCTCTTCAATTCCTGCATCGTTGGTACGAGATGAGCGGCCGACGAAGAAAAGATCTCCCAAACGAAGAATGTCTCCGCCGTCCATACGGGCATCACCATGCATGCTGCAAATTTTGGTCCCGGTGAGTTGGCGGGTAATGAATTCTGAAATTGGTGGCTGTTCATTCACTCGTGATGGATGGCCGGGAACAGGGAGGAGAACATGTCCATCGATGACGACAGCTTGGTCTTCAACAAATGTACAATCCGGATGATTGTCGTCGCTTGGTAGAACAGTAACTTCGATCCCTGCTGCAAGTAATGCTTGTCGATAGGCCCTATGTTGGTCTTTTGCAAGTGCAATATCAGTGGGCCCTGTACCGAAAAAATTAGACAAAGCACGGTCGAAAGTATTCGGGATTCCGCGTGTGAGCGCCCGGTTCTTCTGGTCCAATCGAACCGTTGCCATGTGTAATCCGGATTCCCAGCCCCCCTTAACGCTTCGCCTTTTATTGGAAGCGAGTTTCCGGTGACTGGAAAGAAGAACACTCTTGTAGAAGGTGCGTACCACGCTTTCAACCGTTGCGTTCATCAATGCCGTGGAGGTGGGGCGAACATGCGCTCAAGTTATTCCCGTGCTGGCATGTTGGTTTTCCTCATGTTTTCGGCAACATTTGCAGGTTGTTTCGGAGAAGACGGTGGAGAGGGATTGCCGGATTCTAACGCCCTTACGTTCAAAGTCGTTGGAGGCTCATCAAATGACTCAATGGCCATTCCCGGAGGGGAGTGGATTTCTGCAAGTTTTCAAGCAGATGAAGATTTGAGTGTTTTCATTCCTTATTTTATTCAAGACCCTGGATCTCTTCGAGCACAAAACGGAACGGTTCTCGACCTTCGGAGTGGAGAAGAAATAACAATCAAGGTTCTTTTCCCTCCACGAAACGATGATGTTGTTTTCCTCATTGGTGAATTCGGCCGTATAAACTGGCCAATTCGCGCTGCTGACGAATCGTGGATGATGTGGCATGAAGAGATGAAGACGGGTTCTGCGGTCTCTGTTTCAATGAATGAAGACGGTGGCGGAGCTCTTCCATGGATTGTTCCAGGGCTGGAAACAGGCGGCGATGTCGTTGTGAAGCATTTGAAAACAGTACGAGACCAACGTTCTGATCTCTCTGAAGAAAACGGTGTTGGCGCAAGTGGTGGATGGCTCAATGGCCGAGACGTCTATGAGTGGGTTGATTTCATCACCGACGAAACATCAGACCCTCTCGACCCTGCTGATGGTGCAGTTGGTTTCCTCGACCGGTGGATTGGAAACGGAAATCCCGGTTATGAAGATGCGATTACCTACTTCGAAGGCGTCATGGTTGGTTACGGGCTGGATGTCGAAGTTCACCGGTTCCAAAGTGGAACCTTGTGGGCAGTCAATATTTGCGCTTACAAAACAGGAACTGTATTTCCAGATGAGTGGTTAGTTTTCGGAGCACACTTCGATGTTGCACCCTACGCAACTCCTCCGACTGCAATCATCCCAGGGACCGAACAACAAGGGTATGGGACGCGTACTGGAGCATACGATAATGCTGCAGGTTCTTCCATGGTACTCACGACCGCAAAGGTTCTTGCCGATTTTGATGCACGGAGAACGATGGTTTTCTGCTTATGGTCTTCTGAAGAAGAAGGGTTGTGGGGATCAAGTGCATTTGCAGGAGACCTTCCAGCAGGCGTTACGGTGAGCAATTACCTCAATCTCGATATGGCCGGAATTAATTATCCTGGAAATTATGCACTGTCTGTGTACCTTGGCCCTGATGGCACTGGTGATGTGATCGACCAAGCCGGAATGTATCATTTGGCGGAATGGATTGGCGCAGATGCGTTTGACCTCTCTTACCAAATTGAGCGAGGGCGAGAGGAATGGGCGGCTGGTGGAGAGAGTCCTTTGTGGCAGAACAATTACCAAGACACTGTGGCTATTTACGAAAGTCCAACTGCACGCAGTGACCACGATTCATTCCAACAGATTGGTGTGGCCACGTTAGGGTGGAACGGGGTTGTTGATGGCTATCCATGCTACCACAAAACCTGTGATAAATTGACGACCATGGAAGAATACATGAACACCGATAATGCAACCGGTGAATCCAATCTCGTTCATTCCTGGGATATTGTGACATGGTGGGCTGTCTATGCTTTCTTACACATGGATCAAGTTCCGGTTCCGAACGAATTGTGATTTATCCCTTACACAATAGTGTTGCAGTGGGTACCCACTGCTTAAAGAGAGTTTACGAGCCACTAATCACTACTAAATACACCAACAGAAGTATGAAGAGAATTACAGGGATTGATGCAATCAGTACCGCAGCAGCAGAAACAAGTACAGTTAATTCATAGATTATGAAAACGATTCCAGCCACTGATGCTAAAATTCCCACTAAAGGTCCCTTAACATCGTTCTTACGAACCTGTTCAGGGGGGGTTTTGTTCCATTCAAACCCTCCTTCACAGTGTGGGCATTCAAAATCACCACTCGCATCATTCTCGAGTTCTAACTCCTCGCTACAGTGAGGGCATAGTATCTCAACCACTCTTCTTGGTTCGTTCATAGGGTCATAAGTTTTGGCCCATCACAGGCAAAATATTGTTCTAATATCTTGTAACTCACGGGTTTTGGAACTTATTAAAGAGGGTACCCTCTAACGAATTAGTTGCAATTCTAAGTTAAGCGTCTTCCAGAAGTGTTTGGATATCTGCTAAGACTAAATCAGTCAACCAGTCGTTATCGCCCCACCAAATCCTCTGCATTCCATTTGAGTCAACCAGAACTGTGCCAGTTGAATGATTGACACTGTAAGCATCTGGGTGATGTCTTGCCGAGGTGTTGGTTTCATTCTCTGTTGTTTCCTCAATAGATAATCCTACGGCAAAGTTTGCCCAAACCGACTGAATGGTTTGGAACATCGGCGAGCTTTCTTCAGTAGAATTGGCGGTAACGTGTGGCCATGAAGCGTTTCTGTATTGCGTCCATTCTGAGAGGGCTGTTGTATCGTCTCTCCACGGGTCAACCGTGATCGTCAAAAATTGAGTTTGGTTGTGTTCTTCCTCACTTAATTGACTGTGAACCCAGCGAAGGTTTTCGGTGACAATTGGGCAAATGTCAATACAGTTGGTGAATAAAAAAGCAATAACGACGACCTTGCCATCGGTTTGATTTTGATAATTCCAATCTTGACCCGTGCTGTCGATGAGTGTGAAGTCTTCAACTGCAATTGATGGAGTGATATCTTCGCCGTGGAAAAAAGGAGTGACGCTTTCCACCCCAGTGCATCCTGCAGAGAGGAGTGTGAGTGAAAGAAGGGCAGCCATAGCAACTTTAGCGTTCATTGTAATGCCTCAAATCAATTGCCCAAGATAGGCGATGTCGGTTTCAAGTTGGACGATGTACAGTCCCGTCGAAATACAAGATGCATAGGTAATGCCGTTATGATGTTCAACGGCCCAAAGGAAAGGCACCCAGCCGAAATCATAGAAGCTTGAATCAAGCGGAGTTCCATCTTCTCCATGAGGTAAATACCACCCTACTGTTGCCTCGAAATGGGTGGCGACTCGGTCGTCTGGATTGGTCGGTGCAACCAGGGTTTCAATGTCGATGACCCACAAACCTGCGTGATAATGAGAAATGTACAGACGTCCATCCCAGCCCCCTCCATGGCTTTGATCGGTTGTTTCGTTTGTTTCAAAATAGGCGCTGTCAAGGTTATGCGGTGAAAACAACAACCATTCATCGCCATCCGGATAGGCTTCACAATCTGCTCCATAACAGTGTTCACTTGCCCACGGAATCTCCCAATCACGAATCAGTTTGGGTTGGAATTTTAATTGCCCATCAATCATGGTGTAATCGGTGGTGTCGATAAGATAGATGATGCCTGTGCCAACGCTTGTCGATAAGACTTCTACGGCTGCTGTGACCAGATGAACGGGTTCATCAGAATACCCGACGTGGGACAAATCAACCATTGTCGGGAAGGGTTCAGCATAATGGATGTAGGATACGCGACCTCCGTTTACATTACCGTTGGTTCCACTGTCTGGGTTGCCGTCTTCATCTAAATCGAGGAATTCCATCCATTGGCCTACTTCTTCGGCTCGCCATCGGCATTGGAGTGGGTTGCCAAAGCCTGTTTTGCACAGGGTGGCGTGCATAGTGTATTCTTCTGGAGAGTTCACTGGATGGGGGACATTGGTTACATCAGCGATTCTCAAACCAGCTTCCCAATAACTTCCGTAAATGAATGTATGACCGTAGCGAGGGTCGTTCGGATCTTCACCAGGCCAAAGTTGAACCGTCATGTCATGGATGTAAATCCAGCCACCGTTCGTTGCTTCCCATGCAACTTCATATTCGCCGACTTTGATGATGGTGTGGCCAATTCCGGATGCTGGAACCCCGGGTAGGTTTCGGGATGCTGAACCATCGAGATTGAGGTGTGCGATTGTAACGCCGCCGCAAGCCTCTCCGATTGCATCATTGCATTCTTCATACTCAGGATTAGCGATAAATACGTACCATTCACCATCAATCATTTGAGTGTAGATATTGTGTGGACCGCTTGGGTGGTCCACATCATACCACGAATCAATCCAAGTTGGATTGGTCTTATCGGTAACGTCGATAAGGTTGACAGAAACTTGTGCGGGGTCGCTCCATTCACCAATATTGGGGTCGGAATTGCCCGGGTCGATGAGTTGGTTTTGTTGAAGAATGTATTCTCGGCCGTTGTATTCGAGATATTTGACATCGAGAACTTGTGTGTTTGGGTCGTTGTAAACACCCGTCACCGTCGTGTTGCTTGGATCGGTAACATCCACGATATGCATGTCGTTCCATCCTGCGAGATAGGCATAGGTGTCGCCATCTGGTGTAGTGGCAACTTGGATCTCTGCATTCCCTGTTGTTGTGAGAGAATTATAATCGAGGAGTTCCATATTGTCTGTTCCAGCAATATGTTGTGATGCGTTTGAATGGTCGTGCCCTTCGCCTTGGAACAACGGGTCCTCAAAATTTTGCATTGATTTCACGTCTTCATCTGATGAAGATGAAAGGCCGAATGTGAGGATGCTGGCTGAACCAAGAAGCGCGACAATGAAAATGCCGAGGCCTACTTCCTTCGCTCCCATAATCCTCGACGGCACACTCTTCCGTTTTGTCTTTATGTAAGGTTGTGAAGGGAAAAGTATGGGGCGGAGTCGCGGATTGAAGGTGCTCGTTGTTTTCTTTACTCTGTTTTTCCTTGTGCCTTCGGCATCAGCGCACGAACAGGAAACCCTCAATGTTATTCTTGTTGAAGATGAAGTTCGCCCTGGAAATGTGACCGATACAGCATTTGTTGAAGGAAATGGAATCGTATTCCGTATGCGTGACTCTACAGAAAATACATCAATGCAAATTCGAATTGACCTCGATCAAGACGGAGGTTTTGGAGGTGACGGGGATAATGTGTCTGTATGGTTAACTCGTTCATGTGCCCTTGATGAAAACGGCACATTAGAAGATGAATCATGTGCAGTATCGCATGCATTTGTTTTTGGAAACTCCTCTGCTGGAACATATGCATACCAAGTTGAACGAGTAGTCAATAATACGACAACTGATGTGTGGAATCATTCGATTATCGTTAACCCAGACATCCACGAAGAACCTGGGCAACCAACTATTGGTGATTGTTTCGGAGCAGGATGTGATGAAGAAATAAGTGTGGAAGAGCAAGGAGAGCAATCCAGTATAACCACAGAAAACGCCCTGTATGCTGTTATGGTATTTGCCTCACTGGGAATTTTCATGCTTGTCCTTAGCATCCGTAACGATCGGGCAAACCAGGACGGTCTCGAATCTATCGAAGTGACCCAAGAATCAGAATAAGTTAGCCTTCGATGACGGGGCAGCGGTCGTTTACATCGTCAATAATGACTGTATTTGCCCAAAGGTACTTTGTTCGGATTGGTTTTTTCATGGTTTTTTCTCCTAATTCTCGGGTGATAAAGAGGATATCAAAGGAGTAATCTTCATTTCCAGTCATGTTATCATTCGGTTATTGTCATATGACCTATATCAAACAATTGCCTTTAAAGAATGGGTTTTCGTAACTTTCTTCTGTTTTATGGAAAATTATTTCTTAAAAAAGGATTAATAGGTAGTAGAGGTGTACTATACAGTCGGAATCATGTACTGATGGTTTCCATACACAGTTCACATTCAAGCGCAGGTTTGAGAAAGGCGAGGCGAGAGGCGTATTCATGGGCGGCGCAAAGGGAATGCAGGCATTGATGCTTGTTCTGTTGATGGCTTTGGCTCCTTTGTCCGGTTGTTTCGGTGAAAATGAGTCTGTTGGTATCACTGAGGACGATGTTGACATCACTCCAAAAACATGGACTGCTGGTGTATTTCAGGGCGTGACAATTACCGCTGAAAAGTCTCTTTCAGTCTTTATCCCTTACCTCATCAAAGATGCCGAATCTGGGTTTGTTATGAATTCGACAGTCGTTGATTTGGAGGCAGGTCAGTCCGTTCAGCTCTCTGTTCTCGCTCCACCACGCGCTGACACTGCCATCATTCTCGTTGGTTCTTTTGGCCGAGATAATTGGCCTATAAGGGATGCGAATGAATCGTGGGCGACCTGGTATACTGACAATGGGCATCTTGCTGCAAACGGCGGGGCTATTGAGCGCCTTGCTGGTGAAAACGTTAGCTTGAATGCAAGCCTAGATTCGGGCGGGCCTGTTGTTGCTTATCCACTCATGATTGTGAGAGATATGGCTCCAGCGTATTCGAGTGATGAAGGTGGGCGGCATTCAACCGGGCTGGTGAATGGACGCACAACGTACAATTATCTTCACCACCTTACCGATCAGACTCCTGACCCGTTGGATTTGTCCGATGGCGCAGTTGGTTACCTCAATCGCTGGGCTGGGCAAGGAAATCTGGCCTTTGAAGCAGGGGCTGTTTATCTGATGGATAAACTCGAATCTTTTGGATTGGAAGTTGTTACTCAACGCTATGAGTTTACGGATATTTTTGGAAATCAAAACCCTGAATCCTACAACATCTGTGGATTCCGTTATGGAAATGAAGTCCCGGATGAGTGGATGGTTTTTGGAGCTCACTTTGATGTCGCCCCACCCGCCAATGCATTACTCATTGACCCTCACGTAACTGGAGTTCGCACCTATGGAACAGGTGTTGGGGCCTACGACAATACTGCAGGAACAAGTATGGTTCTCACGGTTGCTGAAGCAATGTCAAGTTTCGATACCCGAAGAACAATGGTGTTCTGTTTCTGGTCTGGTGAAGAAGGTGGAAAGCGCGGAAGTGATTACTGGACTGATTACTATGTCAAAGAAGACAACCCTGATGTTACCGTTACCAATTATATCAATCTCGACATGGCTGGAGTAAACTGGCCTGGTGGCGGCGGTGCACCACACGGAGATCCCGCAACAACCGTTGATCCAGATGGTTATCCGAAGGATGAGGAAGTCTGGCCAATGCGTGTTTATCTCGGCCCTTCACTCGACCATGATGTCATCAATCAGCCAGAAATGGTTGGGCTTACCTTGTGGATTGGCGCTGATGCAATTGGTGTTGAACAACAACAAAGTGTCCTCATCGGTGAAGGGTTTGCTGACGATACATGGAAAGTTGACGACTGGCTCGAAAGAGGTAAACCAGAAATTATTGTCTATGAAGACGTCACTGCACGTTCAGACCATGCGAGTTTCCAAGACAACTTAGGCACCGTGACGATTGGATTCGGCGGCCTTGTTGATGGATACTGGTGTTACCATCAGACGTGCGATACACTCGAGGAAATGGAAATTTGGATGGATACGACAGGTAAGGACTACGGTGAAGAACACTCAGGTGTATCGAACCTCGTTGATAGCCTTGATATTATTACATGGTGGGCATCTTATTCTTTCTTCCACTTGGATGAGAAGCCAGTTCTCAACGCTTATCTGTGATAGTTTTCGCTGTTGATTTTCTCAAAAGAGACTTGCGATGGATTCGAGGACTGTGGTAGGTGACCAAGTTCCTAAAAACATAGTGATGACAAGGAGTGCAAATACAGAGATAGTGATATAGAATGCGTTTTCATTCCAATCTTTGACTTTGTTTCCATCGAGTGGTCCAAAAGGAAGCATGTTGAAAAGACCGAGAATTAAATTGGCTCCAATCCAATAAACTCCAGCGTCGATTAGCATTTTTTGCCAAATAAGTTGGCCACCGAGGATATAACCGGCTCCGGGTATGACTGCATCAAAGGCACCAGTTAGGCCGAGAATTATCCCCCAAAGTGGAATTCCAATCAAGAACAATCCAAAGTTAACGAGTGGGCCTGCGATTGCTATGTGTCCGTTTTGGCGACGAGTGACAAGTCCAGCAACCATCACTGCCCCTGGCGCCATGAAGAGGATTCCAATGAAAAAAGAAAGGAATATCCCGAACCTTAAGCCGCCTGGATCTGCTCGAAACTCTGCCCAACAACCGTTCTTCTTCGCTACGATTTTGTGTCCAATTTCATGCAGGAGAAAGGCTGGACCAACAGCAAGGAGAAGGACTGGCATCGAAAGTAGAAATTGAATGACCCAGGGAATAGGGCCGAGGGATTTGATACCCCAGATCCCACCAACTGCCATGAATCCCAAAGCTACGGTAAAGGCTGCTGTTGCAAGTCGGAGGTGTTTCTTTTCTTCGTCGCTAAAATGCCAAATTTTCCCCTTGTGCATTTGAGCAGGCTGTTGCTGAGCAAATCCCATCATTTGTGCGAATAATGGATTAACCCGCGTACTTGACCCTGTGTCAAAATGAATGGTTCCGTCTTGAGATTGACGAGCATGGACGCGATGGACGCGGGGTTTTTGATTTCGAAAAGGGTCATCGTCGAGTATGTCTGCTCGAGGATCTCTTCCTGCCATACCTAATGATTCTCGGCGTTGGACTTGAAGCCTCGCATCCGAAGTTTGATGCGTCAGCCGCACTGCACTACAATGGGGCCAACCATGTCGATGCCGAGGCGCGCAATGAAAGAGATGGGTTTTCAAGCCTGTTGTCTGCGTTGTGATGCTGTTGATGTTGCTGCATCGGTACGGTGTAAACGTTGTATTTCCCACCACACTTCCGTCCGTGACCAAATTGCAGCGATATCACACGATGACCCGTTTACGCAGTTTGCAAAAGAGATGTTGATGATGGCGGCTGCCCCGCACCGATACGATCACGATGAAATCCATGGTGCGGTTCTCGTTGAACAGCAACACCTTGCAGCTGGACTTTCTGAACCAGTGCCACAGCCAACTCTTGAAGATATTGAGGCTCTATTCGAGCAGCAAAAAATCCGTAAAAAGGCAAATGTTGTTCGAGATGTTGCGAATCAAAATCAGTGGGTCGATGATGCCCCGACAGAAGATGAACGGAAAGAAATGCTCGAGATGTTTGAAGAAAAAGATCACTCAGAATATGGTGCGCGAACAATTCCGTCTCGTGAAATTCAACAGGTTGACCGGAGTGAGCGAAGTGGTGAAGATTTGGCCCTCACTGACCGTCTTCAGGCTGCTGCGAATGTAAAGAAAATACCTGTTAAGCAAAAGGAGCAGGCGGTAAAAGAGAATTTTGAAGAGATTCAAAAGCAGAGAAAGGAGTGGAAAAGTGTTCTTTCTGAAGTTGACGATTTGCTTGAAGATTCTGAAAAATCAAGTGTTATTGAAGATTGATTAATTGCTTTTTAAATAACATTTAGTGATGGTTGGTTAAAAAGTGTTTAGAGATTCTATCCTTTCGTTTCAAATTATTTCCGCCAGTGGTGTTGGAATTATTGTTGGGATATGTAGTTCATAGGTGATCCGTTGAGTTCCTTTTCCTTTGGATTTCTTACCGGTGATTTCGATATGTCCGATTTCTCCAAGTTGTTGGACATGCGTCCCAGCACACGGGCATAAGTCCAAATTATCTCCTATTTTTACAACTCGAAGTTCTTTAACGGATGATGGGAGAAGGTCCATGTTTGTCCGCTCAGGCGGCATTTCGGAATTGACTTCTTCGCGCGTCATCGTCGAATCTGTTACTTTGTGATCAGCATCAATGAGTATGTTGACTTGTCGAGTGATTTCCTCAAGCATTTCTTCGGTGAATGAAATAGGGTTGAAGTCGATTCGAGAGCGGTCATCGTGGATTTGGTTACCAACAGTCCTTGCGCCGTTAAACGCCTCATATACAACGCCTGAAACAAGATGTTGGGCAGTGTGCATTCGCATGTGTGCGTGGCGTCTTTGCCAATCGATTGCCCCTTTCACTTCATCTCCAACTTCAAGTTGGTGCTGTGAATCAAGTGTGTGGAGAATGTCTTCACGTCCTCGTACTTCGTGAACAGATACGGGGCCGTTTGGTCCTTCAAGTGTTCCAATATCCCAATTCTGTCCACCACCAAGGGGGTAAAACAAAGTTCGGTCGAGTGAAACTTTATCGGCGTCTACAGAAGAGACTGTGGCATTAAAATCAGTGAAATATCCTGATTTAATGCTTTTGAGGTAGAGTCGTTCGGTTGCCACATCATCGCGTGGTGGTTCTCTTTGAAGAGGTTTTCACGCAGTTGGGTTTTCTAATTGAAGAGGTTCGCTTAATTCTCCGCTTTCATTTAACACAAGTGAGGGGGTTTTCCATGCATAGTGAAGGTGGGTTGTTGACTCCCAGAGTGCTTGTAGGAATCCCATCTCCTGGTATTCCCAGCCTCGTTCTTCAGCATATTCCTTGACTAAAGGGGCTGCTTTTGGAAGATTGAAATGGGAAAGTGCTGGGAGCATGTGATGTTCTATTTGATAATCAAGTCCAACGAAAAAGAATGAGCCAATTGGGCCGAATTTGATTCGCCGTGCTGTCTCAATTTGGAGGCGCCAGTTCTGGTCATACTCGGTTATGATTGGCCGCCCTGCGTGGCCAACGATGAAAATAGCTGTGAGGTACGTCCCTACCAATCCCCAAAGAAGAGCGTAAAATCCAAGCGTTACTTGCCAGGAAAGTCCTGCGAAAATGGGGAGGGCGATCCAAAGTGCAAAATGCGCAATGATAAGAATGGTGTCAAGCAGCCAAATTTTTGTGATTCGTTTATTTTTCTTTGATTTAAATGGTTTCAAAGCAATGTATTTCAATCCATCAAGGCGCATGAGGTGTCCAACAATAAGTGAAATTGGCCAGAAGGTCCAGCCTTGGAGATTTCTCTGGAAAAAGCGGCGTAGTGGGCCACTCGTTTTGTATTCTTCTTGAGATAAAATGAAAGGCCATATCTGAATATCGGGGTCTTTGTTAACAACATTAGGATGTGCATGGTGTTTCATGTTGTGCTTTTCTCGCCAGTATTCCATTGAAAAGCCTGCAAAAAGCGGGAAGACAAGTGCTGCTAAGGAAGTATTACCGAGTTTAGAGCGGCAAGCAGATGAGTGGACTCCTTCGTGGCCCGTCATTGCAAGTGTGGTTGCAAAAAGAGCTGTGATCGGAATGAGAAGAAGTCCAAACCCGAGTGGAAGGTAGAGGTGGGCTGTGCAGAGAGCGAAAACAATTACAAAAAGGATAATCACTTTGGTCCAAGATTTGCTCGTGGGTTTGTCAAGCAGGTTTTCTTCTTTGAGTTTTTTCCGCAAATCTGCGAGTGGGTGTTCTGCCATATTCATTCCCCCTAAAGTGGTTCTCTTCATCCATTGGGCGACAGTTGGGGGTTTTAAGGTGGTGTGTTCTGCAACACTACATTTCTTTATTTTAACAGGTTTGAAATGCGGCGGCCTTCAATAATTTGAGCATCTATACAGCGTTTTTCAATTAAGTTGGGTAAAGAACATTCGATAATTTCTATCCACCCTTTATTGGGCTTCCAGTTTTCTGCAACTTGCCAAACCTCGGTTAATCCTTCGAAACGCGGAAGGATTGTAATCCCGTCTGGGAAATCCTTGCAATCGCTTTTGAGTGCAGTACCACCATACATTGGCCCAAATATTCCAAAGTCGGGAACATGTACTTTTTGTGAATCAGGTAATGCATGGTGTTTTGCACCTGGTGCTTGATAGGTCCATTGAATATCATTCACAAGAGAGTGGCATTGAATCTGATCGGAACTGTTTGGGCCGCCACCTTGAAACTCGATTGAAAAACCATCATCCGTTTCAACGCAATGGGTAATTCTCGTTCGGGTAAAAATCTCCACTCCTTTTTCAGCCGCATGTACTGCGAGATGTTTCAGCCCCCATTCCGAACGTAGAGTGAATCCTTCATCAAATGGATGAAGTTGTAAAAATTTAATTTGTTCCTGGGAAAGATAGTGTGTGAGGAGTTCCTGGTCCCGTATATAACCTGGTGAAATTGATGGTAGGCCAATTTCAGCATTGAGTTCTATGAGTGTTACTTGGTGGGTTTGTGATAACTCAATAGCAGTTATGAGATTTGAATATGTACCACCAAGTAAAACAACAGATTTCATCTCAAGCACCCTTTTTTAGAATGATTTCGAGAGCAAAAACTGGACAGGATGGAATACAAAGTTCACAATGTGTGCAGTTCTCTTCATCGACGACGGCTAAACGATCGACGAGTGTAAGTACGTTAACAGGGCAGAGAGCTATACATGCTCCACAACCAAAACAACGGTCATCATCAACAAGAAAGTGATGACCTTCCTGCCGTGCCATGTATTGTCCATGAAGTTGGGGTTCATCTCACCTTCGCTTTGTATTTGAATGAATATTGGTTTCGACTGGTCATTGGGTTCAACCGAAGATTGATTTTGGAATTAGAATGATGTTTGAATTGAATATATATTTTGAAAATATTAATTCCAAACGAAAAGGGTTCTTGCCGGATTGCTCCAAAAAGAAGAACTGTATGTAGACCCCTTTGTTTCCGATGGAATAAAATATGATTTTCAAAGAGAGTATGTTGAAGGAAGGGATGGAAGGAAACGAGAGTATGCCCTGAAGTATATGGTCGCGACAAGCACTTAACTTAACAACACAATACACCATGGAAACTATCGGTTTGATTGGGAAAACAATTCCAATGGAAACAGAGGGGTGTGTGACAACAAGAGAATCAAGTTGAATACATATCACCACCAGCAAAGAATGATTCAGATGGTATTCTACTCACCAGGCCGTACAACTTCTTACCCAGAAGATCATCCAGAGAAAGGCATTCGCTACCACTGTCTTGGTGGTGGCGATGAAGTTGGTAATGTAGGAATTGTTCTTGAAGATGCCAAAAAAACTCGTCTGTTACTCGATTATGGGCTTGCCCCAACAACACCACCACGCTACCCATCAGAAGCTCCAGAAGTTCGTGATGCTGTAATTACACATTCCCACGTTGATCACCTTGGAATGGTACCCTGGCTTTGTTCAAACCATCGAACCCGCCTTCATGGAACAGCCCTTACAGCAGAAATATCGGAATTGATGTGGCATGATTGCCACAAAGTAAGTTCAATTGAAAAATACCCACTTGCTTGGGATAAGAGAGATATCGACACGGCACTTGATTCATGGAACGTTCACAAATTCAATGAACCGTGGATGCATGAAGATTGGAAACTCGAACTGCAACGCGCAGGACATATTCCTGGTGCAGCCATGCTTAATATTGAAACACCACAACGTAAAATTCTCCTTTCAGGGGATTTTGATACCCGAGACTCCCCTCTAACAAAAGGAGCTCAACCCGTAAAAACCGACACTCTTTTTGTTGAAGGAACTTACGGCGGCAGAGAACATCCTCCTCTCATCGAAGAAGAACAAAAGTTTGTTACCCATGTTCAACGCGTTATTGATCGCGGTGGAAAAGTTTTGATCCCAGCATTTGCAAACGGCAGGACGCAAGACGTTGTCATGCGCCTCCACAAATACCTTCCACACCTTGATGTTCACGTCGATGGAATGGGTAAAAGAATTGCAGGTATGCAAATGAACCACCCTGAAACACTTCGAGACCCGGATGCTTTCAAGACCGCATGGGCGTGGAGCCGTAGAGTTTCAAGCAAATCAGATCGTAAAAAAGCTCTCGAATCAGACGTTATCGTTTCAACTTCAGGAATGTTACAAGGTGGGCCATCAATTTGGTACCTCAACCGCCTTCGCCATGATCCAGCGAATGCTGTTCTTTTTACCGGCTATCAAGCATCGAATACCGGAGGAAGAAAACTCCAGGACGAAGGGAAAATAAACATTTTTGGGAATGAAACCGATATACCATTAGAGTGGAAATCTTACTCATTTTCAACACACGCTGGACACAAAGAAATTGTAGATTTTGCTGCAGCATGTGACGCAGAAGAAGTCATCGTCTACCACACCGATCCGACCAATGCACGACCCCCTCTTGTTGCTGCACTGGAGAAAAACGGACATATCGTTCATAATCCTGTAAACGGGATTTCAGAGTACCTTGGTGAAGAATACAGCCGAAGTAATTGAATACAACCACGGTAAGCGGTAGTTGATTCCCATGGCAGCAAAGGCACCTAAAGGCTCCCAACCCAAAAAGAAAAAGCGTAAGATGCGTTTATCTTTGAAACAAAAGAAGTTGAGTGTAAAGTCTGACAAGTATACAGATTCACTTGGCTGGTCCCAAGATGTCGGCCGGACCCTTGGCGACGCACCCGCTCCTGTGGCGGCAGAGACACTCAAAGTCCAATGCGAACAGTGTGGTTCTATGCTCAAAATCCCTAAACCGAAAAGATCTCGTTACACCGTAACCTGCGCTTATGCAGAATGCGGCTTTGTCATGAATTTCGAATAAGCAGTCTTGAGGCGAAAGCATGGATCAGGGTTTTGCCCTTTTTGCAATATGCAGTGGGCTTTTTTTAATTTCAATTCTTTATTCTAGTGTTGGTCATGGCGGAGCTTCAGGATACCTCGCCCTTCTTTCGTTAACAGCATATGGTGAAATGCAAAGTGCGTGGCTAAAACAACACGTCTGGGTGCTCAATCTTGTTGTTGCGGGATTAGCGTTTATTCATTACTCAAGAGCGGGACATCATTCCCGTTCAAAATCCCTTCCTTTCCTCCTTGCCAGCATTCCCTTTGCCTTTCTTGGAGGTTACTTACAAGTCGACGGGGCGATCTATGACACCCTTCTTTCAATCACGTTACTTTATGCCGCATTCCGCCTTTTTTCCGTCAAAAAAGAACTCGACGTCACTCAAATTACCGATCCGGAAAAAACACAAGCATATGCATTCGGTGCTGGAATTGGTTTTTTCAGTGGAATTATAGGGGTGGGTGGCGGTATTTTCCTCTCCCCTGTTCTCCTTCTCAAACAATGGGCCACTCCTAAAGCAGCAGCAGCAACAGCAGCTCTGTTCATTTGGGTAAATTCTGCCTCCGGCCTTCTCGGCGCAGCAGCATCAAATCAACTTGTTTTGGAAACTCAAACTCTTCTTCCTTTCATTATAGCAGTCCTTCTTGGAGGTTTGATTGGTTCGCGCTATGGTTCGAATCACGCCAAACAATCAACGGTGCGGAATCTCCTTGTTGCTGTTCTCCTCCTTGCCTCAGTAAAACGAATATCTGAATTATTGTTCTAAAGCCACTACCGTGAACCTCAAACCAACTGAACCGATGGTGTAACCATGCCCGAGACCCCCTACTTCGTTTCATACCCTGAAGCGATAAAGATTCTCGAAAGCCAACCCCTTTCCCTCCCTACAGAGATTGTACCTCTCGATGGTGCTCATAACCGAATCTTATCGGAAGATTTAGAATCTAAAGTTGACGATCCTCGATTCGATAATTCCTCAATGGATGGCTTCGCTTTCCGATACCAAGATTCCCTCACCCCCCCAACCCTTCTTTCTATTATCCATACCCTCCAAGCAGGGGCAGAACCATCACCTCTTTGTGTTGAAAAGGGCCAAGCGGTTCGCATAATGACTGGAGCACCAATACCAGATGGTGCTGACTCAATTCTCCCCATCGAACGGTGTGAGGTCGATGAAGGAAATTCAACCCTCCTCCTCAACGAGGAAGGAAAGAAACATTTCATCCGAAAACAAGGTGAAAATTTGTCTAAAGGACAGATTGCATTGAATAAAGGCGCCCACCTCACCCCTTCTTCTATCGGACTTTGTGCTACAATGGGATATCCAGAAATACCGGTTTTCCAACAAGCAACAATAGGGATACTTTCGACGGGTGATGAACTTCAACTCCCTGGTACAAAACTGAATGAAAGTGAAATTTACGAATCCAATTCATTTGGACTATCCGGCCTCGTGAAATGGGCTGGACATACTCCCAAAAGGTACGATTCAGTTGTAGACTCAATCGACATATTACGAAATAAACTCGACAAAGCCGCGGAAGAATGCGACTTAATTTTAACCTCAGGTGGCGTTTCAATGGGTGATTGGGATTTAGTCAGAAAAATAATGGAAGAAGAAGGCGACATCAAGTTTTGGCGAGTAAAGATTCGCCCAGGCTCCCCTCCTTTGTTCGGGTATTGGAAAGGCGTCCCAATCTTTGGATTACCGGGCAACCCGGCAAGTAGCCACGTCGTGTTCCGGATGCTCGTTGCACCCTATCTTCGCGCATCAACTGGGGGCGGGGGGATTCAAGAACGCCGCGTTCGTGTCAAACTTGCTGAATCGTTCAAGTCCGATGAGAAATTCCTCGTATTACGTAGAATTAAGGTGGATACCTCAGGCGAACAACTGCGAGCATATTCGACAGGATACCAGGGCTCAGGGAACCTCAATAGTTTGGTTCTTGCTGACGCACTCACACTTCTTGAACCAGGACACAGTGGGGAGAAAGGCACATGGTGCGACGCTCTTCTTTTGTAGGTGAATCATATGAAATTTATAGCAGAAAAAACAGGAACTTTACTCGACATACTCGGCGGTTTTATGGATAATACCTCGCGTACTAAACTACGACAAATGTTGACAGAAGGCCGGATACAAGTTGACGGAACGGTTGAGCATAAAGCGAAATTCGAAATCACAGAAGGCATGGTAATTGAATTGATGAGCCGCGTTAAAGCGCATGAAATAACACCTCCACCAGCTGTAAAACAGAAGAAAATTGACCTGAAGGTTCTCTGGGAAGATGAAGCAATACTTGTGGTTGAAAAGCCAGCGGGGCTTCTTTCAATTGCCACCGATAAAATGGAAATTGATACTTTACACGGCAGATGTGTTGACTATGTTCGACAAAAAGACGAGAAAAACTGGTGTTATATCGTTCACCGCCTTGATCGAGATACATCTGGTGTGATGGTTTTCGCCCTTCATCAACGGCACAAAGAATACATCCAATCACAATTCGCCGACCGCGCCGTTCACCGCACATACCACGCTTTGATTGAAGGCAGACCAAAGGAAATGAAAGGAACTGCAAAAGAATGGCTCGTTGAGGACAAGAATCTCTTTGTTAAGCGGGTGAAATCAACATTCCACGGTTCAAAAGAAGCCATTACCCACTGGGAAGTTACAGATACAGACAATCACACTTCACTGATCCAAATCACCATCGAAACAGGCCGCCGTCACCAAATACGGATGGCAATGCGGTCTCTTGGGTGTCCTGTCGTTGGTGATGAATTACACGGAGCAGAATCCAATGCTTTCAACCGAGTATGCCTTCACGCCTCAGCTCTCGAATTCCTTCATCCAGAAACCGATGAACCGGTGCGATTCGCATCAGATATACCGTTTCAATAAGAATACACATGACCCAACCAATTCCGAGACTTCTTGAACCATCGACGAGCGCAACAGGATGATAGCATGGTGAATGAGGGTCTCGATCATGGGTGGATAGAGGTTCGCGGTGCCCGCACCCACAACCTCAAAGACATCACTGTACAACTTCCACGGGGAAAATTCGTTGTAATATCTGGTGTATCGGGTTCTGGGAAATCAAGCCTCGCTTTCGACACCCTCTATGCTGAAGGACAACGACGTTATGTGGAGAGCCTTTCCTCATACGCTCGTCAATTTATTGGTCAGATGAAGAAAGCCGATTGCGATGGCATTGAAGGCCTTTCACCAGCAATTTCCATCGACCAAAAACAAGGTTCACACAACCCGAGGTCGACGGTAGCAACCGTTACCGAAATCCAAGATTACTTTCGTTTGTTATGGGCGCGAATAGGTAAGCCGCACTGTCCAACTTGCGGCAGAGAAGTTGCTCGGCGAACCGTGCAAGAAATTGTCGATGACATCATATGGAATACAGAAGGCCATGCCATTATTCTCTGGGCCCCTGCAGTTCGGGCCCGTAAGGGCACACATGCCGACCTTTTCCGGCAACTTGTCGAACAAGGCTATCTCCATGGTAAGGTCAATGGACACGAAGTTGGATTTGAAAAACCCCCAGAATTAGACAAAAATTTCCGGCACGACATCGATGTGAGAGTCGACCGCCTTCGCTGCACAAAAGACCGACGACAACGCCTTACTGAGTCCGTTGAAGGCGCACTAAAATTGGGAGGAGGAACCGTCGCTATCGAAAGCATGGAAGCCCCTGCTGAAGGTGAAAAACTCTCTGAAGGAACACGATCTCATTTCACCAAAGTTGGCGAGACAGTCGCTTGGTCGGAAGATTTTGCCTGCCCAGACCACGGCGCGTTTATGCCTGAACTTTCACCGCGTGTTTTCTCATTCAACTCACCCTTAGGCGCATGCAGTGTGTGCCAAGGACTGGGTGTTGAGCGCCAATTCAATGTCGAACTCATCATCGACGGAACCCTCACCGTATCCAATGGATGTGTACGCCCATGGCGCCAATCAATGTCCCCCTCTTGGTATCGCCGATTGCTCGAACAGGTATCACAACATTATGGAATTTCAAGAAACACTCCCTTTGAATTACTCGACGATGACGACAAAGATATCCTCCTCAACGGCTCTGGTTCAACCATTATCAACTTCCATTTCGAATCTGACAATGGTTCAGTTTACAAGATGAACCGCCCATGGGAAGGCATCATCGCTCGCTTACAGAAGACCTACACAGAAACAACTTCCGAGCGAACCCGCAGCAGACTCATCAGTTGCATGACCGACCTCGATTGCTCTGAATGTGGTGGAGAGAAACTCAATGCAGCAGCTCGCTACGTATCTGTTGGCGGCATACGTTTGCCCGAAGTTAGCCGTTGCTCAGTACACGACTCCCTCGCATTGATTCGTGCATGGCAACCAAACGGTGAAGGCGCCCCTGAAAATTTCGCCGATGTTCTCGAAGTTCTTGACGAACGCAGCCTGTTCATCGGCAAAGATATTCTCAAAGAAATCGAAAACCGACTCGGTTTCCTTGACAGCGTCGGACTTGATTACCTCACACTCGACCGTAAAGCCAACACGCTTTCTGGAGGTGAAAGCCAACGTATACGACTTGCTACACAAATCGGTAGCAGACTTACTGGTGTCATGTATGTGCTTGATGAACCATCGATTGGCCTTCACCAACGAGATAACGCGCGACTCCTTGCAACACTACGCGAACTCAGCGATCTTGGCAACACCCTCATTGTTGTCGAACACGATGAGGACACCCTCCGCCAAGCCGATTGGCTGTGTGACTTGGGGCCTGGTGCTGGATTAGAAGGTGGAATGGTTGTTGCAAACGGCCCACCTGAGGTTGCAATGAAAGCCAAAGATTCTGTTACGGGTGCATTTTTGAGTGGAAGGCGCTCAATCGCAACCCCTGAAGAGCGAAGAAAGCCGAGCAAAAAATGGATTTCAATTAAAGGCGCCCAACACAACAACCTCCAATCCATCCATGCGAAAATTCCAATTGGTTGTATGACTGCAGTTACCGGAGTTTCTGGTTCAGGAAAGTCATCATTGGTTTCTGGGATTCTAGCACCTGCCCTACAACGCCACCTCCATAATGCCGACACGATTGCTGGAAAGCACACAAGCATGAAGGGTCTTGAGCACGTCGATAAAGCCATCATCATCGACCAATCACCCATCGGACGAACACCGCGTTCAAATCCTGCAACATACACTAAAGTGTTCGATGAAATTCGAATTCTCTTTTCAAAAACAACCCTTGCGAAAGAGCGCGGTTATACACCCGGCCACTTCAGTTTCAACGTGAAAGGCGGGCGTTGCGAATCATGCAAAGGCGCTGGCTCAATAAAACTAGAAATGAATTTCTTACCCGATGTTTGGATTACATGTGATGTTTGTCAAGGCCTTCGATATACACGAGAATGCTTGGAAGTCACCTGGAAAGGAAAGAACATCAACGATATACTTCAGATGCCAATCGGCGAAGCAGTTACCTTTTTCGAAAACCATCGCAAGATTTTCAGAACCCTTGACACACTTCGAGCAGTCGGCCTCTCTTATGTTCGACTCGGCCAACCAGCAACTACACTCTCTGGCGGAGAAGCACAAAGGGTCAAACTCGCAAGCGAATTACGCCGCCCACCAAACAAGCACACCGTCTATATTCTCGACGAGCCAACTACAGGCCTTTCCTTTTCAGATGTTGAATTACTGATCAATGTTCTTTTGGAGTTAAGGGCGAAGGGGCACAGTGTAATTGTCATCGAACACCACCTCGATGTTATCAAATCCGCAGATTGGGTCATTGACCTTGGACCAGAGGGCGGAGAGCGCGGTGGAATGATACTCGCACAGGGAACCCCAGAGGATGTTGCGGCAAATCCAGAGAGCTTTACAGGGCAATATTTGGCCAAACTTCTCAGTTGAACCTTCCGTATTGTTCAAAGAGCGTAGTCAACGGCGTTCTATACGCCCCCATAGGGGGCGGGTGTACTTCCATGGCTGTAACACGAATAGAAGTGACACCGAAACAAGGCGAAGGAATGCGAGACGTACGCGGCGATGTTGTCCGTCGGCAATTGATGGCGGACCACAATATCAAGGTGGAAGAAGTCCGTTCAATCAACGGCTTTTTGATTAAATCAAACATTAGCAAGCCCGAAATTGCAGAACGCGTGAACGATCTTTTTTCTGACCCAATTATTGAGGACGTTCTTACAGATACACTGTTCCTTTCTTCTCCTGAACATTTCCCAACCACTCCTGATGCAGCAATCACCATTGGATTCAAACCAGGCGTAACCGATAATCCAGGCAGTGCAGCCTTTGATGGATTCAAAACAATCTTTCCACACCACGACCACCAAATTGATGCATCAATATCAACCTACCATACGTATGCCTTTTTCGGTTTACCCGTAGGCGTAACTACCGAGTGGCTCGCCTCTACACTCCACAACAATCTCATTCAGCGTGCCGTCACTGCAGATGAGACAGGATGTTTAAACGCCCAGTGGCCGGCAATCGATTATCCTGAAAAGCCCCCGCAAACGCTTACCCCACCTCAAAGAATGGATCTCGAAATTTCCGATGAAGAACTCCTCTCCCTTTCTGAAACGGGCCTTCTTGCTTTGAATCTTGAAGAAATGCAAACCATTCAATCCCATTACCGCGATGAGGCCATTCACCAATCTCGTGCAGCAGTAGGTATTGTCACCGATGCCCCAACGGATGTCGAACTCGAATGCCTTGCTCAAACATGGAGCGAGCACTGTAAACACAAAATATTCGCATCAAAAATACACCACATCGACCCGGAGACCGGAGAGGACTCGTTTATCGATTCAATTTTCAAAACCCACATCATGAAACCAACCCATGATATGCAAAAGGAAGTTGATTGGCTTCTTTCAGTATTCCATGATAATTCTGGCGTCATCGCTTGGAATGACGATTGGAGCGTATGTATGAAAGCAGAAACTCACAATTCTCCCTCAGCCCTTGACCCCTATGGTGGGGCGATGACGGGTATTGTAGGTGTGAACCGCGATATCCTCGGGACCGGACTTGGCGCTCGACCAATTGCAAACACAGATGTGTTTTGCTTCGGACCTCCAAATTGGGAAGGAGAATTACCAGACAATCTCTTCCACCCTTCACGCGTTTTCCGAGGCGTTCATGCAGGGGTACGTGTCGGTGGAAACGAATCAGGTATCCCAACAGTGAATGGCGCAATCGTCTTTGACGACCGATATATTGGAAAACCACTCGTCTATTGTGGTACGGTTGGAATTATGCCAAGAAAACTCCCCGATGGCCGAGAATCCCATATCAAGACACCAACTGCAGGCGACATCGTCTACATGGTCGGAGGCAGAGTTGGCTACGACGGCATCCATGGCGCAACATTCTCTTCTCTCGAACTCACAGAAGAGTCACCTTCGAGCGCAGTACAGATTGGAGACCCAATTACACAAAAGAAAATGCTTGACATGGTTCTTGAAGCAAGAGATGCAGGATTGATTTCATGCATCACAGATAACGGGGCCGGTGGACTTTCTTCATCGATTGGAGAAATGGCAACCTATACCGACGGATGTGAAATTGATCTCGCCAAAGTTCCGTTGAAGCAACCAGGGTTATCTGCTTGGGAAATTCTCGTATCAGAGAGCCAAGAGCGCATGACTATTGCAGTCAAACCAGAAGATTGTGCAGCATTTGACGCAATGGCACAACTCCACGAAGTCGAAGCAACACCAGTTGCAACCTTCACCAATACCGGAATGTTCCACGTCAAATACGAAGATGAAACAGTTGCTTACCTTTCGATTGAATTCCTCCACGATGGAGTCCCACAACTTCAACTTGAATCGGAATGGCATACTCCAACACCTGAACTTTTCACACCCGAAACAATCTCTTTACCAGAAAAGGCCGGACACTCCAACCTTCTTTTACGAATGCTTGCCCAACCAAACATTGCTTCTAAAGAATCATGGGTTCGTCAATACGACCATGAAGTGATTGCTCAAACAGTGATCAAACCATTCGTTGGAGTTGAACGAGATGGCCCAGGTGATGCAGGCGTCATTGCCCCCATTCACGGCGACCCACACGGTTTGGTAATTTCATGCGGAATAGCTCCAAGATACTCAGACCTTGACGCTGGAGCAATGGCAGCAGCATCGATCGACGAAGCTGTTCGCAACGCAGTATGCGCTGGAATTAACGTTGACAAAATGGCCGGTTTAGACAACTTTTGCTGGCCGGATTCAATCGAATCGGTAAAAACACCCGATGGTAAATTCAAACTCGCCCAATTGGTTCGAGCAAATCGAGAACTTGAACGTGTATGTAGAGCATACAGACTTCCTTGTGTGTCTGGAAAGGATTCGATGAAGAATGATTATGGCACAGGCGAAAAGAAGATTTCAATTCCCCCAACCCTCCTTTATTCAGTCTTTGGTGACCAACCTGATGTTCGATTTACTGCTACGAGTGATTTCAAGAATCCCGGTGAAAAGGTGTATCTTGTTGGTGTATCAAAAGAAGAATTAGGTGCATCGGAGATTTCCTTCATGCTTCGAGACAGTGGAGAGGCAAACGGGATCGGAGGCCAGGTTCCATTACTACCAAATCCAGAAATCAACATCACAACATACCGAGCACTTTCCACGGCTATACAATCCGGACTCGTTCGAACGGCACACGATTGTTCAGAAGGCGGCGTAGCAGTTGCAGCGGCAGAAATGTGCATCGGCGGAAGAGTCGGGGCGGATATCGATATCGATGGCACGGGCGATGCAAGTGTTTGGGCTCGCCTTTGGGGCGAATCACTTGGCCGATTTTTAGTTGGAGTGCAGCCAGAAAACGAAGCTGATTTCATCAAATGGATGGCAGGCCACCCGATTACAATACTCGGCACAGTTACTGACTCAGAAAACCTTACCATTTCAGACGGCCATGAGATTCTTATTGACATTAAAACCAACTCAATGGTCGAGGCGTGGCAAAAGACACTTGACATGACTGGGGGTGTTGCTTGATGGCCGCACCTAAAGTCGCAGTATTGTTTGGTTTTGGTATTAATTGCGACCATGAAACCGCAGCGGTGTTCAATTTGGTCGGAGGAGATGCCGAGCGCGTCCACGTCAACAATTTCGTTTCCGGTAACCGCAGTCTTGACGACTTCGAAATCCTCGCAGTCCCTGGTGGGTTTTCTTTTGGAGACCACCTCGGCAGTGGCCGATTGATGGGCAATAGAATGCGTTTTGCACTTCGAGAACAACTGCACGCGTTTGTCGCAGCAGGAAAGCCAATCATCGGAATTTGTAACGGCTTCCAAGTACTTGTTAAAACGGGTCTTCTTCCAGGGCCTAATGCCCAAACACCCCTCCCAGATTTCGTTCAAAGAGCAAGCTTGACTCTCAATGATTCTGGAAGATACGAAGATCGGTGGGTTACCCTTGAGTTTGATGCAGAAAGCCCGTGCATTTGGACCAAAGGCATTGAGCGAATTGACTGCCCAGTGCGCCACGGAGAAGGTAAATTCGTTATGCCCTCTACAACAGACTTTGATGCCCTTGCTGCAAATAACCAACTCACAGTACGTTATGTTGACCCGTCAACACCAGTTGGTAAAGGCATGTCAGACCAACCACTCCCATTCCCTCTTTCACCCAACGGAAGTATGAGGAATATCGCAGGAATTTGTGATGCGACAGGTTTGGTATTCGGGCTCATGCCTCACCCTGAAGCAGTCTATGCCAAATGGCTTCACCCCGACCATACACGTAACACCGCACCAGGCCCACTTACCAGTGAGGCACTTGGGGAATGGGAAGGAGAAGGACTCCAGATATTCCGCAATGCGGTGGAATATGTCTTGGGGAACCGATGATACGATGTCACAAACAAAACACATCACCCATATTGACAGCCTTCGAGGGGCAGCAGTGCTTCTGATGGTCATGGTCCATGCAGCAGCCACATGGAACCCATTTCAAGTCACACAAATGTCGTTATTAGCCTACATTGTATCAGGGCTTGGAGGGTTAGCAGCTCCCCTTTTTGTGACTCTGTTTGGGTGGGGTATAGTTCGTAGTCAATTAACCATGAAAGCAAGAATATTTCAGGCCCTTTTCCTTTTTACAGCACAGATTTTAGTGAACATCACTTCACCTCATTTGTTCAATCCATTCACACCCGGTGTTCTTTCCTTGATGGGTCTTTTAACCCTCATCTTACCGCTCTTTGCCACTCGAATGAAGGCATTGAATATTCAACCGCTTGCGATAACAACCACGTTGATTTTTACAATACAGATTTTATTTCCAGAAATTCAAGGTGTAGGTGAATGGTCCGATAGAGTGAGTGACGATTCAGTATATGTGATCGGCTCAAATTTATTTTTCACCGGCACATACCCACTTTTCCCCTGGATTGTATTCGCCTTACTCGGCGCGACAATATCCTTGGCAAATTCTGAACCAAACCAAACACTTCAACAGAATAGATTCACCAAATCTGCACTTATCGCCGGATTGGTATTTTGCCTTGCCACTTTCGTATATTCAAACATCGAAAATGCCCTGTGGGCACATCCGACCGAGGATGCCTACTTGACTTTCTTTCCAGCGAATCCAGCGTTCATTCTTGCAGCAACGACAGGTGTGCTGCTGATCTGGACATTCATACAACGGTATGAGTTGCCTTTTCTCAGCAGCACAGGTCAAATTTCGCTGACCATTTACCTTGTCCACTTTATCCCCCTCTCATTGATGAATGATTTTGAAACCATCCACCAATGGGGGTTAGAGACATCTGCAGTAGCCGTCTTACTCTACACGTTGGCATGGATACCAGTTTCAGCCTTGTGGCTGAAGCAGTGGCCGCACGTCAACTTCGAGACAATACTCAAGAGGATTCGGAAATCACTCTGAAGCAGCAAGGGCTTCGGTTGCTTTCTTAGCACCCATCCATGCAACAACACCGAAACCGATCTTGTTGATGATGTCTGCAATATTGTAAGCAACAGCCATAGCTTCTTGGTTACCTTCGAGCAAATTAACTTCAGGGCTAAAGAGGTAGCCGAGAGGGTAGATGACCCATCCGACGACGATGAACCAGCGAAGTGCGTTTGCGCTCCACATGAGTTCAGGTGCGATCTTGCTGTTGTCGACACCAAGGCCAGAGGTCCATGGGGTTCCAGTTGCTACGATAATCATAGCCCAACCTGCTCCACCAATAACCAATGCAGCCAATCCGTTCATCAAACCAGCCTCACCAGCGTATCCGAATCCAACCATGATGAGAGCACCAGTGAAACAGATTCCTGTGAATCCAAGACCTGCGACTTTTGTGTCAGTGATTGCATCCTTTCCGATGAGGGAAGGGAATTTAAGGGCCATCAACGGGACGGTAATGATCCAATCCATGTAACGATACTCGATTGAAACAACTCCGAAATCTGCGTAAACACCACGCATGTAGTAGTAATGGAAAGCAGCAATACCGACAATGAGCGCTGAGATGGTCATTGTTGTACGGTATTGAGGAGCCACGTTTCCGCGCTCACTCATGAAGAAAACGAATGCCGCTCCCATTGAGATGTATCCAATAAAGAACAAGAAGAAAGTCATTGTAGCTAGCGTATCGCCTTCGAGGAATTCAGGCAATCCATCGGTTCCAATTGGAAGTGGGTCAGCAGCGCTTACCGTTCCTGCGAAAGCAAGGGCGAAGGTGGCAACTAACAGCAGGCTCGTCGTTTTTGAAAATCGTTCATTTAACATATGACTCAATGATATTTTTGGCCCAGCCCTTATAATGGACTGTATATCACCATAGAATGCTCATCTTGCCGATAAATACGCACTAGTCACTCGCTTTGCCCCGTCTGAACGGCCCACATTCGTGCGTAAATTCCACCCTTTTCAACTAAACGTTCATGCGTGCCATCTTCGACAATACTTCCTTGGTCGAGCACCAGTATTCGGTCTGCATTACGGACGGTAGAAAGGCGATGAGCAATAATGACTGCAGTTCTGTCTTGTGATAGTTTGTTGATCGAACGTTGAAGTGCCGCTTCAGTTTCATTATCAACGGCCGAGGTAGCTTCGTCTAAAATAAGGAGAGGCGCATCTTTGAGCACGGCTCTAGCGATGGCCAATCGCTGCCTTTGACCGCCTGAAAGACGATGACCACCCTCGCCAACCAGAGTGTCCCACCGATCAGGCAATTCCTCGACAAAGTCCGATACTTCAGCCAGTCGAGCCGCCTCATAAACCGCTTCATCCACTGCGTTAGGATTGCCGTAGCGGATGTTTTCTGTAATGGTCGTTGGGAATAAAGTGATGTGCTGGTCGACCAAAGCCATAGATGAACGCAATCGCTCTAAACGCCAATGATCGAGAGGTGTACCCGCCCATTCAATTGTTCCTTCCGTAGGTTCTGCAAATCGCAACAGCAAGCGAATCAATGTGGTTTTGCCTGCCCCGGTTGAACCAACGACACCAACAGTCTCTCCAGAACGTAATTCAAGGTTCAGATTCGAAAACACAGGGTCGCGGCCTGGGTAAGAAAAATTAACACCTGAAAACACAATTGACGACGACTCAATGTCTTCGAGCGCAGGAGCATACTCACCTTGTTTGATTTCTGTTGGCGAAGTCAGTACATCGAGTACGCGTGTCGAAGACGCCATTGCTCTTTGATACAGATCAAACGTTTCACCGAGTCGAGTCAGTGGCCAAAGCAATCTTTGCGTCATGAACACAAGTACGGAATATGCGCCGACAGCCAAAGTACCCTCCAGTGTCATCCATCCTCCGAGAAGGAGTGTTGCGGTAAAGCCGCATAAGATGGCCATTCGAATAAGTGGAGTAAATGCAGCAGACAAACGAATTGCTTCTCGGTTTGCATCTCGATATTGGTTGCTCAAATCCTCTACCCGTTTCATTTCGCGCTCTTCAGCAGTGAAGGATTGAATCGTTGACATCCCGGACAAATCATTTTCAAGTAGAGCATTCATCGCACCTGCAGATTTCCGAACCTCGGCGTATCGCGGTTCTAGACTTTTTTGATATCGAAACGAACCCCATATAATGACGGGTATTGGGAGGACTGCAAACAAAGCAACCTTCCAAGAAATAAACAAAAAGACACCACCGACTACAATGACAGTGGTACTGACTTGAAGAAAATCATTTGCTCCTTTGTCTAAGAACCGTTCGAGTTGATTGACATCATCGTTGAGAATTGCTAAGATGTCTCCTTTTTGACGCTCATCGAACCACCCCATCCCTTGTTTTTGAACATGGTTAAACGTATCGAGCCGTAATTCATGTTGAACAGTCTGAGCCAGATTTCTCCAGAGAATACCATAGAAATATTCGAACAAAGATTCGAGCCCCCAAATTGCAAATGTAAGAATGGAGAGCAATACTAATTGATGCCAAGGGTCAACCAAACCCATCGAAGCGAGTAATGAATCCTCCTTCAAAACCACAACATCGACCGCTAATCCAATCAACAAAGGCGGTGCTAAATCCCATACTTTGTTGATAACAGAGCACGCAGAAGCGAGACGTATTGTGCTTCGATGAGAGCGCATGTAGACAAGAAGTCGCTTGAATGGACCCACATCCGACATATCCAGTCCTCTGCGAAGAGGTATGAGAACTCTATGTCTGCCTTCTTCAATTGACTTTTGTGCGTAACGCCTATGCTGTGGCCATCAAACGGACAGTTGGGGATGACATGAGAAGGGCCGACACTACAACACTGGAATACGTGACTTCAGAAAGCCAAAACACACGGCACATCACCCTCATCGACCCAGCAAAACAAGACTCAAACACTGCGGCGAATCGGGCCATGGTTGCCGTTGAATGTGGAAGCAGCATGATCTTTGTAGGAGGTTCTACAGACACCCCGGATGAAGTGGTCCATTTAACCTGTCAAGCCATCCAAGAAGCCTTTGAATTACGAGCTTTTGCTGCAAGTCAAGACCCCGAGTCTGATGAATCTCAATGGCAAATACCCGTAGTTTTGTTTCCAGGGGGCGCTCATGCACTCTCTCCTGCCGCAGATGCAATCACCTTCATGATGCTGATGAATTCAAACACCCGCCGATTTTTAGTCGGAGAACAAATCCGTGGAGCACCTCATCTCGAAAAATTTGGTGTTGAAGCATTACCCACTGGATATCTTGTTTGTGCTCCAGGCGGCCGGGTTGGTGAAGTCGGAGAGGCTGAACTTATTCAGCCGGACCAAACCGATTTAGTCCATGCCTATGCCCTAACAGCGCGCATGTTTGGCTTCAAAATATTCTATCTTGAAGCAGGCAGTGGAGCCGAGACACAAGTACACCCTCGATTGATAGAAAGGGCCCGTACCGTCGATGGCCTCTCAATCGTAGTTGGTGGTGGAATACGAACTCCAGAACAAGCAGCCCTTGCAGTACAAGCAGGCGCAGATTGGATTGTAACAGGGACGCTCACTGAAGACGCAGCCGATTTAGAAGAACTCCGCCAACGAATCAGCGGCATCGTTGCAGTATTGAATGGCTGATTAATCTTCATCGTCAAAGACAACAGGATCGCCAGAGCCACCAGGTGATGGAGGGCGAGCATCATCAACATCGATACCCTGTCCAATTTCACTTTCATTGACTTCAAGATGAACACGCCCACCTTCTGCCAACGTCGCCATATCGCCAGTTTCAGGCGTTGACAATGTTCGCTTTACATCCGGAGCGTTACTGTATGCATCCCGCTTTGCTTCTCGAGCATCGTGTGTACGGACCAGAGAGAGCGAATCAGCAAAGACTCTTCCAACCACTTCACGAGTACGTTCGCCACGGCGAACCGAATCCAGCTCGTGCACCATTGTCTCACGTTGCCCTTCAAGTTCACGAAGTTCAGCAGTTCTGTCTTGCAAAGCAGACTCCATGTCAGTAAGTGTAAGGGTGATTTGTTGAATACGCTCGTCGCGTTCAAACACATCGTTGTGAAGCCGTCGTTCTCGACGTCGGAGAGAATCGTATTCTCGGTTTCGTTCAAGCAATCGGCGCTTGAGTTCGTCGATTTGTTCAACCAAGTAGTCGTGTTCTGCAGAAACGGACCGAGGCCCTTGCATAACCCGTTCAAGTTGTTCTTCGAGCTCCCCCAGTCGGCCATCACGAGCATCGAGAAGACCTCGCAATCGGTCGGCGATATCTCGGAGTCTTTGGCGTTCTTCTTCAAGCGCTTTGTTGGCTGCTTGTTCAGCATCATTTTGTGCAATTGCTGTATTGAGTTGCGCCTTCAGACTTCGCACTTCTTCAGCAGTAACGGATGTAAGGCCAGCATCTGCAGCCCGTTCAAGAGCTTCGACCATCTGTCCAATTCTACCTTCCATTTCTCCGATGACCTCGTCTTGTTGCGTAGTCAATGTTCGTAATTGACCAACTTCGGTCGCCATGGATTCTCGTTCTTCGTGTGAAAGAGAGGATTGTTGTGTCGATAATTCCTCTCGGAGATCGCCAAGTAGTCGTTCAAGGTGGATCACTTTGGATTCACTGTTTTCCAAAGCAGCATCAGATTCAGCGAGCCTTGCAACTTCTGGTGCGACCATGTCCTCGCGTTCAGCAAGATCAAGTTCGAGAACACGTAGCCGTTGTTTTACTGAAACCATTTCTTCATTTCGAGCAGCGAGCTCATTCCAAGCGATGAGCACTTCTTCAACCAGTTGTTCAACAGGGTATCCTTTGAGCATACCTTCCAAAGCAGCTCGTTCGTCGCCTGTCGCGTCACCAATTCGATTGATACCACTTGTTCCGGAAGAGTCGAGCGTCATACAAGCGGCTATCGCCGCCCAACCACACTTGAACTTTCGCCATTGAAACAAGCCTTAGACGGCTGGTTTTCTACCCTTTGAATGAGCCCAGCAATCAGTTGATTGCAGTGAACATGTCATCAGGCATTTCGCCAGCGAGTTGAAGAGCACCAGTAGCAACTGCGTTGATTGGGTCTTCGACACACCAAACATTGACGTCTCCGATATCGGAGATTTCATCAGCCATTCGTGCAGCAACGCCTTCAATCAAAGAGCCGCCACCAGAGAGGATGATGTTGTTTCGGAGTATAGGTTGGTATTCAGGGTCTGCACCAGCGACGATTCGCTTGATTGCATTTCCGATTTTAGGAATAATCAGTTCACATGCTTGGTTGACAAGGTCGCCAATATCGACAACTTGCTTCTTTCCTTCAACGGATAATTCAACCATTGCCTGACGGTCTTCGTCACCGACGTAGGAAACTTCTTCCTTCCACTTGCGAACCATATCCTTTGTAACTTGAGCACCGGTGTATTTCTTTCGGATGAGTTCCATAAGTTCGTTGTCGAGCCAGTCGCCAGCTTCTTGGATGGTAACTTGATCTTCGTCAGTTGGGAAAGTTCCGTAGATTCGTGCAATATCGGTTGTTCCTGCACCGATGTCAACAACAATTGAACTTGCAATTTCACCAATACCAAAGGCAGTGGCAAAAGGTTCTGTAACGACCATGATGGCGTTAACTTGACCTCGTAGCGTAGCAACGAGGTTGGACTTGTCAGTGAATGAAACGTGGCTTGGAGAGCAGATAACGCCGAAGACCTCATCGAATTCTTCAGGGTCTACAGTTTCCAAAAGGTGAGAGACAAACGCCTTAGCAGCCGCCAAATTACCTTCATCGTCTTGTGCAACACCAGCAGCCATAGGCCGGTAGAGGTTACATGCGAGTTTGTTCTTGAGAGCATCGCTTCCAAACAAGACATCTCGGCCAAGGAAATTTCGTGCAACGGGGTCCTTAGGACGCCCGACAACAGTTTCGATTGTGTGGGTAATGCCAGCACTTGATGCAATAGTAGATTGATAGGTACCTAGATCGATTCCAACATATAGACGGTCACTCATTTTTATTCACCTTCCGCATTGCGGATGTATCGGCGAGGATGCCACCACCCTTCAAGGTTCACCTTTACATTCCTTGCTTCTTTGAACAATAATCAGTGCAGTTCTGCCCCGACGTCAATCGTTTTCATGCAAACTCTCTACGGCACTGTAACCCGCACCATCTTCAAAAGCCATTGGAACCGTTTCATCCTCATCTCCGACTCGAACACGCCAACTTAACTGATACATCAAAACAAAGCCAGCAACGATGCCGAATACACCCCAAACAAAGGCTCTCTTTTGTGAAGCAACTCCTTGTTCTGCCGAAGGTACAATTTCCTCCTGTTCAAGTAAGGGATTGTTCCAATTGCTTGTAAAAGCAACATCATCTCGAAGGAGCACTATGTCGTTCTTGCCTTCTGGTGAAAGATTTCGGCTTTGAGCATACACTTCGATCTGTAAGAACTCACCTCGAATATCCCATACGGGCAAATCGTTTGGAATATACCACGTGCATGAGAATGTTCCATTCACAACATTTTGTTTTATGCAAGAGGCAATTGAGTACGAACCACCAGAACTTGAAGCATTCAAAACATGGATTTCTGCACCCGTATCAAACGCATCCCCCTCGTCATCTACAACGCTCCATTGAACAAGGAGAGCGTCGTACCATTCACCACCATCTTCTGGAGATAAAACAAAATCAATCGAAGGGAGTGAATCGATGGGCCTGCAACCGAAAACATCGACGGGCCAAAAGGGTGAAATGACAACAGTAAAACACCCATCCACATCATCAAAGATACCATCACCATCCGAATCATCGATGCATCCATTCGAATCATTGTCGTATGCAGTTGAGTTTTCATTTGGGCAATCATCGACGTTGTCTTGGATCGAATCTCCATCAGAATCATCGATACAACCATCGGCATTGGAATCCCATTCACTTGCGTTTTGATTCGGACACGAATCAATGCTGTTTGCAACCCCATCTCCATCTCCATCCTCCCATGAATTCGAATCGCGTAGAACACCTTGAACCGCCAAACCAAATCCAACACGGTTACCATCAATGCCGACAGAATTGTTTTCATTACCAGGAGATACATATCGAGCACGAACTTCAACTTCGACCCATTCGACTCCACTGAGATCTTCTTCAGAAAGTGAAACCGCTAGAGTTGTTTCATTGGTCATTGGAAACATGGTCGTGTTTGAGAAATCCACCATTTGAGAAAGATAGAGTGTAGAATCTCCATCGTTTTGATATTCATTTGCAACAGCGATTCTTCCGTCAGAAAGTCGGACAATGAGTTGTAAGTCATCGACGAGGTGGGGTTCAGGTGCTGCTGCCCACGCTAATCGGGCATCAAACGACCCGCTTGAAAGACTAAACCGCTCTACAAAAACATCTCCACTTTTCAAAAATGGACCTATTGCTCCCGAACCATTCCAAGGCATGGCAACTAAGTTTTCTAAAGCTCCAGAATCACCTTGCCTTTGTTGTAGCCATGCTTGTGGACTTTGGTTGAGGAGGCGAAATGAATCGTGAACCCAAAGATTCTCTGTAGGTGAAACATCCTTCTGATGTAACGCATCTTCAATTTCAGCGAGATCAATCAATTCCGAGAGATTAAGTTGCCCCCAACCGTCGTAATAATTTTGTAAATCCGAACCTCCATTTTCACCATTCCTTACTTCCGAAGGAAGTGGTGTAGTCGCCAGCGAGAGTAACGATCGAAGTAACACACCTGAAGGTGAAAAGCCAGCAGCAAGACTGAGATTGTTTGTAGTATTCTTCTCATCCCCAGCCCATTCAGGTCGTAAATCACCCACCGATTGAAGCGTCCGATTTTCTTTCCCAGAAATCCAACCTTGCTCAACCATTTGCTGAATGATTGCTGCGGCGCTTGTAGCCGCAGGTGTCGCCATACTGGTGCCTGATGAAGAACGTAAATCATCGTTGTATGAATCACTCATACCGTCTGCTCTCGCTGATTGAACAGAAGAACCGATAGCCAGAGCGAAAATCCCGTTCGTGCCACCTTCAGTAGGGCCGATTGAAGAAGCACTCCATCGATCCGAAGATTCTGATTTCACCGATGCACCGACAGCGACGACATTTCTTCCATTTGCAGGCTCCAAAAGTTGCCCTCCATTGTTGCCTGGCGCAATGAATGCAAGAGACCAAGGCATCTCTACTGCCCAAGCATCAAAATCTCCGGTACGCGCAGTATACTCAGTTGTCGCATCACCCCAAGAATTCGAATGAAGTGTAGCTCCGCTCAACCCAGCTTCGACGAGCAAAGCATCAACATCCGGCGGAACCCAACCCTCCTCAGAAACAATATCTTGGAAAACAAGTCGTGTTGCATAGGAAAGTGAAGAGCCGTTTTGAGGCAATGCATTCGAACGCATATCATAGACATTGTAGCAAGACAATGTTCCTGCAACATGGGTTCCATGCCGATAATCCGAGTGGCCAGAAGTATCGCCAGAATCAATTGAATGGTTGAGTAGCAAAACCTTACGATGATCAAAACCGGGAGCCCCGACCCCATCAGATAAATTCTCACCAACCGAGCCAAGTTCACCGGCACCTGTTGCGTTTCGGAAACAGGCATGGTCAGCATCGAGGCCAGAATCAGCAACAGCGACAACAACTCCTTCGCCATTGAGCCCCAACTCCCAGGCAGGATTTCCAGTCGTGGTTCCATGCTGAAGCAGTGAGCCAACCTGCTCGTTGCGCGCAGAAGTTGGCAATATCGGCTCAACCCAGAGCAAACCATCTATCGAGGCAAGAAAAGAAAAATCTGCACCCCACTCAACAACTTCGACATGCGGGATCGCCGATGAAGAGCGTTTGAACTGTGAATCAAGTTCGATTCCAAATTGAGCAAATACAGTTACCAATTGGTCAACAGCTTCAGGGGGAAGGTTTGGCTCGAACACGAACCGAAACGCTTCATATTCAGTAAATCGCGATAAATCACCTTTGAATAGAGCATCTGGAGACTCAATCACATGAGTGCCCGGCACATGACTCGCATCCGATGAGCCCCAAACCAACACTTCAGCCGAACTTAACATTCGTAACGGAGTGTATCCGGTATCGGTAAGAGATGTCCACAAGTCCTGCGTCCATACGCCTTCTTCGAGAACCAATACGTGTTCTTTCCCAGAAACTTCCTCTGGAAACAACGGCGATCCAAGACCTTGAGCCAAGGGCAGCAACAACAACATCGTGACAAACAACGCGGGTCGCATGAATCGTGTTGATTCCTCAAACTTTGTCAATCTCGTGGTCAATTCTTACAGATAATGCGCGACGGCGCGTTTAAGTCGGGTTTGCGAGTCGCCCACTTCGATGAAGGCCTATCGCGTAACAGGAGTCGCACCATTTGGTAGTGTGCGTCAACAATTTTCTTTAGACTTGCCAGCTGCAGATTCGAACGATGCAGAACACCGAACTTACTCCATCATGGGCTCTCGGCACAAGGCTAACCGCCGTTCCATCGACATCCTATCAGTCGAAGAAATAGACCCTCGTATTTCCACAGAACCTCGTGTTACTGACCATTTCCGTGAAGAAATCGCAGCTGCTGGCGGACCGATCTCTTCGTCAAACAAAGAAGAGTGACCCTCGCGTCCTTCTTGAATGACTACCACCTCGGACTACGTGAGCCGCATGGTTGAACGAAGCGAGTTACAAAAAATGGCGCGTACTATTGACGCCCACAGAAAACAACTCGACGACTTACACGCTCGAATTGAACAAGTAACGGCTATTATCGATGAGCATCAGGTTACTTCAGGTATTCTCCACCATCTCCAAGAGTCGAGTAAAACCGGCAAAACCGGCGCCCGACTTTCAATCGGTTCTGGCGTGACCTTGAATTATATTCATGAAAGCAAGGAAGAAGGAACAGCTCTTGTCGATATAGGCAGTGGAGTTTTTGGCGAAAAATCATGGTCAGAAGCATACACGATGACCGTTGAACGAAAAGAAGGCATCACTCTACTCCACAAAGATCTCTCCGAACAAGCAACAAGTCTGGAAGAGAAAATCACCCTCTTAGCCCAAGACTTCAATGCAGCAGCAGAACAACTACAACCCTCTCAACCTGCAACACCCCCTGCTTTCGAACAAACAACTCCCTCAAAACAACCGGCCACACCATCTTCACCAGAAGAGAAAGAAGTCCGTCGACCACAGCGACGTGGTAGCCGGTTTGGAAATGAATTAACATTGGATGACTGAGGGAACCAAATGGGATTGTTTGACCGCTTCAGAAAAAGGGTAACAGAGGTTGCCTCTGAAGTTGATACTGATGAACTTTCAGCCGAACCCTCATCCCAAGAAGCACGAGAGGCGCTTATCGCAGCCGAAAACCTCCGCTCCGAAACACTTTCTTCCGCCCAAGAACCTCAAATTACAGAACACGCCGCTGTTGACGACGTCGACGATGAATGGGAAGACCTTGAAGGATTAGAAGAGGCCGAACTTCCCGAAGCTTCCAATGAAGAATGGGAAGATTTCGATGAAGAAGAGGATGTTGCACTCCCCGCTGAATTATCTCGTAAAGAAAAGAAACGCCTCGACACCATCTGGCGTGCTGATAAAAAGCGCATCTCCAAGAAAAATAAAGAAATGAAGAAACGCGGCGCAGTTGAAATAGCGCGTCCAAAAGGATCTCACGTTGATCTCTCCATGATGAGAACGACAACAGGTCGCCAATTAGTGAGTGTCCAATCAGCCCCCAAAGGCTCTGTCATAGAGGCTGAAATTGAAACCGAGGCCGGTACAAAAGTCAAAGTTGAACTCGGAGGTGGTGTTGTTTCTGAAGGCGGAAGAGTGATCAAAGCCGGAGGCGCTCTTGACAATCTCCTTGAAGAATTGGAATGGGTCCTTCTTGAATCGGACATTTCAAGTGACGCTGTAACTGCAGTAATCGAAGCATTGCGCACCAGCCTACTCGGTTCAAGACTTCGAAAAGGCGCGGACCTCTCAAAAGTACTCGAAGCCGCCCTCAAGCGAGCCCTCCGCAACATTCTCGCCGCTGGATATTGGGACTTTGATGCAACCGTCAAATCATTCGTTGATTCAGGAGATACACCCGTTGTCATCATGCTTGTCGGTGTCAACGGGACAGGAAAGACAACAACTGCTGCGAAAATCGCACAACGTCTTCTCGACCAAAACCTCACCGTAGTCGCAGCAGCAGGAGACACGTTCCGTGCCGGTGCAATTCAACAACTCGAGTCGCATTGCGACAACCTCGGAATTCGATGCATATCCAGCCAACGAGGCGGAGACGCAGCAGCAATTGCCCGCGATGCGATTGAATCAGCCAAAGCCAAAAACATCGACGTTGTTCTTGTCGATACAGCAGGTCGAATGCAAAACAAAGTCAATCTCATGAACGAACTCAACAAGGTCCGACGTGTTGCAAACCCACACCTCACCTTGTTCGTCGGCGATTCTCTTGCTGGCAACGATGCTGTTGAACAAGCAAGAATGTTCCAGGAAATTATGAAGTTCGACGGAGCAGTCTTGACAAAAATCGATACCGATGCAAAAGGCGGCGCCGGACTTTCCATCGCCTTTTCAACCGGTAGGCCAATTGTTTTCGCAGGTGTCGGCCAAGGCTATCACGATTTGAAGCAATTCGACCCCGACTGGCTTCTCGAGCAGATGTTCGATTGAAGCGAAGCGATGAGGACTTAGACTTCAAACCCCTCCGAACATCATGGCGGGTACCTTCAAAGACGAAGAAACGGAAGAGTTCTTTCAATTGATTCACATGTTCCAACGGTCGGCTATGCTGCATCTGGGCCTTTTACCGGACCAAGAGGGAAACATGATGTTTAATCTCGGGGAAGCGAAAGCTGGCATCGATTTACTGAGAATGCTGCAAGGGAAAACCAAAGGAAATCTAAGCGACCATGAAGAACGAATGCTGAAAGGCATTGTGAGCGAGTTACAATTCCAATTTCTCAAAGCACCAGCGCGCCGCCGTGAAGCAGAAAGCGATGCTGCACAATCCGAAACAATTCGTGAAGCCTTCACCAATCCTCAAAATGGACCAGTCGAAGACCTCAGTAGCACTGAAGACAGCGAAGAATGACCTTTCTTGAGCGGTTATTTGATGTGTAATGGCGATATCAGAGAGATGATTCACATGGCTTACGTCACACCGACTGCCGAAGAAACCGCACCAACGGTACTCATTGTGGATAGCAACCCAATGTCATTAATGCGACTACGGGAAATATTCAAAATCCGTGAATTTAATGTCGAAGTCTGTGAAGATGGCGACCAAGCAGTTGACGAATATATTCGAATCGATCCAGAATTGGTTGTTATTGCTCTGGACCTCCCTTCTCTTGATGGACATCTTGCTGCTTTAGAAATGCGAGAACATGGCGGAGAAAGTCGTATTGTGTTTGTCGCCTCACGAAGGCAGGCACAATTGGCAGAGGATGCAAGTCATTCTGCTGGCGCAGTTGCGTGGCTTGAAAAGCCAATTTCTTCCACTGTGATCGAAGAACGCTGGAGTCAGATTCTTGGCCCAATCCCCGACGCCCCAGGACTTGAAGACCTTGACCAACTCTATCCTGAAGATCGAATCAAACCACAGGCCGATGAAGGCCTCATGGCCCTTCCACCATTGCCCGGAATGCCTGCCCTACCATTGCCCGGAATTTCGATACACCCACTCCCCGATTTGGAAACAGTACTTCTTGCTGCAAATACGCCGAAGCCAAAACGAAGAATGTTCAAGGTATTAATCATCTTAACCTTGGCTGGAATAGGGGCCTTGGTTTATGCAAGCCAAAATGGACTTTTAGATCAGTTCTGAATAGTTTTGTCAGGCCATATTGTTTCTTGGTGCACATGTGGGATTTCAAGTTGAGGCTGTTCAGGCGCAACCATAACATAGGCATTTGGAACAATGTTTGTGCCTAGCGGTAAACCAGTCATTTGAGTCACGATAACCCCGTCGTCTTCAAGCAGCGATGCATCATTTTGCGCAAGTCTAAAATCAAGCGAAGCAGCTTTCTTGCTTGCCTTCCAAAGAATCCATATTGGGATTCCAAATAACCCTACAGTCAAAAACCACAGGAATGTCCCAATCATAGTACCATGCCTACTGTTGCTTCCGTTCAAGCAGAGCATTCCACGATGCCTTAGCATATGCCTCTGCTTGTTGTGCTGGGTCTGCTGCCTTGTGAATTCCAGAACCTACAATGATGCAATCCGAACCTGCAAGTACCGCTTCGCGCGGGTCACCATAGCGTTGCCCCATCTCTCCATCGCCAACTGCAAGGTTGACACCAGGAGTCCAAATCAGTTTACCATCACCAACTGCTTGGCGTAATAATTTCAAATCATCAGGTCGAGAGCCGTTGCCAATAAACCCGAAAACACCAGAGTGGGATTTACCTAACGTGACGACTTTTTCCGTATAGTCGGAGTCCAGTAAATTACCTCTACTCGACATTTGAGCCAAGAGAAGTACGCCTCCTTCCCTTCCAACATCATTCCATCCCGCTTGTAGACCATCGACGATATCGGGCCCAGAAATCAGGTGTGCTGTGACTAAGTCGGCCCAAGAACGGATGTCGTAAATGCCAGACATTTGTTTACGGCTAATTCCGCCAATGTCTGCAAACTTCCGGTCTTCGAAAACCAATAAATCCGCTGCTGAAGCTTTCTCACAAAACGCAGACCATGTATCCGGAGTCCAATCCTCGACCAAGTCGACATGGGTTTTGAGTGCTGCAAGATACGGCCCTACTTCATCGATTAATTGATTCAGTTCTGCCATTGTAGAACGATCTGCAGCGAGACAAACTAAACTTTGTTTCCGGCAAGCCACTTCCATATAGGTGCGGGCCATTGCAAGTGAGTTCTCACTCCAACGGCGACCCCATGACTCGTTCGCCTGCATGGTTGTCCCAAAGCGTCTCGCCACTCATACCTTACGGCTTAAGGCCAACAAAGACTCGACTGAATCAACGAGCGTTTTCTCTGTTGTATGAAGTACAATTCCTAATTCTTCTTTCATTGGTCCGATGTCATAGTCCACATGTCTCCCGAGTGATGAGCGAACTTGACGAACAGTGAGTTTTGGATGGAATACGGCCATTACGGTGGCCAAAGGAGAAGGCAGGCAGAACGTAGCCCATTTTTTACCAGGGGCGAATTGACGCAGGCTGCGCCCTATATCTCGCATCCACATCCCTTCTTTGTGCAAGATATAACGGCCACCATCTTTCCCACTCTCAATGGCTGCAACGTGCGCTTCTGCTACATCTCGGACATCGACAAAGTTCAGATGGGTATGGAGTACAAACGGTAGTCGGCCAGTAAAATGTTTGAGATAAGCCATCGAACCATTGGTATGGCGCTTTTCAAACACTGGTCCAAACACAATCGATGGATGAATTGTCACGAGCCTTGGGCGTTGTCCGTCAGCGTGCTGCTCGACAAAATTCCGCATTACACGCTCCGCTTCCGCCTTTGCCAAACCGTAAGGGTTCGATGTGACCGAAGCATCATCACACCAATCAGAGGAAGTGAATATTTGCCCATTTTCACTATGAGTTCTTCGAATAGCCGCCACGGAGGAAGTATGAACAATGGCTCGGACACAACCGGCTTTTTGTATCGCATTGCAAAGGTTTTCAGTTCCAAGAACCGAAGGATCGATGACATCGCGTTGAGCGTCCCGCACCCCAATCATCAATGCAGCAGCACAATGAATCACAACCTCACAACCTTCAACTGCAGCATTCACATCATCGGTGTTGAACAAATCCATCTGAAGAATTTCAAGTGTTGCATCTTTGTGTTTTGGAAATGATTCGAGAAATTTCGCATTGTCTGGATTTCGAGCTGTTGCACGAACGCTGTAGCCTTTTTCTAACAAGAGATGAACCACATGTGAGCCAATAAAGCCTGCAGCACCAGTTACCAGAACGCCCATACCAAAGCGAAGAGCCACGCCTTCTTGATGTATCGTTCTTGAAACATCACATTGATGCCACCCCGCTTCATGCCTCAACCAATGCGTATTGCCGTCTTCCTGTCGATGTTGATTTTCCTCGGCCCCCTTTCGGGCTGTTTTGGAGTCGAATCTTCACAAGTGGAAGAGAGTGAATCGACGCAGTATCCAACAGAATGGGAGCGCCACACCCTTGATTGGAATTGGACAGATAGCTACTCCTATGTCTTACAACCTGGCCCATACACGGCTCTCGAAGTTCAAGAGGCGACCTTTGAAGTTGATACATCCGAAGTTTGGGAAACCGGGCCCGCTACAGCCAATATACACCTTTCATATTGGCTTCCTTCAAACACTGAAATGGGTGAAACAGTCCCTGTCATTGCTGTCGTCAGTCCTTATTTTTCGTTTGGCCAGCCCGGAGATGAATCTGGAGCGACCAATGTCGTTGGCGGTGGCCGTGGCGAGTTTATTTACGATAATTATATTCCACACGGCTATGCATTTGCCCAAGTATCCGTTTTCGGAACCGAAGAATCTTCAGGATGTTTCGATTATCGTGGCGAAGGAGAGGGCTGGGGAATTCATCAAGCGGTTGAATGGCTCGGTACACAAAACTGGTCCAATGGAAAAGTCGGATTGTATGGAAAATCATACGAAGGCGCAACACAGTGGGAGGCAGCCGTTCATGGCAGCGAACACCTTGCAACCATCGTTCCAATTTCAGGCACAACAGGACTCCACCCACTTCTCTACAAGAATGGAAGTGCAGAGGCCCGTAGCCAAGTGATGCACATGAATTATTTTGGAAGTACTGTTGATTATAACGGCGAAGATCTGGACAA